>Ga0224737_10104_pt1 | contig 11755 bp, 9 predicted proteins | sample LIM_B_Water_Pos_FD_161632 | JGI IMG/M metagenome (GOLD analysis project Ga0224737, IMG submission 161632) | Enriched cells from gastrointestinal tract of the lab mouse from Pacific Northwest National Laboratory (PNNL), Richland, Washington... | ecosystem: Host-associated > Mammals > Digestive... | reverse complement strand
CCCCCCCCCCCCCCCCCCCCCCCCCCCCCCCCCCCCCCCCCCCCCCCCCAAAACTATTTAAAGTATTTGTTCGGGCAAGTGGTGTAAACAGTTGACAAAACCTTTCTGACAAAGGGGAACTAAAATTGAAATCTCAGTATAAACATTTTTTACTTACAGTGATAGGGTATTTTGCGGGAAATGTTTTTACAAAACTCATTTCTTTTATTCTTCTTCCACTGTATACAAAATTGATAGATCCAGAGATATATGGAATCTATGGCGTCAATATGACCATTGTGCAATTGGTTGTGGGAATAATATATCTAGCAATTTGGAATGCTGTGTTCCGTTACGCAGCCGAGTCAGATACAGATGAGGGACGGTATGAAGTTATATCAACAGGATTACCTGTTATGTGGTTTTCATCGGTTCTTTGTACAATTGTTATCCTTGTTATTAATTTATTTTGGGATTTTAGCAATCCATATCTGGTATGTATTTATGCTATAGCAAACGGATTTCAATATTTTTATGGATATGTTGCCAGGAGCATGAAGGATAACAGGATATTTATCATATCCGGATGCGTGAACAGTACGGTTAACCTTCTTATGAATTGGATTGGAATAGCGTATTTGCATTATGGTATTGAAGTTTTGTATTGTTCATATATTATGGGAACTTTAATACAAATTTTTATTATTGAATTTAAATTCCATGTATTAAGACATTTCAAGAGAGGGTATGTGCAGAAAGCGCGCCTTAATAAATTGATGAAGTTCGGCGCTCCTCTAGCTTTAAATTCAGTTATGCAGTGGCTATTGACGGGGCTAACACAAATCATGATTGCCTATATGCTTGGAACATACTATAATGGCTTATTTTCTGTTGCGGTGAAGTTTGCAACATTGATTTCATTGATGGTGAGTGTTTTTGAATATGCATGGTTGGAATTGGCTTATGATATTGCAAAGAATAATAATAGCGCATTATATTACAAGAGAGTTTTCAATATGCTATTTGGAGTTCTGATGTTTGGAGTTTCAGCATTAACGCTTGTCATAAAAGTACTCTTTCCATATTTTATAGCGGAAGCTTATTATGAATGCCTTGAAATTATACCGCATATTACAATCTATGCATGTGCAAATGCATTTGCCAGTTTCAGTGCATCCATTTACATGTCATATAAAGCAGTGAATATTTTGATGGTTTCCTCATTGGTTTCTGGTGGGACAAATTTTTTGTTATTACTCCTTCTGGTTCCATCTTTTGGATTTCAAGGCGCACTGCTTTCACTGGCTTTAGCCAGTGTATTGATGATGTTAATACGGATTGTAGTGCTTCATAAAAAGTATGGAATCAAGCTGGATTTGCCGACAATATTTTATATTATCTTGATTCCTGTGAGTTGTTTTGTTTTCTACATGACAGATAAGGTCTTGATTGACATGCTTGCAATTTTTGTTTGTGCAGTTTTATTTCTTTTTGCGGTGCGCAATATGTATTTTAAATATATGGTTGTGAAGCATGATGGAACTATATAGCATACAGTGCATAATAAGAAAAAATACAAGGAAGGTAAAAAGCAATGAAGATAATTACATGTGCGAGCTATGGCGCATCAGGATCAAGTGCCTTAACAGATTTGGTAGCAGAATATTCTAATGTTCACAGAATGTCGGATGCTGAATTTAGATTTCTGCACGATCCAGACGGTATCTCTGACTTAGAGTTTCAACTCGTAGAATGCCATAATAGGCATAATGCTGGAAGAGCTCTAAAACGTTTTTGGAGATTGTGCCAATTTAATGGAGGAAACCGGATTCATAAAAGATATGAACGTTTTTTTTGTGGGAAGTATCTGGAATACTCAAAAGAGTATGTTGATGCGCTTACCGATTTTACAAACAAGGGATGGTGGGAGTATGATCTTTTGGATAAAGGAGAAAAGTATGTTTATCTAAAAAAAGCAGAAGATAGGATATTGAAAGCTCTCCCATTTACACACAGGAGAATTTTAAGTAACGAAGTAATGTTTTTTTCTCATCCTACGGAGGAATATTTTCTTTCTGAAACCAGGAAATATATTCATAAACTCTTACATGCAGCAAACCTTGAAGGATGCGAATATATAGAAGTTGACCAAATTGTGGCTTCTCAGAATATTGATAGATATCTCCGTTATTTTGGAGATCCTATTGAAGTTTTTGTAATTGACCGTGATCCACGAGATATTTATTTGTTGGAGAAGTTATATTATGGTAGCGATAATAAGGACACGCCAGAGATGTTTTGTAAAAAATTCCGGTATATTAGAAATAGCGGAAATCCCCAAAACAGTACTTCAAGCCATATTCATTATTTACAATTTGAGGATTTCTTATTTAATTACGAAACTATAGTTGAGCAGGTGGAAAAGGTCACTGGATTGAAGCCGGATAACCATGTTGACAAATTTAAATACTTGAATCCATTGCGTTCAATTCATAATACACGAGTTTGGCTTGAACACCCAGAATTATCTGAAGATATTCATGTGATAGAAACGGAGCTAAAGGATTATCTATATCCATTTGAAAACCACATGAAAAAAGAAATAGCAGGTATTCCTGTAAGAGATACAAGTAAGTTTTAGATCATCTAATTTGCCAGGAGTGCAATACTCTGCATTCCTGGTTTTTGTATATTTTGGTGTTCACGAGAAAGGAGAATATAATTGTTCACGAACAAACAAGAGGCAGACATTCTGAGAACAATTTTTGTAGAACCATTTATTAATCAGCGAATTTTGTCTGAAACGTCAGGACATAGCCTTGGTGTGGTAAATAGGAGCTTAAAGGCGCTAATAACTGATGGCTATTTAACAGAGGATATTAGGCCTACAAAAAAAGCGCTCCATGAATATAATAAAAAAGCGCCCAAAAATGCGGTTATTCTTGCAGCAGGATTCGGTATGCGTATGGTACCAATTAATTTATCTACACCAAAGGCTCTATTGGAGATTAACGGAGAGCCACTTATAGAAAGGATAATCAAGCAACTCCATGATGTCGGTGTGAAAGATATCACAATTGTGGTTGGCTTTATGAAGGAGAGTTTTGATTACCTGATTGATGAGTACAACGTAGAGCTTATGGTTAACCCGGATTATGTAAGTAAAAATAACCTTTCATCCTTGGCTCTTGTTATTGATAAAATAAGCAATTCATATATTATTCCTTCTGATATTTGGTGTGACCGGAACCCGTTCAGCAGCCATGAAATGTATTCTTGGTATATGGTAAGTGATCTTGTAGATAATGAAAGCAGTGTTCGGGCTAATCGAAAGATGGAGTTGGTGAAAGTTGGTGGGCATTCTGGTGGCAATGCGATGGTCGGCATTACATATCTGTTGGAAGAGGATGCTGCTGGAATACGAGCAAAGGTAAAGAAGATGAATGCTTCTGGTAAGCACAATGAAGACTTCTGGGAGATTGCTCTATACAAGGGAGATAAAATGATTGTCCCTGCAAAGGTGGTTCATGGATCCAATGTCGTGGAAATCAATACCTATGAGCAGTTAAGAGAGTTGGATGGAGGGTCCAATCATTTGAAATCCGATGCATTGGATATAATTGCTCAAACTTTTCATACAACCCCAGAAAAAATTGTGGATATTACAGTGCTGAAGAAGGGAATGACGAACCGTTCGTTCCTATTTTCGGTAAATGGTGATAGGTACATCATGCGTATCCCTGGTGAAGGAACAGATCAGCTGATTAATAGATTACAGGAAGCTGAGGTATTTAAAGCAATAAATGGCCTTGGCTTTTGTGATAATCCTGTATATATTAACCCTGCCAATGACTATAAAATTACGAAATTTCTTGAGGGAATCAGGGTTTGCGATGCGCAGAGCACAATAGATTTGAAACGGTGCATGGAAAAACTGAGGAATTTTCATCAAATGAAGCTGTCTGTGAATCACACTTTTGACATTTTTGGCCAGATTTCATTTTATGAAAAGTTATGGGAAGGACAACCTTCCATTTATAAAGATTATCGGCAGACAAAGGAAAATGTGTTTTCTCTCAAATCTTTTATAGATGGAGTGGAGAAAGATTTCTGCCTTACACATATAGATGCGGTTCCGGACAATTTCCTGTTTTATATATCTACTACGGAAGATGGAAAGATGGAGGAACAGCTTCAACTGACCGACTGGGAATATTCAGGAATGCAAGACCCGCATGTTGATATTGCTATGTTTTGCATTTACTCTCTTTACAATAAGAAGCAAGTAGACAGGTTGATAGATATCTACTTTGAAGGAAACTGTGACCGTCAGATTAGAGCGAAGATATATGCATATATCGCTGCCTGTGGTCTACTCTGGTCAAACTGGTGTGAGTTTAAGAGAAACCTTGGCGTGGAATTCGGTGAATATTCCCTGCGCCAGTATCGTTTTGCCAAGGATTATTACAGATACGCCCGAAAAGAAATGGAGCTGGGAGCCAATGAGGAGGAAATAAAGAAGTGAAAGAAGAAACACATATTGTAAAACACGCAATCATCATGGCCGCAGGAATAGGAAAAAGAATGCAGCCTTTAACATTTGAAACGCCCAAACCGCTTGTGAAGGTAAATGGAGTTCGGATGATTGACACGGTGATTAGTGGGCTGCATAAAAATGGAATTAGTAAGATTTATGTTGTAGTAGGCCATCTGAAGGAGCAATTCGCTTTACTTCCTAAGCAGTATCCCGGTATTGAACTTATTGTGAACCCTTACTACGACACCTGCAATAATATTTCATCCCTCTATGTTGCGCGGAGGTATCTTGGAGATTGCATTATTCTTGATGGAGATCAAATTATCTACAACCCAGAGATTCTTAATCCGCGCTTCACGCTTTCAGGCTACAATGCTGTCAGGTGCAGAGGTGAAACGAACGAATGGCTGATGGACGTGAAGGATGGGATAGTGCAGAGCTGTTCTCGGACTGGAGGTTCGCATGGGTGGGAGCTCCATTCTATCAGCCGTTGGACATTGAAAGATGGGGAAAAGCTGAAACAACATCTTGAATATGAGTTTGAATCAGGGAATCGGCAAATTTATTGGGATGATGTTGCAATGTTTCTTCATTTTCAGGATTACAAACTTGGTATCTGGGAAATGAGAAAAGAGGACATTATCGAAATAGATAGTCTAAATGAACTTGTAGCTATTGATAATAGTTATCAAAAATATCTTCATGATACATAAAATAAGCCAGAGTTGGCAGAAAACAGAGAGGTCACAAAGTAATGAATAATAAAATGGCAGATAAAAGTAGAATAGACTGGATGGTTACACTGGTTCCGTTCATTCTGATCCTGGGATTGGCAATATATCTTTTTGCCTTTCCAGAACAAGCTAATGGAGTAATTTCCCAAGTGCGCTTCTTCTTTGGTGACACTGTTGGAATGTACTACCTGATTATTGGAATTGGAGTGCTCGCAGTGTCAATTTTCCTGTCAGTTTCTAAATATGGTGATATTGTTCTTGGCGAAGCGAATGAGAAACCGAAATATTCATTCTTTACTTGGGGCAGCATGATGTTTACCTGTGGCCTTGCTGCCGATATTTTGTTCTATTCTTTTGTTGAATGGGTCATGTATGCGACAAATCCACACATTGCCGAGATGGGTTCAATCAACGAGTGGGCTAACGTATTTCCTTTGTTCCATTGGAGTTTTATCCCGTGGGCATTTTATCTTGTTCTTGCGGTTGCATTTGGCTTTATGCTGCACGTAAGGAAACGTAACCGTCAGCGTTACAGTGAAGCTTGCCGCCCGGTTATTGGCGATAAGCATGCCAATGGCTTGTTGGGGCGTGTGATTGACTTGTTTGCATTATTTGCCCTGCTTGCGGGAACAGCGACTACTTTCTCTGTTGCTACTCCGCTTATGGCAAGTATTATTGTAAAATTGTTCCATATCAGTATTAGCCGTACTGCGGTAACAATTATTATTCTTTTGATTACCTGTGCTGTTTACACTTATGCTGTTCTGCATGGATTCAAAGGTATCAGCTTTCTCGCCAAACTCTGTATATACATGTTCTTCATTCTTCTGATTCTCGTCCTTCTGATTGGAGGCCAAGGACGCTTTATTGTTGAAAATGGTGTGCAGAGTATTGGCAAGATGTTGCAGCATTTCATTGAGTTGTGTACGTACACAGATCCAGTTCGTGCAAACAATTTTCCGCAAGATTGGACAATTTATTATTGGGCCTATTGGATGGTATGGTGCATAGCAGCTCCATTTTTCATTGGTAATATCAGCAGAGGACGCACCGTCCGACAGACGGTTCTTGGGGGCTATGTGTTTGGTGTTGGCAGTACAGTTGTTTCTTTTATCATTCTAGGTAATTATAGTCTTGGGCTTCAGGCATCTGGGGTAAATGATTTTATTGCCATGTATAATGAGAGTGGTGACATGTATCAGTTGATTCTGAATATCGTAAACACCATGCCAGCAGGGAATCTGATTCTGGTGTGGATTCTCTTGTGCATGATGGCATTCTATGCTACGAGTTTTGATTCTATTGCATATACAGCCGCTTGTTATAGCTATAAGAAGATTGAGGAAAATGAAAAACCGCATATGGCAATTACCCTGTTGTGGTGCCTACTGCTAATTGTGTTGCCCATCGCATTGGTTTTCTCTGAAAGCAGCATGAACAATATTCAGTCTGTGAGTATTATCAGTGCTTTTCCAATTGGCGTGATTATGATATTGATGATTTGGAGTTTTATTAAGGATGCCAAGAAGTATATGGGAGAACGGGGGATGAAAAATTAAAGTAGAGAGAACTCTTGCAGAACCAATAATGAGAGATGTTGGCACTAAAGGGCTATTAAATTATGACGGCAATATACTTATATGAAATCAAGGAGAGAAAATAATGGTTTTTAGTATTTTGATTTTTAGTTTAATCATATGTGTGTGGGGGGGGGGTAGAGCAGCCTTTAGAAATAGAAGCAAAGTATACTCAGGATAAGTTTGTGCCATTGCGGGCTGTGCTTGCTATGTTGATTGTTTTTGGGCATACATGGCCCAATTATACTTACGGCAATGAAATCATAGACCATTTTCTTGCGCCGTTCAATAATACGGGTTATCTTGACACGGGAATATTCTTTTTCTTATCAGGACTCGGGACTTATGAGTCTGCAAAAAAAAGGGGGAATTATTTTGATCATTTCTTTAAAAATAAAGTATTGAAGATTTTTGTACCATACTGGTTTATCAATTTGCTATATATTTTGATGGAATGGATTGTGAATTCGCAAGTCGATGTTAAAAGGGCTCTTTTGTCATTCGTATGGCCGGTATATAATACGTCCGCATGGTATGTCTTTGCAATTTTAGTTGTATACGTTATTCTCTATGTGCTAATCCATAAAATGGGTTTGCAGGGAAATATGTTATATATTGCACTGGCAGGTTGCTTGATTCTCTATATTGTTGTGTTTTTCATATTGATGATAGGTTCATGGTGGTACGTTTCGACATTTGCAGTGCTTATAGGGGTCATGTTTTCGGATTCAAAGGATAGATTTGTAGAGAGGTTTCCAACCAGTATATGTGTGTGCATATTTTTGCCCTTGTATTTGGGTTTGGTTTGGAATATAGATGGCCTTCCATATTCAATTATAATAGGCCTTAAAATGTTGACCGCAGCATTACTGCCGTTAGTTGTGTGTGGGATAATGAAACATAAAAGGATTGAGAACCGAATACTATCTTTTATTGGGAAATGTTCCTATGAAATTTATTTAGTACAGGGTTTGTTTGTTCTTTATTTAAAAATCAGATTACAAAACACAATCATTTCATCAGAACTTACTTCACTATTAAGTGTTGTATGCTCTGTCTTGGCTGGCTGTATCCTTCATATGGCAATTGAATTTTTTAGAAGCAGATGCCATGAATTGAAATGCTGGTAGAAAAGATAGAGAAGCATAAAGAAGTAGATTGTTTTAAGATAGAAAAGCATTTGACGCTTGCAATATAATACCATATACACCAACCTTTATGTATACCAGCTGGAAAATATCGCTGTATTGCTGGTGCGGATTCCGGCATGAGGAGGTTTCAGATATTACAGGAATTGAATCTTTGTTGGAAGTACAAAGGATACCAGTGTATCCAGCAACAGGTTCCATCCGTGTTGTCAATGGGATTATCGTAGTGAAGTTTTAAGATTACAAGGACTTGTTGTGTTTGGCTAAAAACTAAGATACAACAAGCGTATGAATGAATAAAGTATGAACGCCGCATTCATTATTTTGCATAATTAACCAAATAACACCGGCTGCTTCAGCGGCCGGTTTAAATCTTTAAATCTATCTCAAAATTATTGCTTTTTTCTATCTTCTAAATCTTGCTTCTTTATATATATTCTTGTATTATATCATCTGTTACATTACCATTCCCCGCTACAAAATACTCTTTTGTCCATAAATGCCTTCCAAAAAAATTCTTTATTAAACTGTCAAACTTCTGAGCAATATTTTGGAATATTTTCTTTTCTAGAATTTCCACAGTTTTATGCAGAATGCACATTAGAAGTAAGACAACTTTTCGAATTGATTTTGACTATATGTATAGAAATTTTTTTGTGATTTGGTTAATTGAAGAAATTTAATGATATAAGTTGCAAAATTTTTAGGGGGGGGTATAATAAAGAAAATTTTAATTAAAATCGGGAGTCATGTAGGGGAGTTATAAAACGTGATTTTTAGGAGGGCATATGAAAATAATCAAATCATACTGGCTGGAAATTATATTTACAATATTTGTTTTGATAGTTATTTTTTTAAGTATAACTAATTCTGTGCATGATATAGAGATTGTAAATGAAAAGACGATGCCTCAAAGGGAAGAAAAAATTGGAAATTATGATTTTGTAAACTATATCGAAAGAATTAAGCAGTTGGATAATTGTACAGTAGTCATTGCAGTAAAAGACATACAAGGGTTTTGCACCAACCAGGAAATGGCGGATGCATTAAAGGGCCTTGGGTTTGGCCAAGCGGATATTTTGCTTGATAAATCGTATCATAGCTTTATTGGAATTTATTCAAATGGTGAAGCGGTATATCAGTGTGTTGGCGGAGATGAGGCAATAACTTTTGGACAGATGGTGGGAAGCCAATATATATATGTTAAAAGTGCAACATATTTAGCAGGCAATATGGCAGAGATCTATGTTGATGACGTTAGTTATGCAGTAAATAATAGAGGTTTTAATATTGTTGTCTTTGACAATAAGGAGAAAGAGCTGATTGATTCTGTGGCATATGATGTGTACGTTGAAGATATTCCAATCTATCGGCGGGAAAACAATGAAATTATATATGCAGAATCAACGGTGAAGGAGCAATAAAGATGGATTATTTGAGAAGGAACAAGATTCCTGTTTTGATAGCGTCAGCACAATGGTTTGTGACAACAATATTACAGATAGACAGGCTGTTTTTTTCATATGATGGGGAAAGCAAGTGGTTCTTGGCAACAAAAGCTCTATATTTTTGCTTTCTCGTGATTATATGGTGTTTTGGTTTTGATGCATATAAAAAGATCAAATCTGGAGATGAAAATTATGCCAGGGGTTTTTATATATTCAAGGTATACTTGGCAGTGGTGATGGTTTTGCTGCTAATTTTATGGCCTGGGACTTGGTCTTTGGATGATTTGAGGACTTTGGCTTGTATTGCAGGATATCGTGAATGGTATCCATGGCAGCATATTATTACTGGCGCATACCAGGATGTGCTTTTGCAGTTACTGCCCTTTCCTGGCGGAATCATTTTATTGCAAAACATTATTATTTCTGTATGCGTTGCTTTTGGCGTGGCAAAGCTGGAAACCATCTTTGGGATTGGAAGGTGCAAAAACAAGCTTGCAGATGCAGTTGTAAAGATATTGCCATTCTTATTGCCGCCAGTTCTGATGTATCAATTTTCTGGATATAGGATAGGACTGTATGTTTACCTTGAATTTGTAATGCTTGTAATGCTTATAGGGGCGATAAAGGATAAGAAAGAATGGAGCAAGGTATATGTGTCATTTTTTTGCGTACTTTGCATTATTGTGTCGGCATGGAGAACAGAATCTCTTTTTTACATTCCCTGTGTGTGTATTTTATTATGGTTTATAGATAAAAGAGTAATTCCGAATCCAAGAAAAATATGCTGTATATTGATGATAGCGATAGGGTTTCTTGGTATTAATAAAGTTCAAAAACAGTCTCTTGGCAATGCAAATTATGAAGTGATTTCTTTGATAGGGCCATGTGCTGAGTTAGTCAGGAATGCCGACAATATAGAGGATGCTGATTTGTTAAAGGATATAGATAGGGTTGCTAGCTTAGAGGTGATTCATAATAATCCAAGTCAGCATGAAAGTGGTTTATTTTGGGGAACAGATGTTGTTCGGACGGGTTATACAGATGAGGATTATAAGGCGTTTTTGATGTCAATAATCAAATTATCGCTTAGGTATCCCAGAGTTGTATTTTTGGAACGATGGAATATGTTTGTAAAGTGTACAGGAATTTCGGGAGTAGGAAAAACGAATGTAGGAGGGGCTGCTGCTCTGTTTGATGAAAATAATGGAAATGATCTTGCGGTTTTGACACAGAGTAAAGGATGGATTGCGAATAGCCCTGTTTTTAAGAATATTCGTAAGCATTTTATATACTTGTTAGGCATGAAGAAAATGGATGGTAGTGGAAATGGTATATTACAAAGATTGATATGGAATACACTTATACCATTAATTGTTTTAATATATGAGTGGTTTAGCCTTTTAATAAAAAGAAAATGGTATTTATGGGGAATCTGTACGGCTGTATTGATTCGGGTTCCTATTGTTATTCTGACAGCGCCATCATCATGGATGATGTATTTTTTGTCATTTTATTTTTTGGGATATGTATATTTTGTTTATAAACTGTTGATTTATTTGAGCAATAGGAGCAGGGCGTTATAGCTATTGGTTTTCTGTAAAAGCAACAAACTTTGAGTGTTCGTGAATTAGCAGTTATAATAAGCATGAATTTGTATATTTGAGATTAATTATGGGGAAGTGATGGATGATGGACTATCTGAAACGAAACAGGATACCTATTTTGATAGCATCAGTACAATGGTTTATAACAACAATATTACAGATAGACAGACTGTTTTTTTCATATGATGGGGAAAGCAAGTACTTATTGGCAACAAAAGCTCTATATTTTTGTTTTCTCGTGATTATATGGTGTTTTGGTTTTGATGCATATAAAAAGATCAAATCTGGAGATGGAAATTACATCAGAGGTTTTTATATATTCAGGGTATATTTTGCAGTAGTGGTGGTTCTGATGCTGGTTTTATGGCCTGGGACTTGGGCATGGGATGATTTATGGACTTTATTTTACATTGCGGGATATGGTGAATGGAGACCATGGCAGCATATTCTTACTGGTGCCTATCAGGATGTGCTTTTGCAGATACTGCCCTTTCCTGGCGGAATCATTTTATTGCAAAACATTATTATTTCTATATGTGTTGCTTTTGGCGTGACAAAGCTAGAAACCATCTTTGGGATTGGAAGGTGGAAAAACAAGTTTGCAGATGCAGTGGTAAAGATATTGCCATTCTTATTGCCGCCGGTTCTGATGTATCAATTTTCAGGATATAGAATAGGATTGTATGTTTACCTTGAATTTGTCATGCTTGTAATGCTTATGGGGGCGA
>Ga0224737_10126_pt1 | contig 11802 bp, 20 predicted proteins | sample LIM_B_Water_Pos_FD_161632 | JGI IMG/M metagenome (GOLD analysis project Ga0224737, IMG submission 161632) | Enriched cells from gastrointestinal tract of the lab mouse from Pacific Northwest National Laboratory (PNNL), Richland, Washington... | ecosystem: Host-associated > Mammals > Digestive... | reverse complement strand
ACTGTTCTAACCTTGCCATGCCAGAATGCATGGGTTTGCCGAGTTGTAGGCTTGAGTGCTGAGAGATGAAGTAAGCCGGTATTAAGACCTAACCTTTCAGATGCCCAGTCCGTTTCATTCCAGTTGGCCTCACGTAGAGCACCAACCTGTTCAGTCTGTGCGATGCTCTTGGCTCTGGAGATGCTGACATCAAGGCGCTTGCTGACTATCGATGCTGTTTCTCTTGGATTAACACCTCTGCCAATAGAATCCGCTATGATGTTGGCCAGATCTCCACGAGCCTTATCGCTCTCAAGCTTCCAGTCGCTATACGTAGAAACAAAGGCAGATGCAATCTGATTCTGGTATGCAGGGCTGCTTAAAAGTTGTTGCAGCGTAGTCTGGCTGGCGTAGATAGGTGACTGAACTGAAAGATTTGTATAGGCGTTCAACGTGCCGCGTTGGTATTCCGCGGCAACATAATCAAGCGCCCATAGGTTCTGGCTTCCACCTTCAAGCAGATGATCATCCAGTATCGTCTGCACCACCTGCAACAAGTCGGCTAATTGAGCCGCCGTCATGTCGTAGATGTACGTGCCAGCATTTACTTGATAGAGGGTATCAGGATGATTACCGTTGCGAGCGAGGATATAACCGTACATCGAATTGCTTGCACGCTCGCGCCCAGTAAGTCGCATATCGAACAGCTGCTTCAACGCCACCTTAATATCGTAATAACGCTGCTCAATATCGCGGTACATCCGGTTAACGGCGCGGTATGACTGTGTCGGATCAACTTTGTTGCGCGGAATTATCGGGCTGCCCGGTTTTGGCTGGTTGTTCAATTTGCTCACCTGTCAGCGGATCGATACTTTTGGCCGATTCGTCAGCGCCGGTTGGCGGCTTAACATCATCGCGTGGCTCAAGTTCTCCCGCTTCCCTTACCTCATTCTCATCAACAGCAGGTGTGCCGTAGGCTTGCTGAGTATCCTTAGCGACCGCTGCCATTTCCTTCATGTTGGCAATCTTCTCTTTCTCGCTTGGAGCCAGTAGATCAGACCAGGTTAACGTGATTTCTCCAGACCTCGGCGGTTCAATAACCTCTACCGTCCACAGTCGTTCTATTACTGCACTGGCCCGGTCAGTCTGGAAACCATTGCGGCGACTATTGCACCGCTTGGCAAAGTCGTTTTTATCCTGATCCGACGCAAGCCTTCCGGTCTGCTGACCAAACAGGATTGTGAATGGCATCTGAACTGAAGATGAGAACTGGTTAGCTGACACTGTCCACGTAGGACCAGGATCGGCAGCAGCGACAGAGAGCACTTTCGCCTCACCGTCCTGCGTTACTAGTGCTGAGTCTGTACCTGAGTTCAGCTTCTGGATGGCTGCATTGAGAGCCTGTGCAAGATTTGAATAACCAGCTTTCTTGGCATCATCAGCAATTGTCTTTAGATTCGTATCCTTTGACATGTTGATGCCAAGCTGTCTGCTGGCGTTCTTCAAGAATCCTTCAGCACTACCTCCGGACGTTTTCGCCATATCAAGCAAGTCGTTGTAACCTGCGCGTAGGAAAGGGATGCCAGCCAAAGACGACTCATCTTCGGAACCTTCGCAGAACATGATGATGCGTTCTGGATGAATCTTAATCGAACGCATTGGCCCAGATATATTTCCGTTATCGCCTACCTGCTGTTCCTGGAAATAATAGAACTTCGGCATGCCATAATCTGGTGATAGCTGGTCCTGTTCTGTTTCCCCTGGCTTAACCTGCGCCTCCCATGCTGGAATCATCTTAACCAGGCCGCGTTCGCGTGAGCTGCGCATAACCTCACGATTTACTGGTTCATCCCAGTTTCGGCTATCCGCAAACTGAAGGATAAGTGCTGAGTAATGCCCAACCAGATTTCGCCTATCGGCGTCTTTAACTTTTGCCCAGTACTTCTTCATGAGCTTTGTGACTTTCTTTTCCCATGGAGTGGACTTTTTAGACTTCTTCGTCTCGTCACCATCCACGATTACTGGTGTGTCGGTCCAGCATGCATCGAGCAGTTTATGCACCGCACCGAACGCAGCACCATTTCGCTCATACATGTTGTAGAAGTGGTCAAAGTCGAGACGCTCCGGGTATCCAAATTCGCACCACAAGTGATGCCGCTTCGTATTACCAGACTTATTAAATCCGTTAGCATAAAGCTGACGTGATCGAGATACCTCAGCAAGGCTATTCACAATGAGCCCAGCGAGGACTTGCATTTCTGTGTCGTTACTCACTGAGTTGTCCTTATGTGAAGAAGATTGCGCCAACCTGTTTACGGTTATTCTTCGCTACAGCAAAGTAGCGGAACCCATCAGCGCCATGTGATGTGAAGTCATGAAGTGGTTTATCTTTCCAGCATCCGCGTTTGTCGTCCCACTCTTTGCGATACCCCTCAAGATGAGATATACCCTCAGAGCATTTTTCTTCATCGAAGACGCAGGTCGGGAGGATTTCACGCACCGATTCAATTCCGGTATCAACCCCTGTTTTTGGCACGACATTAAACGTCATTGAATACATCTGACCGTCAATTTCATAACCTTCCTGAGCCAGTTCTTTGCGGGACTTCGCATCAGCACCGAACTCACGGTTCTGGATATCATGGGGCCCCCAGTGTTCGCCGTACTCGTAGCCTTTATCCTTCAGCACCTTCATGTAGTGCCTCAGACCTTCGCCAGAGTTCTCGTAGTAGTCGATGACATGGAACTCTTCACCAACTTCACGCACGAACCAGATAGCCGTGGAGTCGCCCACGCCGATATCCCAGAACGTATGAACCGGTAGGTGTGAGTTGTCTGGTAGCTTGCCGATCCGTCCATTCTCATACAGCCAGCGGAATTGTTTGGCGTAATACGCACCTTCAACTGACTGTTGGAATGCCTCAGAGGGTATCGAAGGATATTCGCGCTTCATGTCGTCGCCGAGCGTTTTCTCTTTCGCGAGATACCACGCTTTCTGGCGTTCATTCAGCGCTATTCCATACTTACCCTGTAGCTCAGCAAAGTATTCACGTAGTCGCTCTGGCAACTGTTCTACTGGGTCGATGGCATAGAGTGGATTCTTCCACCATGAGAAGAAGAAAAACTTCCAGTCTAGGTTAGATAATGCTTTCTTCTGTATCGCCGCTTTCTCTGCCGTTTGACAGTAGTCAAAGAAGTAACCAGCGCGCCCCTCTGCTGTGCTCTCGATTGTCGTGAAACAATCAGTGGATACCGCTTCGAAAGCACCAGTGACAATCTCTCGGGCTTTGTCTGGATACTTGGCGCATATCTTTCCGAACTCGGAAACGTGCAGATAGCGCAGTGTGCCGCCGCGGAATGAGGTGGAAACGTAGAGCGACCCACCCTTTCTGAAGACCAGCTCACCGGCAGCATCATTGCTTGCGGGGTTGGCTGCCTTTATCTCATCGGGTAACCGGTCATATGCATATTTAACCTTCTCCTTAAACAGGCGCTTGGCGTCATTCAGAGTGTGGGCAATCAACGCGCACTTAGCAGACTCGAACAACGCTGCGTCCAACTGAATGATGCATACCTCGGTCGTAAAACCAAGCTGTCGAGCTTTCAGGATGATGTTGCGAGTGTGGATACCTTCGAAATATTCGAGCTGTTCCGGCGTCATCTTGAAACGTACTGGCTTACCTTCTTTATCGGTGATCCAGTAGAGATTGTTCAGTCGCCAGTGTTTATTGGATAGCAGTTTTATATGCTCAGGTTTCATTACGCCCCCTGAGACAGATCGTCCATTAGGTCAGATAGTTTCTTCACTGTGCTGTCGCCCTGCTCGTCGTCAATGTTGTACGCCTGACGCTCAAGGCCGATGAGATTCTTCAATGTTTCGCTGAGAGCTTTAGCTGCTTTAACGCGTTCAGGCATACCGATGATTGAGTGATAAATCTCGCTGAGCTTATCCTTCCCATTTTCATCTGGGTTAATCATCAACTCGCCGAGCTTGCGTAGTGATGCAACATCAGCACATTCAGCGCCAAGCTCATCAAAGAGAGTGTTGGTGATGTCTCTGGCTTTTTTGATATCGCCACGGTGAGCCATGCGGACGTTGGCAATGACCTCGGCATTGGCCTCAATAAGTATCCGTTCATTGGTAGCCGTTTCAATGGATACCTGTCTGGATACCTCACGTTTGGATACCAGTGCATCAGCCTTAGCTTTTATCTTCGCCTTGAGGTCTCTCTCCCAACCTTCCTTCTTCGCTCGCTTGTTTATCGCCCCATGAGTAATCCCATGCTGTGATGCGATTTCACGGATAGACATCAAACCAGCACGGTAAGCCGATTCGATGGCTTCCCAATCTGGTTTAACCATCAATTTATTCCTGCGCTTTATCTTCTTCCACTGCCGGCTTGAATGTGATTTCACTCAACTCATCCGGCTGAATGTATGTCCATGAGCCGTCATGTTCTGCAATGGCGAATAGACCGTTAACCAGTCTTGGCTCTTTGGTTGTCATGACGCCTTCGTATGTGGTTCCGTCTTTCTTTGTTGCTTTGACGTTGTACTTATCAGCCATAAGCGAACATTCCTCTGATTTTTGAGTATCCGCCCGAGGGCGCCATGCGAACTTATGCTGCAATATCGTGTGCTCTCAGTGAAAACACACTGTATTGCTCCATGATTCTTCTGCCACGGTTCATGTAACCGCCATGAGAGTCGCTTGGTGGGCGCTCGGCATTGGTCGTTATTGATGTCTCTGTACGCTCGCGGCTAGGAGAGGCACCGGTTATGGCTAATACAGAGATGTTGCGACAACCCTACGCAATTTGATTTGGTTAGTCAGACTCGCCTTTCAGAGGCGAGAGTTAATGGTTCACTTGCTTTGCGCATAAAAAAGCCCCGCACTAGCGAGGCATAATGGAAAAAAACTGTATTCAGATGCAAATTTTATTTTTTAAGATTTTCAAAAGTTGACTCTACTAATTCTTTTCCGAACTGCCCCATATCTTTATAAACATGCCTCATAAAGTTAAGCGTGTTTGCTGCTGGGCCAGAAAACGCCCATTTACAACGGTTAAACGAGCAACCAACTAACCCAAATTCACCCAACCCAGAATATTGGATTGTGCAATTTTCAAAACTACATCCTTCGTAATGGATACCATCCAGAGTTACAAGTGTATCCTTGAAGGAATTATTTTTGATAACTGTTAAGGCCATGTGATACCCCTTCTAGAATCACTATCTTCTACTGTAATATTTATCACTTTTCCGTTTGCCTGCATAAACCCCTTATCATCATTGTAATCACTCGGCGCATAGAGGGTCACGTGATTGAAATTTAGGGTGATGAAAAATAAAATAACCAAAGCAGCAGGGAAAAGCATTAAAAACCAAATATAGATTGATTGCTGTGGTGATTCTAGAAATGGCAAAACTAAATTAGCAGATATTTCGACAATACCAGCAAAAATCCCGATGATTGTTAATGGATTTTTTATATGATTTATGGCGGACACTCTGTACCCCCTGTTTCTAACAGGGACAGAAGTATACCAGTACCGCCGCATGAAAGCAGTATCACGGCCTCCGTTTCTGCCTCCTATATACCTATTGCTGAGTCACTTCGTTCTAGGCGCGATCACAGGCTTGTCCGGAACTGTAAACACGACCAGCCTCTTTTGCATTACTATTGCTTATGATGCAGACCGGGAATAGTTATTTGCCCCATTTGGTTAATTCGTTCAATATTTGCCAGCAATGCAGGTTTCTTTACTCGTCCCCAGCGGTTAAGCAATCGCCCAGACATGCTGGCTATATCTTTCTCTTTCATGTATTCGAGCATTACGGCATTGCGTTCTGCCTCATAGCTTTCGTTGTATTTTCTAAGCTCGCTGGTCATCCAGTTGAAGGCGTTAATGTAGGCTTCTTTAACTGCGTCAGCCTTTGCGCCATTGAAGCCCATGACCAGCATGACAAAGCCGCTGAAGTCCATGCGATAATACTTTTGCTTCTTATCAAATATCCCTAACTCATTGATTTTCTCGACAACCCAAAAGTGGGCCTTCGTGAAATCAGTCGAGCAGTGAAGGTTTTCCAATGCGCGAATAACGTGTTGGTGTCTTTTGCCAAATGCCTTGGCGATCTGGAATGTATCGGTCACCGGCTCGCTTTCTGCCGCCGACACTAGCTGACGAAAATCAAAATCAGGGATGACCTGTAAATTGTTCATATCGCTTTTACCTTTTGGTGATAGAGCCTGTTCTCCAGATGTAGGCAGCCCAAGAGCGGTCAGCGATAACCACTGCCCTATCTCAAGCTCTACCCCGAAAGGCTCTTGGTTTTTTAATGCGCGGAGAAAGCGCGGTGAAATGCAGATATAAAAAAGCCCCACCGAAGTGAGGCTCTATTGGGTTTGATGCTCTTATTGTGTGCGAGGCCGGTTTTCTCTAATGGCCTTTTTTATCTGTTCACTTTCAACAATGCCTTTCTCGGCAAGGCTTTTCATAATCTCAGCATATTGCCGATAAATATTCTTACTATCGAATACGGCCATGAATCACTCCTATTGGCACTGGGTGCGGATATAACTCTGTAACCCGTTAATCATTGTTTCAGATTGTCTGATTCGTTCGACGAGACTGAGATAATCCCGTTCAGCGGAGTCATTAAGTCGGGGGCTGGTTGCATCAGGCTTGCCGGAGGATGCTGTGGCTTCGGGCAACTTTGGACAACTTGCCGCGATGCGCAGCCGCTTAGTGCCGTTACTAAGGCCAGTACGCAGACGCTCAATTTCACTTTTCGCATTGGCTAATTCCTGAGTGACTTTGATATCGAGCTCGGCGGCCTGTACTCGTTGGCGCTGAATGCTTTCGAGGTCTGCTTTCTGCTTGGCCGCTACCTGAGTGATTTTTTTCAGTTCGGAACTGAGGGACTGCATCTGGCTTGTCGTGTACCACATGCCAACTAGTAGAGCGATGATGACAGCGATCAGCGCGGTAGTTACTCTACTCATGACAGGAATAACCGACGTTCTTTAGAGCGACGAATATCAAGCCCGGGTAAAACCTTCCCAGCTGCTTTGTTCCAACGCAAGAATTCTTCAGCCGCGCCAGCGTAATCACCTGCATTCAACTTCTTCAGTAGAGTGGATTTCGCAAAGTTCCCGCCGCCCACATTGAAGATAAACGAGCACAATGCATCAAACTGGTTTTGGTTAAGCGGAACCTTAACGCAGGTTTCAATCGTGATGTAAATTGGCTGAAGGTCATCTCGGAGGAATTGCTCGGCTTGCGCCTGAGTAATAACGTCACCTTTTGAAACGTTATGTGTATGGCCGTATCCAATAGTCCACGGTTTACCACCAGTGCCAGGATCGGGATATGCCTTCTGCGCACACCCTTCTGAATCTTTAATTAACCCCTTTCCTTTCTCACTAATTTGCATCAATGCCTCCTGAAGCTTTGTTTAATATTCGGCGCTCAATGGCCTTGATTAGCGAGGCCCCAGACCAACCAGCCATGCCACATGCGGCACCAATCACCTCAGCAGACCAGCCATAATGCAAAGCAGCCATCATCATGATCATCCCTGAAAAGATGGAGACAATTATCTGTAGTACTAATGTTCTCCAGCTAAATGCCTCACCGTTCAAAACCTTGAATGAGTAACTGGCCACGGCTCCGATGAGAGTCATACCAAAGGCAATAAGCATGGAAATGATGTTTGGTTCATTTTTCCATGGCATACGCATATCCACCTCCCCGTAGGGAACGGCGCTTATATTGTGTGTAGGGAATAGCGTCACCCGTATCCATGCCAATCTAGAGGATGTGTGAGTGCGGTTGGTTGGTTTTGGATGACGCTAAATGCAAGAAAGCCCCGAGCTATTAACTCAGGGCTTGAAATTGATACCGACCTTCCAGCCGGTTAGATGGGGATGGCAGTCAATGAGACGAACTTACCCACTGTGCGATTGTTTTTCTGGCGTCGCACCGGTTATCCAGAAAGCAAAAAGGCCAGCGATTAAGCCAGCCTTTTCTTTGTTACTGCGCTCTTTCGCTTTTGCTCCCGAGCATGCACTAAAATATACACTTTCATTTCCCAAAATCAAGAGAAATAGAAAATATTTTTATTCATGCTGCATTTTGAAGTACTTCCTTCTCCATTGCATGCTTCATTGCATAGTACATTTCCTCTTCCAGTATCTCTTCACACCAGATAACCCGCTTTCGGCAAAATTGAACATCTGCACCAGTGATGTATGAAATCATACGTGCAATGTCTTGCGGGCATTTGCGGTCGCAATATCGTTTAATGGCTACATCGCGGATCGGGCTTTCACGCTTGATTGCTTTCTTCATGACTGACTCAACAAAAGCGGCATCATCTGATTCTTTGGCGAGAGCGATGATGTTGCTTGCTGAGGCTGCTGGTATCACAATTTCGCGGGACTTTTTAAACAACTCTTCACCTCGATAACCTTGCTTGTGAAGACTGTTCACCACTTCAACAATCCGCTCTGACTGTGTTTCACTCCATTCTGAACGAACCATTAATCGACCAATTACGTTAACGCATCCTGAAGGAGCATCATCACCGCCGAGGTAATGACCCCAGAGCGATAACATATAGCGCGTCCACACTCGCTGTGATGGCGTGATGGTCTTCTTCCCTCGGCACCAGAGTCGTCGTAAATCTGCCTGTCTGAATACCATGGGCAGTGTGTATATCGCGTCTATTGGTCTCATCGCTTACCCCACCTATTTTCCCCACTATCACCGCGTGATGTCATGAATACGCCGTTCACTATTGCGTGGCGCTTGGCCTCTTTATCGTTGAGGTATTTGGATATGGTTTCTCTGTTGATGTGAAGGCGTCGTGCTAGTTCGCTCTGATTGCCGTATGTATCGACTAGCATGTCGGGTATGGTTCGGATGTCAGCATTCATATCCCCTCCAGTTCGGTTATGACCACTTCCAGCTTGCCGTCCTTCACCAACTCACCGCGCCTTACCCTGAAATCATCAATCTGCTCGTCGTCTTCCATGAATCCAGCATGCACAAGCGAATCAAAGACGGCCTTTTGCAGGTTGTCTAAGTCTCGGCGGCGTTTGTCTGGTACGTAGGCAGTGATTGAAAATTTGAGTCTGGAGGTGGTGTGAATATCGAGGTTTTGTTGCTGGATGATAGTGATAATGTTTTGTCTGTATTTTGTGCCTTTCTCGCTGATGTAGTGCCGTTGCCTTGCGTGTCGCCAATATGTGTTTAGGCTAGGCGGGTACGGCAGCGTTAGCCGGTATTCCCTCATAGTTTTAGCTTTCCCTCTGCAATCAGCGCGGCCTGAGTTCGTATTACGCCCTCAAGGTGTGCCATGTGAGCCTCTCCGGCGTCTGTGCGCCTTGTCCTGCGGTCTATTTCATCGTGACATGCAGAGCATGCCCAAGCGCCGAATAGGTCGTTAGGCTTCATCCCTACGCCGCATAATCCAGCCATTCGATAATGAGCCAGCACTACCGTCTCACTGTTGCCGTTGCATATGCCGGGCAACCGCACTTGGCATTCTCGGCCTTGAGCTTCTTTCCGAAGGTTAGCCATGTCTATTCCTCGCTCGCACTCTCAGCCAACGCACATCGTGCAGGTGGGCGCTGTAGTTGAAAGTTACTGTTGATATGGGTTGGGGTTTACTGCGTGGAGTGGATTTGTTGAAGATTAAATTGTCTATCGCTATTTGTGTCGGACTTCGCTGTCGCTTCATCTGTACCTCATATCTCAAATGCCATCTGAACGCTAAACCGATCTTTCTCGGGGCAATAATTCAGAGAGGATGCGGAGTTAAAAGCCTCTATCCGCTCAACAAGTACTGCTGCACGTGTTTCTTTGGATGCAGGGGCATAAGCGCTTTTGTTCCATGCCTTATCTATTCCAATATTTCTTGCAACGTTTGTGCTATCAGCTGATGAAAGTGGGATGTGTTGAAAGATAGTTTTGTTGAGCATTCGCAAGCCGTGTAACTTGCAAATTGGGTATCCATTCTCATCAACAACACTCTTCAGTAGATCACGTAGCTTCATTACACACTTACGTGGTTTCTTTGCGTCGTACTCCCCCATGCTTCCGATTGCAACTCTTGGGTATTCGTGACAAAGGCGGATAAACCGTTCGTCAGGCTCATTCATGTGCCAGACAGGAACACCGACAACCTTTCCGTGTGGCCACTGTTCGATTAGGGCATCGTTCTCTTCTGCTGAACCTCCAATTACGTCGGGGATAACAGCAAACGAAAAGCGAGGATGATTCATCCACCGCGCAACGAATTCGTAATAGTCATCCCATGTTTCGCGGGGTGTTTTTGATTTATCCCAAAAAGTGAATGCGCCGTTATCTAGCGCGAATGACTGAGTTATCTCGCTGGCAAGCTTGAGTTGCCCCGGATTTGCAAAGCTAATAAACGCGTGCCTACCTTTCCATGCTTTGAGTGCGCATGTGTCGGGGGTGATAGGTCCGCCGTGATAATGAATCATCTCCACCTACCTGTAGTCATACCAAATGTAGAAATGGAAGAACCAGAATCCGAAGCATGGTATCGGGCCATCATGCCAATCCAGCTTATAGCCGAAGTATCTGGTCTGTTTTGGTAATGTATTGCACATTAGGATGCTTTCTTTGCTGATTCTGAATTGCATTACGCTGCTCTCCCGTAGAAATCTCCGCTGTAACGCACATCACGAAGCTTTACCCCGTTGTTTACAGAGTAAGCCGTTGCATATTCGATAAGTGAACCCATGCGCTTCTTACCCATCTGAGCGGTGCTTTCTCGGATGTTCAGCCACTCCCCTTCAATGCCCTGAATCAGTGGCGACTCATTGGCGTTGTTTTCAACCATCCAGTGACCGGACACAAAAACGTTTTTCCATTGCCAGTCACGTAGCCACATATCGCCCAGACTTATCTGTTTGGATACGTCGCCGCATATGGCATGGAATTTATCGTTTTGAGGTAGGTTACGTGGCGCGTCGCCGATGGTTACTACTAGGGGGAATTTTTCGTCAGTGGGTAGTGAGTCTATGAAGTTTTTTAGGTTCTGCTTTATCGTTCCGTCCCGTAGGTAGAACGTTGTTCGTTTCAATGGTTACTCCTTTGGTATGCTGCATACCCATTGGTCTAATGCTTTTTCACATACAGCTCTGTGCTCATATACAGCGATAGCACCTTTAGCCATTATTTTTTGGTCTCTACTATCGGTAGGAAACGCAGCAGCGGCACCAGCGGCGAAGCCGATAATCATCATAATGATGGTTGCTATTGAAGACTTATCCATCACTCCCCCTTAACCTTGATGTCATTCTGTCGGTTAGAGCGGCAGAACGATGCAATAAAATTCATCTCGCAAATCATTGCCACACGCATTTCCGCAGTTAAGCGAAAGCCAAACTTATTTGACTTGCCGACTGACCGACGACGCTTGCGCAGCACTTTGCGTGTGTGAGCCTCCTGAACTTCAAACTGACGCTGTTTTGAGGCATAAACACCCTTTGCAGGTATTTTTCTAGCCTGTTTTTGATACGCGGTTAACAGGTCGTGTACGTCTGATGATTTAGCCATTCTTCTGCTCCCCTCCTCAGTTCCAAACGGCGGCCCAACAAAAGAAATATCAGTCTCGTATTTCAAACAGTTCCGCTTTGTTCTTACCCATGATGGAGAGGTTATTTTTGGTGACTGCATGGTACCAGGTATCACTGCGGATGATTTCAACGAATACAAACACAGCGTGTTGCAGCTGGTAGGAGATAGTCATGACAAGTCGTGAAGAAATAGTTTTAGCGCTTAAGTA
>Ga0224737_10125_pt1 | contig 11812 bp, 11 predicted proteins | sample LIM_B_Water_Pos_FD_161632 | JGI IMG/M metagenome (GOLD analysis project Ga0224737, IMG submission 161632) | Enriched cells from gastrointestinal tract of the lab mouse from Pacific Northwest National Laboratory (PNNL), Richland, Washington... | ecosystem: Host-associated > Mammals > Digestive... | reverse complement strand
GCTTAAAGTTTCTCCATTTGATAATTCTAAAACTTTTTCTTTATCATTAAGAGATATAACCTCTAACCCCTTCATCCAAGTTATATTATTTTCTTCAAAAAACTCTTTACTTGTAAAGTTTAATGCATCAACATCTCTATGATTTGAAATATAATGATGAAGTATGCATCTTGAATATACATTTTCATCCTTTGATATTAATACTATTTCAGCATCTTTATCTAATTCTCTTAAAGTTTTAGCTCCACTTATACCAGCAGCAGAGGCTCCTATAACTACATATCTCATTACTTAGTTACCTCCTCTAATGTAATTGCTCCCATTGGACATTTAGCAACACATTGCGCAGTGCCATGCGCCTTACATGCATCACATTTCATTATTTCTTTATGTGCTCTACTATCAGCTTTTAAAACTCCGTAAGGACATGCCATTATACACATATAGCAACTAGCACAATGGTCCTTATTATATTCAACTAATCCAGTTTCTTTATTTTTACTCATGGCACCTGTCATACAAGTATAAACACATTCTGGTCTATCACAATGTCTACAGAAAATAGGTGCATATTTACCTGAGCTATCGATTGTTATTCTGCTTCTTGTATCCTCTGATTCATGGGCTACAATACATGCAGTTGTACAAGTTAAACAACCTACACATTTTTCTCTATCTATTTTAATTCTTTTCATATTTAGTCACCCTCTACTTTTTAATGATATTTACTGCAACTGTTTTAAATGATGGTTCCTTTGAATATGGATCATAAACTGAAGGAGTAAGTGCATTTGTTTCAATATAATGAATTGGAGCATATAAATGATTTTTCTTAACATTATCAGATATCTTTATAGTGAAATCCTTAGTTACTCCATTTTGAGACGCTATGCTAACTCTTTCGTTTTCAGTTATATTTAATTCCTTTGCTAACTCTGGATTCATAAATGCATAAGATTCTTTAGAATAAATTCTTTCTGACTCATCAATTTCTCTTGATCTTACACTAGTATGCCATTGCCCTACTGTTCCTCTTCCTGAATTAAATATATAAGGGAATTCTTCACTTGTTTTAGTTGGATTTTCAGCTATATCTTCAAAGTGGAATTTAGCTTTTTTAGATGGAGTATAATAATTACCATCTTCATATAATCTTCTTTCGTCATCAGTTAAAGCTTCCCCAGCTCTAAATGGCCATTGAACTCCTCTTGATCCTTCCATATTTTTTCCTTCTAACATTTCATAAGTTACACCTGTTATATCACAAGGCATTCCTTTAGAACATTTCTTTAATAATTCAAAGGCAGATCTTGGAGTTTCCCATCCATTTAATAAATCTCCCATTCCAAGTTCTTTACCTATGTTATAGAAAATTTCAAAATCTGATAATTCTCCTTCTTCTTTATCAATTACAGGATTAACCTTTGATAATCTTCTTTCAGTGTTAATTAATACCCCTTCTTTTTTAAGTGCAGGTACTGAAGGTAGATATAAATCACAAAGCTTAGCACTATCAGTATCTTCATATATATCTTGAACAACAAAGAAATCTAAGTTCTTAACACACTTTTCAAATTCTTCATTATTTGCCCATGAATGTCTAGGATTTGTACAAATTACCCATAATCCTTTAATTTCACCTGCAATAGCTTTTTCAATTATAGCATTATAAGGAATTGTTGGTTTTGTAGCTAAAGCACTTTCATCTACTCCTAAAGCTTCTGCTACAGCTTTTCTACGTACTGGATTATCAAAATCTCCACCGCCAAATAATCCTGCTGTATTACTAAATGCTCTTGATCCCATAGCATTACATTGACCTGTTAAAGAGTTTGCTCCTGTACCTGGTCTACCAATATTTCCTGTTATTAATGCTAAGTTAATTATAGATTGAGCTGTTCTAACTGCTTGATAACCTTGGTTAACTCCCATTGTCCACCAAAAAGATACTCTTTCTCCTGCATGAATTATTTCTGCAAGCTCTATAACTCTTTCTGCACTTATTCCAGTTTCAGCTTCAACTTTATCTAAAGTAAACTTAGAAACATGTTTTTTAAATTCTTCATATCCTTCTGTATGATTTTCTATATAATTAACATCAATATATCCTTTTTCTATTAATACATTTGCTAAAGTATACATTAATACTAAGTCAGCTTTTGGTTTAATATCTATCCATATATCTGAATTCATAGCCGTTTCTGACTTTCTTGGATCTATTGTTATTATCCTTGCATCTTTATTCTCTCTAATACGTCCCCAAAATACTGGATGAGCTATAACTGGATTTGCCCCAATTAAAATTATTGTATCTGAAAGTTCCGCATCATTTAATGTATATGGTGGAGCATCAAATCCAAAACTTTGTTTATGTGCAACTACTGATGTAGCCATACATAATCTTGTATTACCATCTCCGTTTATTCCCATATAGTTTCTACCTACATGTCCTAGTAAAGCCATATCTTCAGTTGGCATTTGTCCTGTACTAATAAAAGCAACACTTTCTTTACCGTACTTTTCTTGAATGCTTGTCATTTTTTTAGCAAATGTTTTAAATCCTTCTTCCCATGAAATTTCTTTCATTTCTCCATTTTCATCTCTTAATAAAGGATTCTTTCTTGCTTTAAACTTTGTTTGTTGCTTGTCTAAATTTAATCCCTTTATACAACAAAAACCTTTATTTACAGGATAATCAACTGTAGGTGAAACCTTAGCTATTTTACCATTTTCTACATAAAAATCTATATTACATGCTAATGCACATAAATTACATGTTGATTGAATCTTCTTCATACTACTTCCTTCTCCAATTCACAATTTTAATAAACTCTATATTCAGTATAATTTCAGATTAATTGTAACATTAAAGAGGTTCTCTAACTGTGATTATAATCACAAATTTTCAGTTTTATTGTCATTATTTTAACAATATATCTCAATCGATAAAAAATAAGCTATTAAGTTATTTTTTAAATAACTTAATAGCTTATTACAATTTAACTATTTACTATTTCTCCTCCATTTATATGAATTGTTTGACCAGTAATATATGATGCTGCATCTGAAGCTAAAAATACATATGCTCCAGCACATTCAACTGGTTGACCTGCTCTTGCCATAGGTGTATTTGCTCCAAACTGTGGTATTTCTTCTGCTTTAAAACTCGATGGAATTAAAGGTGTCCATATTGGTCCTGGTGCAACTGCATTAACTCTTATTCCAGATTTATTTTTAGCCAAAGATGTTGATAATGATCTAGTTAATGTTACAATTGCACCCTTAGTCATAGAATAATCTATTAACTTTTCATTACCTGCATAAGCAGTAACTGATGCAGTATTTATTATACATCCTCCTGATTTCATATATTTTAATGCTGATCTAGTCATATAAAAAGTTCCATAAATATTAGTTTTTATTGTTTTATCAAATTGTAAATCTGTAATTTCTTTAAAATCCTTACATTCATATTGAACAGCTGCATTATTAACTAAAATATCTATCTTTCCATATTCCTTAATAACCGATTCTATAACATCAATGCAAAACTTACTATCTGCTATATCCCCTTGAATAATAGTACATTTTCTACCAACTTCTTCAATAAGCTTTTTAGTATCCTCTGCATCTTTTAACTCATCGTAATATATAATAACAATATTAGCCCCTTGATAAGCATAAGCTAAAGATACAGCTCTTCCAATCCCACTATCTCCTCCTGTTATTATTGCAACTTTATCTTTTAATAAATCGCCTTTTTTAATATAGTTTTCATCATAATAAATAGGTGCTGGGTTCATTATACTTTCAAATCCTGGATGCTTATCTTGATGTTGTGCTGGAAAACTAGTTGGAAAATTCATATTATCACTCCTAATAATAATTTATCTAATAAAATTTATTATTAGTAACTTTTACTTTTATAATACATAATAAAAAAGAGTATATACTATTGTTTTTTAATTCAATAGTATATAACTCATTTTTTAGATATAATTTTTATTCATAACCTACATAAAATTTTATTTTCAAATATCTAATTTTTAATAAAAATATTATCTTATTATATTTCCATCGGCTCCTACTAATTCGTTGTTAGTTAAGACATTTTGATAACCTTTTGTGGATTTTGTACTATTATCCTTAAACACGCCATATCCATTTCCTAAAATATGATATGTATCATCCCTTTGCTTTAATAAGATAAATACATATTCATCACCTACACTTAAATCATAATCATGATTAGATGTATAATCTATATAAGTGTCTAAAGCTTCTTTAGGCAACTTATCATATTCTAATTTTTTTATTGCATCTTCTGTCATAGTTTTCATAACTTCAGATATTTTAACTTGTCCACCTACTAGATATACTTTTTCTAAGTTTTCCAAACCATCTCCTACTAATACATCATTAACTGAAATATTTACTGGTGTAAAAGGATGTGGATTTGAATAATTTTCTTCAACCTCTAAAAATAAAGCTTCTTCAATAGAATTTACTTTTGCCTTTACTACAAAAATATCATCTAAGTTTTGAAATACTCTTTTTGTATCAGCAGGGTCCACAACCCAATTTCTTTCAATAGTTACTGTTCCATAAATTTCCCTATTCTCATCATTTGAAAAAGTAAGTGAGTTATCTTCCTGAGATTTATTAATATACTTAAATTCTTGATTAGACACACAAACTAATCCTAAGATAATTGAAGTAGTTATTGCTAAAAGTTTTAACTTCAATTTATTCACCCCCTATATATAATTATATTAATTAAAATTTAAAGATTCAAACAACAAAACCCATCATAGAAATAATTTCTATAATGAGTTTTTAAATTAAATACTAATCTAATCTTTCTTTAGCAATTCATCAACAGTAGCCTTAGCTTTTGATAAACATGAACCGCAACCTTTTCCACAATTAGTTACAGCTTGAACTTCATCAAATGAAGTTGCACCATTTTCTATTGCTCTTTCTATATCCTCTACTGATACATTAAAGCAATAGCATATTTTTATATCCTTATCCATATAAATTTTCTCCTTATTTATTAAAGTATTCAATAAATATTTTAATCATTTTTACTAATACTATTCAAAATAACTTAATTAACTAAAATAATAAAAATTACCTATTTTAAAACATTATTTAAAATTTCATCTATAATTTTTCTAGCAATAGTATTTTCATCTGGCAGTATAGGTAAATTATCTTTACTATACCAATCAGCATGCATAATTTCCTTTCCATCAACCTTTATTTCTCCCCCATCATATTCAGCTATAAATCCAATCATAATAGAGTTTGGATATGGCCATGGTTGACTTGAAAAATATTTAATATTTTTTACTCGTATATTTACCTCTTCTAATACTTCTCTTTTTACTGCTTCTTCTAAAGTTTCATTTACATCTACAAATCCAGCTACATTACTATGTAAGCCCTTCGGAAAATTTTTATTATTTGCTAGTAATATAGTATTTTCCCTTGTTATTCCTACTATAATTGCAGGGCAAACCTGTGGATAACTCATATATCCACATTTACTACACTTCATTGCAAACTCATATCCTACAAATTCATTTTCTCCACCACATACTCCACAAAATTTATTAGTTTTATGGAAGTGAATAATTTGAGATGCTCTTCCACAAACACTAAAAATATCTTTATCAATAAGTGAACTTCCCTGCCTTAATGGAATAAATTTTAATTCTCCTGATACCTTAACACAAGAATTTATTTCCCCGCAAAAACAATTCACTTCGTTAAGCTTCCCTAAATGATACATTATTTCAAGTCCATCAATTAAATTATTAATTTCTTTAAAAGTTGGAATAATTACTTTTCCCATATCTTCTTTAACTAAAATCATTTTATCTTGAAATAAAAAATATAAATCTTCATCTCTATTTCCATTTAAAAATTTAGGATCAGCAATAAAATTCATATAGTTATTGTTATTAATCATAAAATAAATCACCTCTACTCGTTTAAATTTATAAACTTCTCAATTTTATTTTGCCTTAATAAAACATTACCTTATAAAATCTAAAACTTAACTTTAAAATATTTTACTTACAATTATATATAATTGTATATTTCCCCTAATTTATAATACTTATTTTTTCTTTTAAACTATAAAATACCTAATGTAAAATAAACTTATATTTAGATTATATCATTAATATTAATTATCACTTAATATTTTTATAATAAAAAATGCAGTAATAGTATTTTTTATTACTATTACTGCTTACTATAGTCTTATTTAATTAAATATAAGATTCAAATACTTTTACAAAATGTTTTTGTGTTAAATATAAAAGCTGACAAATCATCTTTGTTGTATATAATATATCATTTACAGCATCTTCTTTTAAAGATAAATACTCTTGTCTAGTTAGCTTTAATTCTTCTAAATAATCCATAGAATCATCCATATTATCTAAAACATTTTCAAAAATATATCCATTATCTCTTAAAGTTTTTTTTAACTTTACATGTAAATTAAATTCATATGCAAAATGATTTTTCATATCCTTACCATAGTATTCTTCTAAATGATACTTACAAAAACAATCTCCTATATAATGAGCTATTTTCCCTATAATAAATGAGACTTCGTTAATATCTAAATCATTATTTTCAATGTAATTTTTATATTCAAGCATTTTATCTTTAGAAACACTATATGTGTGCTTAATCTTATTTCTTCTCTTGTGTAAATCAGGCTCTACACAACCGGCTAAAAATCTTTTTTTATCTAAACCTAAATTATATCTTTCATGGCATAAATTGTAACAATATAATCCTATTGCTAAATGTGTGTTTACTAACATAAGATTTCTCCCCTCGTTAGGATCTTAAAATAATATTTAATCCGAACAATATTATTATACAACATTTTTATTAATTTTGATTGTTATTTATTAAATTCTTTATTGATTATTATGTAATATTTTATTAATTTTAACTTTTATGTAAATATTATAGCAAATATGTAATTTAATTTAAAGTAATTATAATTTTTATAATCATAAAAGCTAAATTATTTTAATTTAATATTTCAATATAATTTAATTAAATATTATTTTTATAATTATTTAGTATAAATAAAGTTACCGTATAATCTTTTCAAAAATGTAAATAATACAATAGGATGTAAAACATACTGCAATATATTTTACACCAAATTACAACTTTAGTTGTTTTGACAGATAGCAAAAAAATAGTAGCATACTACAAAGTAGGTGCTACTATTTTTTATAAACATTACTACAAAACTAAATTTTAAAATTCTCACTTAATATATTAATATTATTTTTTTAAAACTAATCCCTTACTTCTTATACAAGTACACTCCCTTGCTTCCTTTGTATGTAAACATTGATACTTTATCTTTTTAGGAGCTTCTATTTCTACTGTTTTTTTATCTTTTAACTCTTCTTTTTTCATTTTTTAATCCTCCGTTATATATAAATATAAAACTCTTTACTTATTGCAATTTTATTATATAATAATTATTATTCTTTAATATTTATTATATAATATTTTAACAATTAAGTACATATAATAAATTTAGTAAATTATAGATAAGGAGAAAACTAATGATAAGTTTAATCGGATTAATACTTTCTTTATCTCTTATTATGTTTTTAGCATATAAGGGGTATTCTACTATAATCACAGCCCCTATTATAGGGCTATTAACTCTGCTCATTTCTCTTGGACTTAATAGTCATTTAATGGCTAATTACACAGAGGTTTATATGAATGGATTTGCTAACTTTGTAAAAAGTTACTTTCCTTTATTCTTAACTGGAGCTATATTTGCAAAATTAATAGATGAAGTTGGTTATGGCAAATCTATAGCATCATTTATTACAACAAAACTTGGAAAAGATAAGGCAATACTTGCAATTGTTTTATCTGGAGCACTTTTAACCTATGGAGGAGTATCTTTATTTGTAGTTGCTTTTATACTATATCCCCTAGCAAATATATTGTTTAAAGAAGCTGATATACCTAAAAGACTTATACCTGGAACTATTGCATTAGGTGCATTTACTTTTACAATGACGGCTATGCCAGGTTCACCTGAAATTCAAAATGTTATACCAATGAGTTATTTTGGAACAGATACATTTGCCGCTCCATTAATTGGATTACTAGCAAGTTTTATAATGCTTACACTTGGATTACTATGGCTTACAAAAAGAGCTAAAAAAGCTAAAATACTAGGTGAGAGCTATGGAAATCATAATGATGTAAATAAAATTGATTCTAATGAAAAATTACCTAATATAATTGAATCTATTATACCTATTTTAATAATATTTATAACAAACTTTTTACTTTCAAAATTTTATTTTCCTAATACTAATGGAAGCTATTTAAATCAATATGGTGTTACATTAGATAAAGTTTCTGGAACTTGGAGTGTAATAATAGCTATAGTTATTTCAATAATTTATATTATATTATTAAATTATAAAAAACTAAAAAATTTAAATGAATCATTAAGTGAAGGAGCAAAAAACTCTTTTCTTCCTTTATTAAATTCTAGTGCTATAGTTGGATATGGAAGTATAATTAAAGCATTGCCTATTTTTGCTTCAATACAAACTAGCATAATGAACATTTCTTCTAACCCAATTATTTCAGAAGCCATTTCTGTAAATATAATTTGTGGACTTACTGCTTCTGCTTCAGGGGGATTGGGAATAAGTTTATCTGCACTTGCTCCAACTTTCATAGAAATGAGTAAAGATTTATCTATTTCCCCAGAATTATTACATAGAATTGCTTCTTTATCATCAGGAGGATTAGATACTCTTCCTCATAATGGTGCTGTTATAACTACTTTAGCTATTTGTGGATTAACGCATAAAGAAAGCTACAAAGATATATTTGTAACCTCTGTAGCTATACCAATTTTAACAACAATAATCATAGTAATAATAACTTCATTAAAATTTGCTTTTTAATTAATAAACTTTAATGTAATAATAATTATCAAATATAAAAAGCTATACCTTTTTTATTAATTGGCATAGCTTTTATTTTTTTAATTTAAAGTTTAAATTAAAACTATGATTTAAATTAGATATTTAATGTTTATAACAATTTATAATTTATATTTACTACTTCCATTTTTTTAAGGCTTCCACCATAAATTCCTTTACATCTACTCCATAAACTTCTTTTAACTTTTCTCCATTTAATACTTCTTTAGGAGTTCCTGAAATGATAACTTTTCCTTCATCCATCATTACTACTTTTTCTCCAAAAGTTTGAACTAAATTTAAATCATGTAAAACAGCAACAACAATTTTATTATTTTCTTTAGTCCATTTATTTAAATAATCTAATATTTCTATTTGACATTTTAAATCTAAATGATTTGTGGGTTCATCTAAAAGAATTACATCTGGATCTTGTGCAAAAGCTCTAGCTAAATAAACTCTTTGCAATTGTCCTCCTGATAATTCGCTTATTAATTTATCTTTAATATCACTTAAACCTACACTAGCTATACTTTTAAGAATTATTTCATTATCTTTTTTATTTATCTTTGAAAATACGCCTTTTAAATGTGCATATCTCCCTAAAGCAACTGTTTCATAAACTGTATAAGGAAAATATATATTACTAGCCTGACTCATTAATGCAACATTCTTTGCTAAATCTTTTCTATTTAACTTATTTACTTCCTTAGAATCAATTTTTATATTTCCTTTATAATCTAATAAATTAGCTATTGATTTTAAAAGAGTACTCTTTCCACATCCATTAGGTCCAACTATACAAAGGTTATTTCCACGTTTAACATTAAAGCTAACACCCTTAACAATTTCTTTGTTATCATATCCACATCTAACTTCATTTATTTCTAGCATTAAATCTCTCCTATTTTGACTTTTTAAAATATATATAAGCAAAAAATGGTCCACCAATTAATGCTGTTATTGCTCCAACTGGTAATTCTGATGGTGCTATTATAGTTCTTGATATTAAATCTGTAAATATCATCATACATCCACCAAAAACTACTGACATTGGTACAACATAAGAATGCTTTGACCCAAATATTTTTCTAACAACATGTGGAGCTATTAAATCTATAAATCCTATAGTACCACTAAGAGCAACAGCACTTCCTGTAAGAATTGCTACAAATAAAAATAATCTTCTTTTAACTTTATTTGTATCTACCCCAATGGATTTTGCTTCATCTTCTCCAAAAGTTAATACGTCCATTTCTTTAAAATAAAAAGCTATACCTATAATTCCTATAATAAAAAATGGTAAACCAACCTTTACATAACTCCATCCTTTCATGGAAAATGTTCCCATTGACCACATAGTTATACTTTGCATTTTATCTGAAAATAATGCTGAAATTGTAGTTAGTATAGCACTAAAAAACAAAGATAATACCATTCCTACTAATATTATTGTTGTATTTGATAATCCTCTATCAACCTTTTCAGCAAACTTTAATACTATTATCATAGTAATTAAACTACAAACAAATCCAACTACTGGCAATGTTAATCTACCTAAAAAAGGAATTGACGCTCCTGTTACAATAATAATTCCTACCCCTAATGATGCACCAGATGACAATCCTAATGTATAAGGTGATGCCAATTGATTTTTTAAAACTGATTGTACAATAGCTCCACTAGCTGCAAGAGAACCACCAACCATAAATGCAAGTAAAACCCTAGGTAATCTTAAATTCCATATAATAGTTACTTGTTTTGGATCAATTCCATCTATTAATGGGACACTAAAAAACTTATTAGCTAAAATAAAAAAAGTATCAAATATATTAATATTGGAACTTCCGCTAGAAGTTCCAATACATATAGCTAATAATACCAATGGAATTGATAATATTAATAATATTTTATTTTTAGAAGTCTTTATACTCATTTGGATAAACATCCTTAGCCATTTCTTTTAATGCTTTTATTATATTTTGTGATGCTCTTGAAGAAGCATTTTTATCAATTTTATATACTTTACCTTCTTTTACAGCATTTATTGTGTCCCAACCTTCTCTGCTTAATACATCTTCAACAGCATTTAATCCTGCTTCATTTTCTCCTGGAGAATTTACTAAAATAACATCTGGATTTGCATCTATAACAGCTTCTGGTGTTACTGTTATCCATGAATTTTCTTCTCCAAATATATTCTTTGCTCCAATAGTTTCTATCATTTCATTTAAGAATGTCTCATTCCCAAAAGTATAAAGAGCTGTTCCTACTCCAATTTCAAAATAAACTTTTTTCTTATCTGTTATAGTATTAGCTATATTTTTTATAGCTTCTACCTCTTCTTTCATTGAATTTACTAATTCTTTTCCTTCTTTTTCTCTCCCAGTTAAGTTTGCAATAAACTCAATATCTCCATATATTCCATCAATACTGTAACTACTTGGAATATATGCAACTGGAATTCCAGCTTCTTTTATTAAAGCAAAGGGATCTTCACTTCCTGCTTTATTATGTCCTGATGCAATAACTATATCTGGATTTAAAGCTATAATAGCTTCTGCATCTGGATTAGTAAAATCTATTTTAGGTAAATTTTTCTTTATTCCCTCAACATCTTCTGAATATTTATCTACAGCAACTAATTTATCTGCTAAACCTAAAGCTACTAATATTTCAGTATTAGATGGAGCAGTAGATATTATAGTATTTACTTCCTTAGGAATACTAAATTCGTTTCCTTCTCTATCTTTCATTGTTGTAGGATTACTTGTACACCCTACAAATATCATCATAGC
>Ga0224737_10124_pt1 | contig 11820 bp, 11 predicted proteins | sample LIM_B_Water_Pos_FD_161632 | JGI IMG/M metagenome (GOLD analysis project Ga0224737, IMG submission 161632) | Enriched cells from gastrointestinal tract of the lab mouse from Pacific Northwest National Laboratory (PNNL), Richland, Washington... | ecosystem: Host-associated > Mammals > Digestive... | reverse complement strand
TTTCGGAAAGCCGCCGCAAATGCCTCGTAGGCCGCCTGATTGCAGGCATCATAGCTTTCCGGCAGAACATTACAGTGAAAAGTTCCCTCAGAGCGGGCAGTCTGCTCGAAAGTCAAATTTACCTGTACGGTCAGATCCTGCATATAGCCTCCCAGCTCCTCCAGCGTGACAGAAACCCCTTCTATGTCTTGCAGCCAGCTGAAAGCCTTGGCTGCGGCTTGTTCTGTCATATTGAGATCTGCTGTCCACTCTCCGGAAAAGGGATTTTGACAGTAAGGGGGCATATTGTGGATAACAGAACAGAAATTAATTCTCAGCTTAATGCAGCGGAAATGAATTTGGAGGCCGGACAGGCTACCGTTGTCAATCCGCACATGGCGGCATCATCCAAATTGCAGGCAGGCACGATTCTTGCCGGGAAATATGAAATAGTCAAGTCGCTGAGTGTATCAACGGGTGAAGCCGATCTTTACATATGTAAGTATGCGGACAAGGAATATGTGGCTAAGGTATACAGGCGCCAGCGTGCGGTAAAGCCGGAAGTCATAACCGTTCTGAAGTCCATTGATTCATCTTATGTAGCTTCTATATATGAAACGGGGGAATATAATAATCTGCCCTTCGTAATTCTGCCATACTATAAAAACGGAAGTCTGCAAGGCAAAACATACAGTTTGGATGTATTAAAACAGGTGATTATTCCCTGTATCAATGAAGCGCTCCAAGTACTGCATCGGAATGACATTATTCACAAGGACTTGAAACCGTCTAACATTATGATTCGGGACGACGACCAAAGTATTGCCATTATAGATTTCGGCATCAGCTCGGAAGTGCTGGCTATGGGATAGGGAGTGTCGGACTGATATTGGTAGTAAAGCTCTCCCGTAGAGGCATCTCCTACCAACACGCCGTTGACCCCGTAGAAATAACCGGCCTGTTCCAAATCCTCCGGAAAGACACAGAAAGAAGCCTGTGTGTGGAGCTGTAAGGAGCCTGCATCCGGTACAGTGATATCCATATCCAGAATCATCGCCAGATCCGCCGCCATCATAAAGCAATCATAATGGCCGGAAGGCAGGCGCACAATCATGGTATAGTAAAGCACCGTTTGCTCTCCTACCTTGAACTCGTTTCGACGTAAAGAAATATCCGGGTTTTCGCTGTCTTCCCAAGGAACGTTTTCCCCTCCCACAGGCGTATAAGCGTTTCCGGGACTTAAGGACACGGAATTTTTCGTGACCTCCAAGGAGAACGCTTTATCCGTATCTCGGAGAACCATGGCTATGTCCCGCAAGGAAAAGTAAGTGTTATGATTGTAATAATAGTCCAATGTTTTTACAGTGCCTGCGGCGCCGGTATCCGTCTGTACCTGACAGCTTCCGGGGATCTCAAAGCTTGCTTTGGCCCTTGCAGACGGGATGGGACATATCAAAATTACGGACAAAATCAGAATGCTTACTTTCTGTAGGATTGTTTTTTGCAGAATTGCTTTCATGGAATCTCCTTCCGCTTATTGCCATTTTTCAAACACGCTTTAAGCGCACAAAAAGAATATCACAAAAAAAGTTATTGGCTTTGAGGCTGATTTAATATATATAGCACAGGGTAATGATCCGAAAAGCCCGCCTGCGTTACAGACCCGGCTTCTTCGGATAAAATCAGGCTGGAGCCCTTCCGAATATAGCATTCCGTCTTCGCGGCATCACTCCCGTCGGCGTCAAACTGTCTGGTCAGAATACCTTCCGCCGCCTCATAGACGCCGCTTCCGTCATACCCGGCCTGCAGCTCCTCCAGAGACGGAAGCAGGTCAGGGCCGCAGGTCATCAGGTAGGAGACGGTAGACATGCCGAAGGTCTCAATCACAAGGGCCTCCACAGTCTCCCCGTCCGTGCCTTCCGCGTAACCCGCCATGCGAAGCCTTTCTGCCAGAAGCCCCCGGAAGGCTTCGGCAAACCCTTCATAGGCGGCCTGCCTGCAGGCGTCGTAGCTTTCCGGCAGGACATTACACTGAAAGGTTCCCTCCCCCCGGGCTGTCTGTTCCAGGGTCAGATCAATCTGAACGGTCAGCTCCTGCATACAGGATTCCACATCCTCCAGGGTAACCTTCACGGCTTCCATGTCCTGCAGCCATCCAAGCGCCGTGACGGCAGCCTGCTCTGTCATATGCAGCTCCCCTGTCCACTCCCCGGAAAGCCTTCTGTCATCTGCCGCAAAAAAGTGAAGATACGCCAAAAGGGCGGTAGAAGCACCCAGCGTCAGAATCAGAATGGTAACTATGACATTTTTCCTGATTTTTCTCATGTCTGTCTATCCCCCGACTCATTTTGTTTCCTTTTCCTTCTCCCGATGGAAATATTTATCCAGTTCCTTCCTGCACTCCTCCGACATTCCCTTCTTTACGGGAAGCACTGCCGCGTTTGCCACATCCCGGATGATCCGAACCGCGAACTCCACATTTTTGCGCATCTGCTTCTCGCTGAGGGTGGGAAGCAGGTCATGAACGGTGTGTATCTCCGCCGTGGCTGTCCCCCTGCTCAGTCCAAGCGCCGGAATGTCATTGTCGCAGAAGGGCGCGGAATCACTGGAGTGAACCTGTGTCTTTATTACCGCGGAATAACCTGTGAGCCTGCAATACTGCTCCGCAAATGTCTGCAGCTCCTTCTCTCCGGTGACAATGATCCGGTTCGCCCCCAGAGCCGTACCGCACATGTCAAAGTTGAAGCAAAACCCGATCTCGTCAAGCAGCTCCTTCTGCTGCTCCACATACGCCTTTGACCCCAGCAGCCCAAGCTCCTCGCTGCCGCACCAGAGAAACCGCAGTGTTCTCCCGGCAGGATTCGCCGCAAAGTGGCCAAAAATTGCCAGAAGCGCCGCCGCACCCGTGGCATTGTCCCAGGAACCGGTTCCCACAGGGACGGAATCATAGTGCGCGGTAAGCACAATGCTCTCCTCTTTCCCGCAGGTGCCCTGAATCACGGCAGACACGTTCCGGCTCTCCCGTTCCACATCCTCCTGCTCCAGCGTAAGCCGCACCGTCCTTACATCCTGCTGAATCAGCAGGAGCGCGTCCGCCGCCGCAATTGTGAATCCCGGAATCACTCCGTTTCTGGTAAAATGCTCCCGCAGCCTCTTGGGATACAGAGACACCTCCCTCTCCCCGAGATAATACTTGCCCTGCATGACCAGAAACGCCGACGCCCCATGCTTCACAAGCCGTCTGTAAACATCCTCGTCCACAAGCCTGTTCAGCAGCACAGCCTTGCCCTCCAGGTTCCCGGCTCCGGCAAAATCAATCTCAGAAGCATCATCCAGATAGACCAGCCCGCACTCTCTGTCAATAGTTCCCGAACGCAGATAGGGCACGCAGGCAATCTCCCTTCCCGCCGCCTGCACGGAGCACTTCCTCACCTTTGCGTCCGGAATCCGGAAGGGCATATATTCTCCCCTGATGTCCTCCCGCCCCGCTTCCTCTGCCATCCTGTTGATTTCCCCCAGGATCAGTTCCGCCGCCTTCTTTTCTTCCTCGCTACCGCCCACCCGGACGAAGCTTAATTCGTTCACAAAATTCATCAGCTCTTTCATGTTTTCGCTCTCTCCTATCATCTGCATGTCCCTGCCAGACATACTATGTAATACTTTCCTGTCCTAAAACTGCTCCTTTGTGAAAACCGGCAAAAAAATGTTTTCGCAAAACTCAACGGTTCCCGGTTCCCTTGTCCGACAAAAGGGCAATCTCGTACTCCTTTATCTCATGCCCGAGCAACTGCATGATCTGCAGCTCGTCCTCCGCGTCCAGGACGGCGTTGTGCGTCTCCCTGTAGCCCCTGTTCCTGCTGAGCATTTTCAGGACATCCTCCACGCCATAACCCTGCTTGAGCCTTCCGGTCTTATAACAATCCGCAGAGGCCGGAATCGCCCTGTTGTACTGGCGATATGCCGCCAGACGCATAATGTCATACCATTCATATCCGGAATATTCCGGCAGATGATTTTTGTCAAAGGAGGCGTTATACGCGAAAAGCATGCGCACATGATAAGTATCCAGCCATCTCCTGATTTCCCCTAACGCCTGCTTTCTGTCCGCAATGCGAACTCCTTTTTCATTGATTCTCAGCTCTTCCGAAAACATTCCGCCCACCCGGTATTCCGGGTCAATTATGTAATAGACCGAATCGATTTTCTTCCTGGTCTTCAGGTCAGCGACCACCACGCCGATAGACATCACCGCGTCATTCCAGTTTGTCTCAGTGTCAACTACCGCGAATGTATTCCCGATCTCCTCCTTCCCGGGCCCGTCCGAGCCGAATCGCTTCTGTTCCTTTGGAAGTTCTGCCGCGCAAGGTGTGCTCATTGTGTATCTCCTCTGTCTTGTCTTTGGATTCTCGCGTAAATCTGTCTGCTCTTAGTATAGCTAAATATAATAAGCATTACAACACAAAAAGGGCGGAATTTATTCCGCCCTGCCTTGTCATTATAAAATATAATCGGTGATACAATCGTACCAATGAACATAGGTTGTGCCGTTTACGGTAAGCCTGTCGTTTTCCGGCAGCTGTTCACTCCATTTTTTCAGATAACGCTGGATCGCCCAATCATCCCGATTGAACCTGCGCCACAGAATCGTCTTTCCGTCTTTGTCCAGAAACTGCTCGGAAACCACGCCGCAATTATAGGTTTCAATATCCATCACGCACACCGTGTCAAAGCTCCTGCCGCCAATCGTAACAGTATATCTGCCAACGATATCCAGAAGAAAATCCTGATTGGCACTTGTAACAGATGTTCCCACTCTCTGAATGAGGCCTTTGGCCGCCAGATTGGTTTCGTTGCCGCAATTATCCTCTCCGAAGCCCCAGTTAGGCATAAATTCATCCCCGTCAAGGAAAGTAATATAATTCCGAATGTCGCCATCGTTTCTGAGCGCTGCCAGAAAGCGGCAATGGGTATCTGTAAGCTGGGCAACAAAGGTGCGGTTGATCACTTCGTTTTTATCCGAGTAGGATGCTTCCCTTGCCGTAAGCTCTACCCCTTCGATGCCGTGAACCCTGGCTTTTCCGGTAACCTGCATATCATATACATGGCTGCATTTACGCGAAGGAATATCATACATCCCCCAGGACATTTTTTCACCGATTCTGGGAACCAGGAACCATCCCATAAGTTCTTCCCACTTAACGGAAAAAGGGGCTTCGGCGCTTGCTTCAATCTTGTATTCGGGAATCAATTCGGGTAACTTTTTCACTTTGTTTTCTCCTTTCAATACCCGGGAGTAATATGGATATTTGTTTTTGAAATTCTGTTTTGCCGTATGCAGCCTGCTCTTTACCGTCCCCACAGGAATATCCAGCTGTTTTGCAATTTCAGCCTGGGGAAGTTCTTTCCAAAAATAAAGATACAGAATTTGCCTGTCTTTATCACCGAGTAAGTCCAAAGTTTCTCTTACTGCAGTGACCACGGAAGCACCGTATCTGCTGTCCGCCAGTTCCCTTTCCGTTATCTCCTCAATGGGGATTTCACACTGCGCCGCTTTCTTTCTGAAATAGTCATTACATTTATTTCTGGCAATGCTGATAATCCACGCTTTGAAGGAATCTCTGTTTTTTAATTGGGGGAACTTCCGGCATGCAGCATGGTAAACTTCCTGCAGCACATCGTCCGCATCCGCTTTCGAGCTCATGCGAAATCGCACAAACTGCTCCACAGATACCCGCTCTGCTTCCAGCAACTTTTCAAATTCATCCACATCCTCACCTCTTTGATCTGTCAGTGATGAAAACCGGTTTCACTTATATAGACGGGCGCCTGTATGAAAAGGTTCATTCCAGAAAAAATTTCCTCCCTGTTTCAAAATGACCGTGTTTTTTTCCTGCCAAGGATAAAAAGCATCACCAGCAAAATCACCGGAAATACAAGCCCCACTCCCATACCTGCGCGGATATTATCTCCTGTGTATTGCGTGATGCGGCCCACAATGCCCGGTCCGATGCTGCCGCCCAGATCCCCTGCCATGGCCAGAAGCGCAAACATGGCAGTCCCGCCCGCAGGAAACCTTTCCGAGGAAATGCTGATTGTGCCGGGCCACATGATTCCCACGGAAAAGCCGCACATGATACAGCCCACCAAGCCCGCCAATGGATTTGCGGACAGGGATGTCAGCAGATAACATACCACACATAAGACACCGGAACCCGTCATAAATTTCATCAAGTCCATTCTGTCACCGTATTTTCCAAAAATCATGCGGCTGATCCCCATTGTCACCGCAAACATACAGGGGCCCGCCAGATCTCCTGCCGTTTTCGACAGGCCCAATGCCGCTTCCGCATAAGCCGACGCCCATTGCGCCATGGCAAGCTCTGACGCACCGGAGCAGACCATCAGACAGACTGCTAGCCAGAACAGGGGTTTCCGAAACAGTTCCCGAATCCCCATTCCTCCCCCTTCCTCCACTAAATATTTAATGGGGCATGTGGCAAAATAATAGATATTCACCGCCGGAATCAAAGCCCATAACACAGCCAGCCACCTCCAGCTGTCCATTCCAAACAGCAGGAAAAACAGGGTTGAGATCAGGATCGTCCCCACTGCTCCCCAGCAATAGAAGGAATGGAGCAGGCTCATTGTGGCTTCTTTATTTTCAAAGGGACATGCCTCCATAACAGGGCTGCCCAGCACTTCAATCAGTCCGCTTCCAACCGCGTAAATAATCACACTGCAGACTATCCCCATAAACGGATTGGGTAAAATATCCAGCAGAAATGCCAGTCCAATCAGACCGGCAGCAGAGCACACCTCGGCTGCTACAATGCAGACACGGTATCCGATCCTGTCCACAAATTTCGCACAGAACAGATCCACCAGAAGCTGCGTAAAGAAAAAGCAGGTGGATATCCATGCGATATTTCCAAGAGAAATCTGATAATCATGATGAAATTTTAAAAACAGCAGCGGTGCAAAATTCGCTGTGATTGCTTGTGTGATAAATCCCAGGTAGCAGGCTTTTTTCGTTTTTCCATAGTCCGACATGGTAATTTCGTTTCCTTTCCTTTTCCCGTTTTGATTTTTTCCGTTTTCTGTTTGAAACTCCATTACCGGATTATATAACATGAAAATCGTGTTTTCATTGATTTATATCCGATTTTTATTGTACAATATCTTAAAACTTCTTTTAGGGGATGATTTAATGATGAATTTTGATGCCAACTATAGCAGAATTACTACAGATGAAAATTTGATGGAAACGATCCAGCATGGCAGCAGCAGTTATCCGTTTCATTTCTATTATGAAAATCTGGCACTGTTTGATTTTAACTGTATTGAGTGGCACTGGCATACCGAACTGGAATTTGTTTATCTTGAATCAGGAACCGTTACCTTCTGGGTCGGTGAAAAACAGTTTGCATTATCAGCGGGCAGCGGCATTTTCATCAACTCCAGAATCCTCCACCGCTTTTATTCTCCCGCCGACGCCATTATTCCGAATTTTGTATGTATGCCGTCTTTCATCGCCCCACAGGACAGCTTTCTCTATCAGAAATATGTCCTGCCTGTGATATCTTCTTCTCTGGCTTTTCAGATTTTCCAGGCAGAAACCGACTGGCAGGCGGAGGCTTTGGCCGTTATAAAGCAGATCATAGCCGTACAGAACCGCGCCTCCTCCAGGGAACTGGCTACCGCCTCCCTCCTGCAAAAACTCTGGCTGGAGCTTTATGAAAATGCAGATTTTTCACAAACACAATGCAGTACGGAGAATTCGGCTTCTTCTCAGGCACGATTACAGCTAATGATGCAGTATATTCACCAGAATTATCCACAGGATATTTTACTGGACGACATTGCCGGTTGCGCAGGGGTCAGCAAAAGCACCGCATTAAATCTTTTTCACAGATTTTTACACCTTACGCCGATCCATTACCTGATCAGCTACCGCTTAAATGAAGCCGCGCTGCTACTTTCCAAAACCGAGAAAAAAATCGTCACTGTTTCTACTGAAACAGGATTTCATAATGTGGACTATTTTTGCAGGTTATTTAAAAAGCACTATCATTTAACACCCACCGAATACCGGAAAAAGAAAGCTTAACCTTGACAGATCCAATGTTAAGCATAAAGCACCCCTGGCGACCCTTGAATTCGGATACCGCGTCTCCCCGCAGGGGTTCCAGCATAAGATTTAATCTGGCCTGATAGTCTGCCTTCTGTTGCAAAAGTTCCTGTATCTCTGAAAAATTGGCTGCCATTGTTTTACTCCAGCAGACTGTCATTGGCACAAAATGCACCCCAATCCGGGCATGTCATGTCAAGTAACCGTTGAAACCATGGTTTGTGAAAAGGCTTGAACCCGGAAAACAACAATGATAAAATGAGTATGACGATATATACCGTGATTGTTGACGCAGCATTTTAAATGACAACCTTGCATAAGGAAACCCTTATGGAAATCTTCATGGTGATGAAATGAACCTGTTATTTTTGTGCAGCCAGAATAAACGGCGCAGCCTGACTGCGGAAAAGCTCTTCGACGGCTATCACGGGCACAGGGCCCGCTCCGCAGGAACCGAACAGAACGCCCGAATCAAAGTCACTCCCGGGCTGCTGGGATGGGCTGATCTGATCTTCTGTATGGAAAAAAAGCATCTGCGGAGGATAACGGAGAAATATGCTGACATTATCTCCGGCAAAAAAGTGATCTGCCTCTATATCCATGACGACTACGGATTCATGGACCCGGAATTGCAGGAACTACTGAAAAGCCAAGTCAGTGAGTACCTTCCCTGAAGACGGCAGTTCCTGAAGATCTACTGATACATGATACAGTACGGCGCCTCTTTTTCCAGTCCATCGTTGGGGAATACGACTGGGCCTGCCGGAAAATACTGGATGAGCTGTGAAATCCTGCAGCTCGACGGAAAATCATCTTCCCGGCGGCAGATTCCGGCTCTTCTGCAAAGGGCACTGGCACGAGGCTGATCAATTCAAATTTCCTTATGAGTAATTTTCCGCATACCTGAACCACAAAATTCATGAGGGATTGTCTTAAATCCTCTTTTCTCATAAAATGTTTCTTTTCCTTTTTCTGCAATCAACTGTATACTGGAACGTCCTCCGCCTGGTGTTTCCCGTTCTACATATTCATTTATCATATCAATTATTCTACTCCCGATACCCATTTTCTGACAGGCAGGCTGTACCACAACATCAACTATCATGTAATACATTCCGTCACCAATCAATCTCCCCATTCCCACAGCTTGATTATCTTTCAATGCAACCACTGTATATACACTATTGTTGAGTGATTTCTCTGCCTGCACTTTTGAAAAATTCAGCCACCCCACACTTTCTCTAAGCCTGCAATAATCTTCGTAGCCCAAGATATTTTCTTTATACTCCATATAAAAATGTATCCTCCATTTCTTCAAATTATCCGGTTGAAATCATGCCGCAATCACATTTCTATTTCTATCAAATTTCCATGAAATTTCTTTCCCTCCATGCCTTACCTTGTTCTGTTATCATGCTTTCTGCGCTGTGCCAGTGGTTTGCGAAAATAAAAAAGATGAAAAAAATACTCCACACATCTTATACAACCCACATAAATCCATACATTATTACACATATAAATACACTGATTATGACTACTATATTTGTTTTATAGTTTGTATTCGCAGGATTCCATTTTTTTATTTTGTGATTCTCAAATAAAAATCCTATTGTTGCACTCATTATGCCTAAAATCAGCAATCCACATATTTTCATTGCAGCCAGTGTATTATTCTCAATTCCTCTCACTTCGAAAATGATACCCGTCATTCCGATTCCAACACATAATATCAGGGTATAGATTACAGTTACTGGAATACTGCGTTTGGCGCGTTTTCTGTCATCTTCCCTGCGATAAATTTTATCTGTCATTTTGTAGTTGCTCATTTCTATGCTGGTGATAAAGTTCAGTATATATACAACAATCAGAATGCCATTGAACCATTGCATTTTCAAATTTAATCCATTTATCACACTGAGCAGAAAAATAGATACAGTAGACAAGATTCCAATATGCAAATCAATCTGTGCCAGCAGTTTCTTCACTTCGCAAATATTATACTCTATTTTATCATCAAACCCCGCAATCCCATTAAAAAAATCATTTTTTATTGCATTGGAAAAATAAGCATGCAGGAATAGTTGTATTGGAATGCATACAATAAACATACATATAAATATCCCAATACTAAAAATATCCGTTAATACACTGTGAATTATATATGCCAATATACATAACACAGATATTCCTATAAATACCCATGGCATTTTTCCTATTGACACTTCCCCTTGCGTTGATGATTTTTCCCTGTCCCCATTCCCCAACAATGTATCAACATCAACTTCAAATAATTGCGCTAACTTGATTAGATTGTCAGAACTTGGTCTGGAAGTATTAGCTTCCCATTTGGTTACAGCTTGACGGCTGACCTCTAAATATTCAGAAACTTTTTCCTGTGACAATCCTTTCTTTTTACGATAGTTCATAAGATTTTCAGCTAATTGATTTTCATTCATATTACAAACCTCCGTCTGATTTTGATAGCAATACTATACCGATTTATCCTGTTGCACTCTACCAACTATATGGCAACTATTAGTTGCAACTGCTGCTTTTTTTGCTATTCGTCTGATTTTGGGGTTTATAAAATTTCACTTTCTGATTATATCACAGTTTTCGTAGGATTGGATGCACACAAGGGAAATTTTTTCTTTCTCTTTGCTGCTATTCGATTGAGAATTTTTATATGTAGAACAAAGCATATTTCTCAGCTTATCCTGTTGCTGCTTGTCAAGGACGTATTCATCATTTTTCATCACTTTTTCTCGGTCTGCCCTGTTTCCCATGCTCTAAGTCGTGGAGAATGACACGCTTTAGCTTATCCTTTACGCTTTGGGTACTCGTATCAGAAAAATGTACCTCGACTAAGTAGGTTGTCTTATCAATTTTCTTTTGCAAACAGGGCGTTAATCGCCCTGTGGTGTTGGTCTGAATGTTGTCGCTCATGTTCCTCCTTGTTGGGCAATGCGTGCAAGCACGCGTAAAAAAGACGCATGGTTTACAATTTACTGTTCCATGCGCCTTTACGCTGTTTTGTTGATATTAAATTGTTTTGCTGATTACGCTAACTGCATAATCTCAGCTTCAAGTTCCTTTAATTCTTCCATTGATAATGCAGGAACATAACGTGCAATCTTCTCAAGAGAAAGTTCTCCATCTTTAATCATTCTTTCGGCTGTTTCTTTCGCCTCTCTATGAGTAGCATTGTCATCAATATCTTTTACATATGCTTCCAAAATCTGCTCATCATCAAACAATGTCATCATAATGTCCACAACCTCCTGTTCTTTATTTTCGAGATAGTCTTTCAACACGTTTCTATCTTTACAAATACGGATTGTTTCTGTTACCGCTTTCTTTGTCTGCCCATATTTCTTTCTCTGCTCATTATACACTTTACAGAAAATAATATACTGCCCGATAATGCTGCTCTCGTCCTCTTGATACAGTACCTTGACTTCTGCATCTACCGCTATCTTTTCACCGTCAAAAAAGTCTTTTGAGAGTGATATGGTATCGGGCGGGTTTTTCGGCTTTTCACCCGTAAAAATCACATATAGTTCGGGTTTTGGTATATCTACTTTTTTAGAACCATACAAGTTTTGTTTTGTACGTTTGAAAAAGTCGTGATATGTCTGTATCAGATACATCAGTGCGCGTATTATGATGTTCAATGTCCATGTTGACTGGCTCTCAACCATAATGACTAATCT
>Ga0224737_10123_pt1 | contig 11837 bp, 12 predicted proteins | sample LIM_B_Water_Pos_FD_161632 | JGI IMG/M metagenome (GOLD analysis project Ga0224737, IMG submission 161632) | Enriched cells from gastrointestinal tract of the lab mouse from Pacific Northwest National Laboratory (PNNL), Richland, Washington... | ecosystem: Host-associated > Mammals > Digestive... | reverse complement strand
CCTCAGGACGTTCCTCAATACTCATCCCATAAATGCGTCTGTTTTGGCGTACCCGGTGTACCTTTGTTTTTCGCTTTACCCGTAATGGAAGGTCGATATTACGCACCTTCAGCAGGCACATATCAATATAGTTATACAGCGTTTTTGTGCAGCCGTGGAAGAAGGGATAGCCAGATTAAAGCAGAAATATGGGCTTTGTCAAGTGAAGTGTGTAATTAATTTTTTGGGGATAGGTTTGCAGCGAATTTACCGCTTGGAGGGAGGGGCGTAGCCCCGAACGGAAAGCGGTAAATTCGCACGGCCCGACAGACAGCCTAGAACTTCTCGTATTTCGTGATACGGGCCTGTATCCCGGCATCCATAGAGAGCTGGTTGCGTACCATAGCCCAGTTGGGCACCGGGCGGTTTGCCCATTTTTTGTAAAGCTCCGTAAGACGAAGATAGAGAGCTTTCAGTACGGCATCCTCGCTTGGGAAGGATCCTTTTTTTGTCACCTTCCGAAAGCTGGAATTCACCGCCTCAATCGCGTTTGTGGTGTACATAACCTTACGAATAGCACTGCCATAATTGAAAAGCTGCTCCACATGGGTCCAGTTTCGGACCCACACATCCACCGCTCCGGGATACTGGCTCCATGCCTGCTTGAATCGCTCAAATTCAGCTCCCGCCGCCCTGAGGCTTGGAGCGCCATAGACTTTCTTAAGCTGTGCGGTATATGTTTTGTAGTCTTTTGAGGGGATGTACTTGAGAGAATTGCGGATCAGGTGAACGATGCAGCGCTGGACGACGGCATCTTTGAAAATGGACTTTGCGCCCTCCTCCAAACCCGATACCCCATCCATACTGATAAACAGAACATCTTCCACCCCTCGGCCTTTGAGCTCATCAAATATCTGCATCCAGTAGTGTTTTCCCTCTGAATCGCCAATCCAAATCCCCAGAATATCCTTTGTTCCATCGATATCATAGCCCAGAATTACATATACGGCACAACTCTTTGTCTGTGATTCTTTTCGGATGTTGACATACAGGCAGTCTACAAACAGAAAAGTATACAACTTTTTCAGCGGGCGGTCCTGCCACTCTCTGGCGGTATCTATGATGTGATCTGTAATGGCCGATATGGTCTCATGGGATATCTCAAATCCGTAGATATCCTGAACCGTTTCCGCTATATCCCGCTGACTCAGTCCCCTGGCGTACATCGACAGAACCTGATTCTCGATCCCGCTGACATCTCTTGTGCGTTTCGGGATGATCTGCGGCTCGAAACTCCCCTCCCGATCCCTCGGCGTTCGGATTTCTATGTCCCCCATCCCTGATTTTACCGTCTTGTCCGTATACCCGTTTCGCCGGTTTGAGCTGTCCTTTGCCCCGCGGTCATTGCTCTTGTACCCCAGATGCGCATCCATTTCCCCCTGGAGCAACGCCTCAAACATTGGTCCGAAAATATCCCGCAGGGCATCCTTCATCTCCTCCACTGTTGTCGGCTGGTACTCTTCCAATATGGCCTTCGCGATAGCTCGGCTGCCTTCTTTGCCCTCATCCTTTTTTCTGCTCATTTCTTCTGCACCTTCCCTTTCTTATCTCTTCCTTAGTCTACTGCACTCTTGCATAAAAATAAAGTGCATAAGCTGTCCCTCAGACTACTTACACACTTTATTTTACACTCTCGAAATATGGTGAAACCTTTTCTCACATCTTTAAATCCATTACCAGCGACAATGGGAGTGAATTCTCAACCCTTCCTTCCATTCTGCCGCAAACGACTATTTACTATGCCCATCCATATTCGTCCTTTGAGCGTGGGACCAATGAAAAGCAGAATTCTTTGGTTCGCCGTTTTTTCCCTAAGGGAAAAAGTTTTGATGATGTTTCTGATCAAGCCATTGAGCGAGTAGAGTTCTGGATCAATCATCTTCCTAGAAAAATCTTCCATTATTCCTCCGCTTCTGATCTCTTTTCTCGTGTCCTATTTGATATTGCAATTTAGAATTTCAAATAAACTTTTGGGGATAGCTGTCCGGTGTCTTGACAATCTCTGGAAAGAGATGCTATAATACTAAATTGAGATAACATCGCAGATTTGTGCGAATTTCTGACAAACCGCCTCCGGCGGAAGGGAATGATCACAACGTGATAATGAGTATGACCGGTTATGGCCGCGCCCAGCAGGTGATAGAGGGACACGATGTCACCGTCGAGCTCAGGTCGGTCAACCACAGGTATTTTGAATGCTCGGTTCGCACCCCCCGTGCCTATGGCTATCTGGAGGAGAAGTTGAAAAGCTGTCTCCAGTCCAGAATGTCCAGGGGGAAGATTGAAGCCGGGATTTACATCCAGACCGTCGAGGGCCCTTCTGCCCAGGTGGAGATTAACCATGCCCTGGCGGGGGAGTATCTTCAGGCGCTGCGGAATATGGGGAGCAGTCTGGGGATTCGGGACGATATCACCGTTTCCGCCATGGCGCGTTTCTCCGATATCTTCACTGTCCTGAAGGTGCAGGAGGATGAGGATTATATCTGGAAGCTGGTTTCCCCGGTGGCCGACGAGGCTGTCGGGCGCTTTCTGGAAATGCGCCGTGCCGAGGGGGAACGGATGCAGCGGGATATTCTGGACCGGGCGGAGCAGGTCCGAAGGATGGTGGAGCGAGTTAAAGAGCGTTCCCCCGAAACGGTCCGCCTCTACCGGGAGCGGCTGTACCAGAAGCTCCAGGAGGTCCTGGGGGACCGCCAGATCGATGAGCAGCGGGTCCTCACCGAAGCCGCCGTCTTTGCCGACCGGGTGGCGGTGGACGAGGAGACGGTCCGCCTGGAAAGCCATCTGTCCGCCTTGGAGGAGATTCTTCGCTCCCAGGGAGCCGTGGGGCGCAAGCTGGATTTCCTGGTCCAGGAGATGAACCGGGAGGCCAACACCATCGGTTCCAAGGCCCAGGACATCGAAATTGCCCGCGTGGTAGTGGACATCAAGGCGGAGATTGAAAAGATTCGCGAGCAGATTCAGAATATAGAGTAACGCCCCAGAGGATTAAAACCGCTTTTGTACGTGGATAACAGCACCGCAGCGGGGAAGGGCCGCGCCTGTCCGGCTGCTGCCGTGGAAAGGATGTAAAGGACAGTATGAAACTGATCAATATCGGCTTTGGAAACATGGTGTCCGCCAACCGGCTGGTCGCCATCGTCAGCCCGGAGTCGGCTCCCATCAAGCGTATCATTCAGGACGCAAAGGAAAAGGGAATGCTCATTGACGCAACCTATGGGCGGCGCACCCGCGCCGTCATCATAACCGACAGCGACCATGTCATCCTTTCGGCGGTTCAGCCGGAAACTGTGGCCAACCGCCTGGTGGACGACGATGACGATGAGGATATGGAGGAGGATGAGTCATGACCGCTTCTGTTGGTTCCCCCAAAAATAAGGGGCGGATTGTGATTGTCTCCGGACCCTCCGGCGTGGGGAAGGGAACGGTTCTCAAGGAGCTGCTGGCCCGCAATCCCAGGATATTTCCCTCGGTTTCCGCCACCACCCGTTCCCCAAGGGAGGGGGAGAAGGAGGGCATCAACTATTATTTTCTTTCCAAAGGGGAATTTGAAGCCAAGATTGCCAGGGGCGAGATGCTGGAATACGCCAGCTACAGCGGCAATTACTATGGGACTCCCGCCGATAAGGTTCAGGAAAAGCTGGACCTGGGGATAGACGTTCTGCTGGAGATTGAGGTCCAGGGGGCCAAAAAGGTGATGGATGCCCGTAAGGATGTAATCTCTATCTTCCTTCTCCCGCCCAGCCGGGAGGAGCTGGAACGCCGTCTGGTGGGCCGGGGAACCGAGGACGCTGAAACCATCCGCAGGCGGCTGGAGGCGTCGGGGTATGAAATGGGTATGGCCGGACTGTATCAGCATCAGGTGGTCAACCACACCGTGGAGCAGGCGGCAGAGGAGATTGAAAAAATTCTTCATGCTGGCTGCGGTCAAATGGATTAATATGTTTGTATGGAGGGTCTGTTATGGTTAAGATAGAGGTAGACAAGTATTTAAAATCGGACGAAAGCTATTATTCCTTTGTCATCGGCGTGGCGAAGCGGGCCAGGGAGATCACCGAGGAGCAGCTCCACAAGATGAAGGACCTTTCCGAGCAGGAAAAAACCAAAAATACCGTCATTGACCGGACCAAGCAGCTCCCGGAGGAGCTCTCCACCAAGCCGGTACGTCTGGCCATTGAGGACATCAAGGCGGGCAGGTGCAGGCTGAATATCGAAAGCGTCGAGGAGGTTCTGGAACGGGAGGAGCAGGAGCGCATCCTGAAGCTGATGGAGCATCAGCGGGCCCTGGAGGGCGTTTCGGAGGAAGACCTGTCCGAAGAGGAGGGGCAGCCGGAAGAAAAACTCCAGGAGGGGGCTTCCCTGGAGGAGCCCCGGACATCCGGGGAAGCCGGGGAGCCGGATGAATCTGCTGAAGACGCCGGAGAAACCGGTAAGCAGGATGAAGAAGACGTGTTTTAAAAGACAATAGCTCAATGGATTAAGGCACGCCCTCCGGTAGTGCCTTAATTGCGTTTTAGATTCCGAAATTCTCTCCGGCCGGACAGACAGGGGGGGCGGCGGGGCTGTCCGCCGTATTTCATTGCAAAGGGGGCGTTTCTTTATGCCAGAGTCAAATGCCGGCGCGCCGGTCTGCGCGGCCAAGGTTGCCGTGGATAAATCGGCTTACCACTTTGACAAACCCTTTGATTATTTGATTCCCCCGGAGCTGCGGGAAAAGGTGCGGGTGGGGTGTCGCGTTCTTGTCCCCTTTGGCGGGGGGGACCGCCAGCGCCAAGGGGTAGTGCTGGGCGTTTCCACTGAAACGGGCGGACAGAACCTAAAGGAAATTACCGCCCTCCTGGACGAATCCCCTTCCCTCACCCCCCAGATGCTGGAGCTGATGAAATATCTCCGGGCCAACACCTTTTGTACCTGGTATGACGCCGTTCATGTGCTTCTGCCCCTCGGCGCACAGGTGCGGGTGAAATGGCGGTATACAGCACAGCCGCAGCTCCCCGAAGCACTGGAGGCGTTTGGTTTGACAGAGGAGGAAGCGGCCCTCTATTCCCTGGCGCTCTCCCGTTCCAAGGGAATTGCCGGGAAGGAGCTGACCCGGCTTTCCGGGCTGGAGGAAAACAGCCGCGCTGTCAGGCGGCTGCTCACCTTGGGCTTGCTCCAAAGGGCGGAGGAGGCCAAGCGCCGGGTGGCCGGTGAAACGGAGACTATGCTCCGCCTCACCGAGCAGTGCCTTTCCAGAGAGGGCTTTTCCGCCGACGGACTTCCCACCAAGCAGAAGGCAGTGACGGAGCTGCTCCTCCGCTCCGGGGAGGTCCCGCTGAAGGAGGCGCTCTACCTCTGCGCCTCCACCAAGGCGGTGGTCAAGGGGCTGGAGAAAAAGGGGATAGTCGAGCTGTTTGAGCAGCCGGTCCGCTGGAAGCCCAAAGGGCCCTCCGCCCCCGCCGGGGAGGAGCCCGCCCTGCTGACGCCGGAGCAGCAGACTGCCCTGGACGCCCTCTGGGCCAGATACGAAGAGGGAAAGGCCTGCGTCTCCCTGCTCCACGGGGTGACGGGAAGCGGGAAGACACAGGTGTATCTGGCGATGATTCAGCGGGTGCTGGAGCAGGGAAAAAACGCCATTGTGCTGGTGCCGGAAATCTCCCTGACCCCCCAGGCGGTCTCCCGCTTTCAAAAGCGGTTCGGCGGGCTGGTGGCAGTGCTCCACAGCGGGCTCACCCCCAAGGAGCGGATGGAGGCCTGGGAACGCCTGCGGGAGGGGGAGGCCCGCATTGCGGTGGGGACCCGCTCGGCGGTGTTCGCCCCCCTGGAGAACATCGGGCTGATTGTCATCGACGAGGAGCAGGAATCCACCTACAAATCCGAGCAGTCCCCCCGGTACCACGCCAGGGATGTGGCTAAATTCCGCTGTTGGCAGAATGGGGCCATGCTCCTTTTGGCCTCTGCCACGCCCAGCATTGAAAGCTATTATCACGCGGTACACGGGAAGTACCAGCTTGTCACCTTAAGCGCCCGGTTTGCCGGGAATCCCCTGCCCGGTGTGCGGGTGGTGGATATGAACGACCAGCCCTATCAGGTGCAGGAGTGGGGAATCAGCGTACAGCTTGCCGAGGAGATTGGCCGCAACCTGGAGGAGGGCAAGCAGACCATCCTCCTCCTCAACCGCCGGGGGTACAACACCATCGTCCGGTGCAGCCAGTGCGGAGCAGTGGCCGTCTGTCCCAACTGCTCCATCTCCCTGACCTACCATGCCAGCAACCGGCAGCTTATCTGCCACTACTGCGGCTTTACCAGGGAGGCCATCTCCGCCTGCGATGTGTGCCACAGCAAGTATGTGCAGTATTCCGGCCTCGGCACCCAAAGGGCGGAGCAGCGCCTTCAGGAGCTGTTCCCCCAGGCCCGCATCCTGCGCATGGACGCGGACACCACCATGGCCAAGTTCTCCCATGAAAAGCTGTTCTCCGCCTTTGCGGAAAAGAAGTACGACATCATGATCGGCACCCAGATGGTGGCCAAGGGGCTGGACTTCCCCGACGTGACCCTGGTGGGGGTGCTCACCGCCGATATGTACCTCTATCACGAGGACTACAAGAGCGCCGAGCGGACCTTCAATCTCCTGACCCAGGTGGTGGGGAGAAGCGGCAGGGGAGAAGACCTGGGCAGGGCCTGCGTCCAGACCTTTTCCCCCAACAACGATGTCATTATGCTTGCGGCCAAGCAGGATTACCTGGGTTTTTACCAGGAGGAGATTGCCGCCAGAAAGATGCTGCTCTACCCGCCCTTCTGCGACCTGTGCGCCGTGGGCTTTTCCGGGGCGGACCAAAACAAGACCCTGGCCGCCGCGGAATACTTCTGGAATCTGCTCAAGCAGTCCCTGACCGCTGAGTTCCCGGACCTTCCCATAAGGGTGATGGGACCGGTGGAGAGCACTGTCCTCAAGGTGAATAACCAGTTCCGGTATAAGATCATTTTAAAGTGCCGCAACAGCAAAAGATTCCGGGAGATGATGTCAGGGCTGCTGAGGGAGTTCGGGACATCCAAGGCCGCGGCCGGGATTCGCTATTACGCCGATATGGGGTTTGACGGGATGGTGTGACCGTCAGAAGGCCTGTCCCTTTGAAACCCGGTTCACAAGATTCTTGCGGGAGGTGCGAAGCTGCTGTGAATTATCTCTTCATCCAAAATATGGCCATCCAATGGGACCAGATCAGCCGTTCCAGCTATATCCGGCGGATTGAGGCGCTCCGCAGCCTTGATGCCCTGCACTTCACCAAACCCGTCACTTTCTTTGTGGGCGAAAACGGAAGCGGCAAATCCACCCTTCTGGAGGCCATCGCCGTCGCCGCCGGCTTTAACCCGGAGGGAGGAACCAGAAATTACGTCTTCTCTACATTTGATTCCCATTCGGAGCTGTGCGGCGCCATCCGGCTGACCAAGGGCTTCCACCGGCCCCGCTGGGGATACTTTCTCCGCGCCGAAAGCTTTTATAACGTGGCTACCAAGGAAATGGATTATACCGACCCCGACCATCCCTCCGCCAGGCTCCATGAAAAATCCCATGGGGAAAGCTTCCTCGCCATCGCCCAGGAAAATTTCCAGGGGGACGGCATCTACCTCCTGGACGAGCCGGAGGCCGCCCTCTCCCCCCAGAGACAGCTCACCCTTTTGGCGGAAATCTATCAGTGCGCCAGCGAGGGAGCCCAGTTTATCATCGCAACCCATTCACCCATCCTCCTGGGAATGCCGGACGCGGAAATTCTCTCCTTCGACAGCGGCAAGGTCCACCCCTGCCGCTATGAGGATACCGACAGCTACCAGGTGACGGAGATGTTCATCAACCACCGGCGTTCCATGCTGAAGGGCCTTTTAAGCGAAGAATAAAACGTCTTCTTTCAAAGAGGTCTGTCTATATCAATGAGGAAAAAAGACGTCCGGTCAAGCAGAAAACCGGACAAACGGGAGGTTTTGGTTTTATGGCAATCCGCAATATTGTAAAAGAGGGAGACGAAATTCTCCGCAAGCAGAGCCGGGAAGTGACCGCCTTTGACCGGAAGCTGTGGGACCTTCTGGACGATATGGCCCAGACCATGTACAAGGCCAACGGCGTGGGCTTGGCCGCGGTGCAGGTGGGGGTTCTCCGGCAGGCTGTAGTCATCGATGTGGGAAAGGGACTCATTGAGCTGGTAAACCCGGTCGTCACCAAGAAGAAGGGCGGCGAGGTTATGGATGTGGAGGGCTGCCTTTCCTCTCCGGGGGAGTATGGGATGGTTCCCCGGCCCAAAAAGGTGGAGGTCAAGGCGTTCAACCGCTACGGCAAGCCCATCACCGTAAAGGGGGACGACCTGCTGGCCAGGGCCCTCTGCCATGAAATCGACCACCTGAGCGGGCGGATTTTTAAGGACCTGGTCTACCGGATGCTCACCAAAGAGGAGATTGAAAAGCTCTGAATCAAAAGAGAAGGGGAATGAAAAGAGGATGAAGGTTGTTTTTTTCGGCACGCCGGACTTTGCGGCGGCAAGCTTGAAGCGTTTGATAGAGGACGGTTATGAGGTTTTGGCGGCCTTTACCCGCCCGGATATGCCTAAGGGGCGGGGGTACCGCCTGGTTCCGCCGCCGGTCAAGGAGCTTGCTGTGGCCCACGGGATTCCGGTGTACCAGCCCACCAAGCTGAAAAACGGCGCGGTGGCCCGCCAGCTCCGGGAGCTGGGGCCGGATATCATTGTGGTGGTGGCTTATGGGAGGATTCTGCCCAAGGACATTCTCGACGTTCCGCCTTTGGGGTGTATCAATGTTCACGGCTCCCTGCTTCCCGCCTACCGGGGGTCCGCGCCCATCCAGTGGACGGTGCTCAACGGGGAAAGGGAGGGGGGCGTCACCACCATGTATATGGCGGAGGGGCTGGACTGCGGGGATATCATTCTCAAATCCTCCGTCCCGGTGGGGGAAAACGAGACCTCCGAGGAATTGTATGACCGGCTGGAGGCTTTGGGGGCCCAGTGCCTCTCCGATACTATGAAGCTGTTTGATGGCGGAAAGAAAGCCCCCGCCGTCCCCCAGGACGACAGCAAAAGCAGCCTTGCTCCCATGCTGGAGAAGGCCATGGGCAGGCTGGATTTTTCCAGGACAGCCCAGGAGGTCCACAACTGGATACGGGGAATGAATTCCTGGCCTTCCGCCTTCACAAGCTATAACGGCAAGCTGCTGAAGGTCTACCGCTCGGTTGTTGCGGAGCGGGAGGGTGTTTTGGGCAGGCCGGGAGAGGTCATTGACCCGGAAAACTTTGTGGTTGCCTGCGGGAAGGGCTCGGTCTGCTTTACCGAGGTACAGCTGGAAGGGGCAAAGCGGATGGCGGCGGAGGTGTTCCTGCGGGGGAAATCCCTGAAAAAGGGTGAAGTACTGGGATAAGCCGATCACTTAGCAAAGGAGGTTTTGCACTGTGGCAGATAATTTGGCTTATCAGGAGGAAGACTGGGAGGAGCTGCTGGACGGAGAGGTCGTTTTGATGTCCCCGCGCCCACGGATAGACCACAATAGAATCGCGCTGAATATTGCGAATTCCCTAAAGAATCAAATCGAGGGAACGGGCAAGCCCTGCGAAACCTTTGTGGACGGGACAGATGTGTATCTGGGGGAAAAGGACCGGGTGATACCGGATGTGATGATTATCTGCAAAAAGGAGATCATCCGGGAGGACGGGATTCACGGCGCTCCCAGCCTGATTGTGGAGATTCTCTCTCCGAGCACGAGAAAGAGGGACAAGGGATATAAAAAAGACTTGTACGAAAGATACGGCGTGCTGGAATACTGGATTGTAAGCCCCACTGAACGCACGGTGGAGGTCTATCTGCTGGAGGACGGGCAGTACCGGCTGGATGAGGTGTACGAGCTGCCCTCCGGTTACGACAGCCTGGACAAAGAGGAGCGGAAAATCTATAAAACCGTCATCCCCGTCTCCCTTTACGACGACGTCTTTGTCCCCCTGAAGAGCATGTTCAGAAATGTCACCTGAGCAGCTTCTCTTTTCTGAGAAAATTCATGAATTGGTTAAATATATATTGACGGACTGTGGTATCATGTATCATGGGAAGATTGTAAAACCAGTTCCCGCCGGGGAAAGGAGGTCGCTTTATGTATATTGATCCCTACTATATCATTCTGGTGATACCCGCGCTGCTTTTGGGCATATGGGCCCAGCACCGGGTAAATTCCACCTTTCAGAAGTATTCCCAGGTTTCCGGCAGCCGGGGCTGTACCGGCGCCATGGCCGCCGAAATGATTCTGCGCAGCAACGGCATCACTGATGTACAGGTGGAGCACATCTCCGGAAAACTCACCGACCACTTTGACCCCTCCGCCGGGGTGATTCGCCTGTCCGACTCGGTTTATAGCAGCCGCTCCATCGCCGCCGTGGGGGTGGCCGCCCATGAGGCGGGCCACGCTGTCCAGCATAGCGTGGGGTACGCGCCCATCAGGATACGGAACATGTTTGTCCCCATAGCCAACATCGGCTCAAAGGTGTCCATTCCCCTTATCTTTTTGGGGCTGATCCTGTCCTTCCAGAAGGTGGTTTCCTTTGGAATTCTGCTGTTTGCCTCGGTGGCGCTGTTTCAGCTGATTACCCTGCCGGTGGAGTTCAACGCCAGCAGCCGGGCTCTGGAGGTTATCGAGGAACAGGGGCTTTTGGCGGAGGAGGAAATCTCCGGCGCAAGGAAGGTCCTCAGCGCTGCGGCCATGACCTATGTGGCGGCGCTGATTGCCTCGGTGGCCCAGCTTCTGCGGCTCATCGGCCTGTATGGAAACCGGGGGCGGAGAAACGATTGAATGACGTCAGGAAAGGAGGCGGCCTATGGCGACGGCCAGACAGCTTGCGGCGGAGGCGCTGCTCCGGGTGGAGCAGGACGGAGCCTATTCCAACATCGCCCTTGACAAAAAGCTGGAACAATATCAAAAAAACGCCGGAAAGGACGGGGAAGCCCGCGCCAGGTCGGAGGCCGCCTTTGCCAGCACTCTGTTCTATGGGGTGCTGGAACGCCGCCTGACCCTGGACTGCTGTATAGAGAACTATGCCGCCAAGGGACTGAAGGGGATGTCCCCGGAGGTGCTTCAAATTCTCCGGGTGGCCTTTTACCAGCTGCTGTTTATGCCCAACATCCCCGAAAGCGCGGTGGTCAACGAGGCGGTGAAGCTCACCCGGCAGATGCGCCGTTCCAGCGCCAGCGGCTTTGTCAACGGGGTGCTGCGGTCCTTTCTGCGGGACGGGCGGGCCCTTCCCCACTTTGACGACCCCCTCAAGGAGCTGAGCATCCTGTACAGCATCCCCCAGTGGATGTTCGCGGAGTGGCAGAGGGACTATGGTCTGGAGACCGCGGAGCAGATGGCCTCGGCCTTTAACCGTCCCGCGCCGGTATTTGTCCGCTGCAATCCCCTGAGATGTACGCCGGAGGAGCTGTGTACTGGGCTGGAGCGGGAGGGGATTTCCGCCGGGGAGGAGGAAGGGCTTCCAGGCTGCGTCCGCCTTTCCCATACCGGGAATCTGCGGCGGCTGGAGGCGTTCCGGGCGGGCTGGTTCCATGTGCAGGACAAATCCTCTCAGCTCTGCGCCTTGGCCCTGGGGGCCAAGGCGGGGGAGCGGGTGCTGGACCTGTGCGCCGCGCCGGGGGGCAAGACCTTCACCGCTGCCCAGGGGATGGAGAACCGGGGACAGGCGGACGCCTTTGACCTCTATGAAAAGCGGGTGGAGCTCATCCGGCAGGGGGCGGAGAGGCTGGGCCTTACCTCTGTTGCCTGCGGCGTGAGGGATGCCC
>Ga0224737_10122_pt1 | contig 11838 bp, 10 predicted proteins | sample LIM_B_Water_Pos_FD_161632 | JGI IMG/M metagenome (GOLD analysis project Ga0224737, IMG submission 161632) | Enriched cells from gastrointestinal tract of the lab mouse from Pacific Northwest National Laboratory (PNNL), Richland, Washington... | ecosystem: Host-associated > Mammals > Digestive... | reverse complement strand
AGAAGAAAACGTACAAAACAATTTGGGAGGAAAGATCATGAAGATTACAGAAAGATTCAAAAAATTTGCAGCTATCACTCTGGCGGGAGCAATGATCCTTTTGACTGCCAATTCAATGTCGGTGCATGCTCAGACTATTTCCGATGTGTCGGTAAGTAAGCCGGGGTATGGGCTTGTTACCACAAGTGACGGATCTGGCGTAAATGTGCGGAATGCTCCAAGTCTGACAAATTCACAAATCATTGTATCTGCACCGGCGGACAGCCGATTGATGATTGTGGGAGAATCAGGGGATTTTTATAAGGTGCAGTACGATGCTCATGGGCATTACGGATATGTAACTAAGCAGTACCTTACGTTTATTCCCTCAGATTATTATCTGCAGGCCAATACCAGCAGTAGCAACCTGAATATGAGGGAATCAAACAGCACATCCTCTACAATAATTGCAAGTATACCCAAAGGAACATGCTTTGCTTATTGGGTTGAAATCACAGGTTGGTATCGTGGGATATACGGCAACGCATTTGGCTACACTTCAAAAGATTATACAAAGCTCTGCAGCTATTAAAGCCGTATACGCAATTGCTTTTCAGTTATGGCACGCCGTTTTGGTGTGTCATAACTGAAAGTTATTTTATAAAAGAAAGCAGTGAGATAAGAATATGAAAAATATGAGATGCAGAATAGTTGCTGTAGTAAGCGTATTTATACTTCTTATAACCGGATGCAGCGCAGGTGGAGATAACAGGAGCCAGGGGCCAGGAAGAAATAGCAGTTTGCATGAAAATAGTGTTGCCTGGAACGAGAGGTATTCATTACTGGAAGGTCAGTATATGTTGGCACTGGCTACAGATTATAATATATATGGATGTTACGTTAAGGATGATGAGGTTCTTTTAGACAATATAGATAAGGAAAATTATCATGTGAAAGAAACTTATGTATTGCAGGATGCTTTTTCTATATCAGGAATGGCAGCAGATCGAGAAAATAATGTATATATTCTGGATAACAGAGAGAAAAGTGCAGGTATTTGGAAGATTGATGCGAACGGTAACTTACAGGATTATGTAAATATAAAATTGGAAGACAGCGAGAATGCGGATAATTTATTTTTGAAAGGAATTTATACAGATTCAACAGGATATTTTTATGTTTGGTGTGAGATGCAGATACCAGAGAAAGAATTGGTAGAAGATACTGTAAGGGAGGTATGGCATTATATAGACCGTGTTTATGTAAAGGACAAACAGTTTAATACCCTTTTTTATAATGAAATTCCAAGTGTTTCTGGAACAGAAGTATTGAATTTTCAAATTGCCAGAGATGGTTCACCACTTTTTCTTGTAAAGGATCAAGAAGGAGTTTACATACAGGAAATAGATGTGGCACAGGGAGAACGAAAGAATGCAATAAGACTGGAAAAATCTGGAGTCTTTTTTGAAACAGACTATGCAAGTAGTTTGGAAAACATTGTTGCTATAGATAATGGCATTATATATTGCCAGAACAATGAACTTTTTGAGTACCATTATGACGTGCAGAAAGTTGAGAAACTACTGAATTTATCAAGTTATGGGATTTTTTCTTCTGATATTCTGTTCCTGGCAAAGGATGAGAATGTGATTGAAATTATTGGCAACCATGGTGAATCCGACCATTCAGAGTTCATTGTTTTTATGCCAGGAGAAACGGAAAAAGAAACCTTGACCCTTGGGGTGACTATGAATGTTCAGGATTTAGAAAAGGCCATGGCGGAATTTAACCGCTGCAGTAGTGATTATAGAGTAGAACTGGTGAATTATTTCGACCAGACAGGAGATTATGACAAGGCAGTTGAACAATTAAAGTTAGATGTTGTTACCGGAACAGCACCAGATATTATTGCCGTATCGGGAATTGATTATAGTATGTTTTCGGAAAAGGGAGTGCTTGCGGATTTATATGATTTTTTGAGAGACGATAAAGAGTGTTCTAAAGATATGCTTGTTCAGTCTGTAATAAAGGTTTATGAGGACGGAGGGCATTTATACAGTATTGCTCCAAACTTTCAGATTCATTCTATGTGGGGATATGGCGATGTGATAGGTAGACAGAGTGGTGTCACCTTTGAGGAATTGTTTCAAATATTGGAAGATTGTGGGAAGGATTTGAATGCCATTGCAGGATTTTCGGGAGACGAGCCAGTTCTGACAAGACTTTGCACTGTGTCTATGGACGAATTTATAGATTGGGAAAAAGGAACCTGTAATTTTGAGGGGGACTATTTTAAGAAGATGCTTTCTTTTGCTAAAGAGTATATAGGAAATTATAATGGTGGGACTTATTTGGAGAGGATTCAAAATCGAGAAGTGGTGATGTCGGTAGGGATTATTTCAAGCGTAGTTGACTACCAGATACAAAAGATGTTGTACGGGGACGATGTTGTCTTTATTGGGTATCCAGTAACGGAAGGCACAGGAACTGCCATTACGTTTAGTGGAAGTGGCATAGCAATCAATGCAAAAAATGAGAATCAAAAAGGAGCTTGGGAGTTCGTGAAGTTCTATTTGCTGCATGGATATAATGGGCAGGGTTTTCCGATTGTACAAGAGCAATTTGATCAAATAATGAATAATTCCATGACGGAAGAGTATAACACCACAGAAGACGGAAAAACGGAAAGAAATCCAAAGGGATCTTATATTAACGGTGATGAATATATTTGGGTATATGCTGCTACACAGGAGGATGTTGCCGCAGTCCAGAGGTTGGTGGAGAGTGCAGAAAACAGATTTGAACCGCATTGGATGATACAGAATATCATCAATGAAGAGGCAGAAGGGTATTTTTCCGGGCAGGTGGATCTCGATAGTACAGTGAAAAAAATTCAAAACAGGGTAAGTTTGCTTTTGCAGGAGTCTTTATAAGAGATCACAGAAAATTATTGCATAGTGATGTATGTGAGTTTGACTTACTTATTACTGCAAAAAATGTTGAATTACTGTTCAAAATACACAAGGCTGAATGTATATTCTAAAAAACGAAAGACGAGTAAAAGGAGGACGAAATTTATGAAGAACAAACTTTACAAAGCAATGGCAGCAGTATTGGCAGTGGGGGTGTGCCTGATGCCCTCAACGATGGCGCAGGCTGCAGAAACAGATGAAAATGCACTTTTGTATTCTTTTCCTGTGAATACTGAAAATTCGGTTGGCTTTATTCCGGCAAATGAGCATGAAAAGATTGCACCTGATGCCTTTTTCGTATCAGGAGACCGAATCTTTCTGGATGATACGGTCAACAACCGAATTATGATTTACAGGGGGCAGAATTTTGAAAAAAGTATACCGCTGTCTACGGAAATGGATGTCAAGCTGTTGTTCTACAGCAGCGAGGATGATGTTCTGAAGATGGTTTACTGGGACAGATTCAATGAAAATGGGAGCCATTTTTACTTGACTTCGGTATTGGTATCATCGGGTGAGGTTGTCCCTGTAGGGCAGGAATTGAGTGATGATTCCCGGATTTTGCTGGAATACAGTTTTGACAGTAAGGGAAATCTGCATACGGAGTATTTATCAAATGACGGGACGAGTGATGTTCTGGCATTTTCTGATACAGGACTGGCAGCTATAGCGGAAGACAGCACCGCCAGTACCGAGTACATTGGACTGGGGCTTGCCATTGATGATGCGTGCAGCATATATTCTACATACATGGAAGGGGCAGACAAAGCTGCCATCGGAGAGTGTATTGTGATTAATAATGGCAGCGGCTCCCTTACCTATGCAGTGCCAGAGGCGCATGAGGATGCACTGGAAAGAGGAAATGTTCAGGTGGTGTCTGCTGATGAGATTTTCCAGATGACGGTAGATGGGACAGGTCTCAACATTTTCAAATTGGGCACACAGACCAGCGACTCCATGGAGGAGGTCAACTTCTTGGAAAGAGAGGTTGATGGGATCCGTGATGCGGCGGTCACACCATATGCGTCCTATAAGACAATGAGCACTTCAATAATAAGAACAAGAATGGATACTTACAAGAACCTGACATGGGTCTATAACAGTACAAGAAACTCCAACGCATCTGTAACGGCAGATCCCAGCAAAGTTTCCCAGCCTGGCTGGATAACCAAGAATGCGGATGGCAAGGATCATACATTGAGCAATGTTCCTTACTGTTGGGGTGGTTGGAATGCGGAAACCTATGTAAAGAACATTAATAACGGGAAGTATGCTGGTAATGTGACCACTACCGCACCCGGATATGTTTCAGGAACCGTAGGCATGGACTGCTCTGGTTATGTATCGGTAGCGTTTGATCTGCCATATAAGCATGGAACATCCACATTGTCCGGCTGTTTTACCAAAATATCCAATACAGCCAATGTTCAGGCATATGACATTTTAAATAAATCCGGCAGTCATGTGATGATCGTTGTGAGAACCTATGTGCAGAATGGTGTGAGATACGTTGATACTTATGAAGAGGCAAAGAGTTCAGGGAAGATTGTTTACCAGACAGGAAGAAACTATCAGAGCCTTTTGAATTCCGGATATGTTCCCATGCGGTATAATTATCTCCAGTAAAGAGGTAAATATGTCTGGTTCTAAAAGTTAATCCTTATGGGATCAGACATATGATTTATAAGGTCATATATATGATTTTGGGAGGCCATTTATGAAGAGTGCGGCAAAAATGAGTAAAGTTGTTTTGTTAATGCCGGGTATTTTTCTTATTATGGGAATGACCGCTTGTTCCCTTGGAGCCAAGGAAAGTGCGGCAACTTCGGAGGCTGTTGTTGAAATGAAAACAACCGAAGGAGAAACCACAAAAACAGAAAACCCGAAAACAGGAAACTCGGAGACAGAAGCTGTAAACACGGAGACTCCTGAGACAAATGCTGTTGGTGATGGAAAAACAGATTCAACCAAAGAGGAAATAAGTGAGGGAGACCCTATTGTAGCAAGAGTTGACCGGTATGAGGATAATATAATTGTACTCAGAGACTTAGATGATGAGGATATTATTTATTACTTTTCTACACAGAATGCCCAGGTGATAGAGGGTGATTCGCCCATTGCTGCCGGGGATATAGTGGAAATCACTTATAGAGGAGTGCAGGGTGACGAGGAACATCCGGGTGAGGCTGTAAAGGTTGTGGCAGAGTCCATGATGTACAAATAGCAGGCATGAGGAGTGAGGCAAAAGAGTGAATCAATTTTATGAAACTATGGCAGCGTTTTTGGAGGAGTTGCGCTGTGATTCTGTGGAGAGGGAGTATGTAATATCCTCAGAGGATATAGAAAGTGCTGAAAAGCAGCTTGCAAAGAAAAGTGGAGAGTATGCTGATTATTTGAGGGGATTGTCTGAGGGAGATCGGGCATTTTTGGACGAGTATATGAATGTGTTGAATCATGCCCATTTTAAAGAGGAACAGCGGGCTTATTATCAGGGGATGATGGATGCGGTGCAGTTGCTAGGCGGGCTTAATCTGCTGAAAACAGGCAATAACATGGAGAAGCTGATCGAGAAACTGCAGGCATAGATTAAGGGGCGGCACATTTGCAGAGATGCGCCGCCTCTTTTCAAATTACACAGGGCTTTTATATGTACGAAGATATGCCTCAATAATGGCTAGAATAGCGGAAAGCTGATCGGAGGAACATTGTGACAAATATACCAGAATCCGCTGGTAATCCAGATTGTCTGAAAGGGCTGCTGGATAAAAGAAAGGATCCGTAGGAATATTTAACGCACGTATGAGTTGTGTAAATTTCTCTATACTGGGGACGTTGCCGTGATTTTCAATTTCCTTGATATATCGGGAAGATACGCCCGATTTTTCTGCAAGTTCATCATAGGTGAGTTTCTGGTTCGTGCGAGCTTTTTTTATGCGCAATCCCATATCTTTGTTGGTTCTTTTTGACTTAGTCATTTATATACCCCCTTTTATATAGTGTATAGTGCATATTTTAATATGAAAATGCTTTTATATTGCACAAAATGAGAGGGTGATAGTTCACTACAAATAAAATAGAGAACTTTGGACGGTTCATATAAAAAAAGGTGCTGTTCAAAGGTTTTTTTGCGTGGATTTTTCCTTTGAATTGTTTGGAAATATTATGGACACCAGACTTTTCAAGGGTTTTTTGATAACCACAGGAAAACGGCTTTTTGCTGAAAGGAGCCATATATAAGCGAATGCTATTCTGAGGTGAGGAAAAATGCTCTTAAAAGTGCATTATACGCCATAGATATATGGGGTAATAGTATATATAAAGCAATAAAAAATACCTGTCAGATCGGTTATCTGCCAGGTATTTTTTGTGCGAAGTTTTTCTATTGTGGCGTTTGCTATTATAGCAAGCAAATTCGGGCTCCACCTTTCGATTTTGAAAAATTCAAAAGCGAAAGGAGAGAGCCAAATGGCAGAAAGAGAAAAATACTATATTGCCCTGAATGGACAAGCCTTTGAGGTAAGCCGGGAATTATATGAGGCTTATTACAAAGGACGGCGGAAGGAGAAGTACTTCACCCATGACCTGAAACAGGAGCATACAAAGGTGGATCAGGAGACGGGACAGATCACCGTCATTCCCAGCCGGGAAGATTCCTACGAACGACTCTTAGAGGCGGAAAAGCAGTTTGCGGAAGAAGCGGAGGATATAGAGGATGCAGCAATCCGGGCGGTCATGCTGGAAAAACTGAATGAAGCCTTACATACTCTTACGGATGAGGAAACAGCGATTATCCATGCCCTGTTTTATCAGGAGATCAGTGAGGTGGACCTGGCAAAGCAGCTGGATATACCACGGACAACCCTGCGTTCCAGAAAAGACAAGATATTAAACAAATTAAAAAATTTGCTATAAACTGAAAAATTTTTTCGTCACCCCCCTTTACCTAACGGCTAATTAGGTGAAGGGGTTTTCTTTTGTTCTTACGGAGAACACCTGATTTACTGCACTTTGACAACTTCATATCTGTGTGTCAGGCACACATCCGGTCGGTCGGAGAGCCGGAAAGCACCAGTCAGGATACGCCATGCGGAAGAATGCCGGTCTTTGGCATTCTTTTATGTGAGACATAGAAATTCTTCCCACATTTTCCAAGCGAGAAATACCCGTGACTGTACTGCCCGTGGTGGGGCAGGATGCGATGAAACCGGCCGGAGATAATGATACTTCCACGGCAGTGGCCCGCAAAAGCGGCGGGAAAATGCGCACCCATGTTTGAGAAAGAATGTGGGCGGCTTTTATGATGCCTGCTTACCGGTAGGATGCCTGACGCACGTTTTTATAGAAAATGCCTGTCTTTGGCATTTTTGCGTGAAATTTAGATTTTTTTGGCGAGGCACTTTCGAGCCTTAAAAAATTTTTTCACGCTGGGCAGTAGATACCATGGGCTGGGTGGCAGTTATTTTTGTCAGCAAAAACCAAACAGGAGCCATCCAGCCTATTCCTGTGCTGCCCTATGGCACTGGATACTGGCGGACGCTAAGATTTTTCAATTCTGCGGTTTTGCCAGTATCACAAATATTCAGGAGGCGTAAACGATGGAGAGAAGTGCGGAAGAATTATTGATATTTATATTTGACGAGATTTTGCCCAAGCATGGCATGGCGCTGAGAGTTAAGCAAAAGGAGCTTTCCCTGGAGATGCTGGAGGCATTGCAGGAGGACAAGCTGGCTCTATGCGAGGCGGAGGTTGGAACAGGAAAGACCCACGCCTATATCCTGGCCCTGACGGTGCATAACCTGTATTCCGATAAGAAAGCGCCGGCAATCATTTCCACATCCACCATAGCATTGCAGAAAGCGTTGACGGAGGAATATATCCCGCAGATTTCCGGCATCCTGCTGGAACATCATGTGATAGACAGGCCCTTATCCTTTGTGGTGAGGAAAGGAAAAAAGCATTATGCCTGTGACTCCAGGCTGGCCATATATGAGGCATCCATTAAAAACTTGAAAAGGGAAACGGATGCAGGGCTGCTCCTGGAGCTGGCAAAGCTGCGGGGGCAGGAGGATGACAGGATTGATCTGGATGATACGGCTTTGACGTCCTATGTAAAAGCAAGGATCAATGTATTCCGGTGCAGCAGTTCATGCCCTGTGCGGCGCTTATGCCGGTATATGGAATTCCAGAAACGGTGCATGACGGAAAACTATGATTTCCAGATCACGAACCACAATTATGTGCTGGCTGACCTGATCGGGCGGAAACAGGGGAAGAAGCCGATTTTCCCGGTTTATGGGGCAGTGGTGCTGGATGAGGCGCACAAACTGCTGGATGCGGCCAGGCAGATGTACAGTACAGTATGGGAGGAACAGGATGCGGAGCTGATTGCAAAACTGAGCATGGTAAACGGCAGGAGGCTTAAAACAGATGAACTGGCTGTCCTGCAGGGCAGGGCCATGGAATACAGCAGGCAGATATTTGACAGGCTTGCGGGAGAACTTTCGGGCAGCCATACCAGGGAGGGGAGCAGGGCGGAGATTGTGACCGGCCCGGTGGAAAGAGGCTATATGAAACAGTTGGCGGCGGTTTTAGGGCAGATACCTTTATCATATCAGGAAAGCGGCGGACAGGGAATGAGGATGCAGAGCCTGAAAAAGTACTGCAGCGAGCTGACGGACAAGCTGGGAGTTTTTTTGGACAACACACACTTTATCTGCTGGATGCAAAAAGGGGAGAACGGCAGGCTTGCTTTGTGTGCGGTTCCCATGGAACTGGAACAGATATTGTTTGAGGATATTTGGAACAGGCCCATCCCGGCCGTCATCACATCTGGCACCATGTCCGTCAGGGGAGATTTTACCCATTTTAAGAAAACCACAGGAATTTATCTGGCTGCTCCTTCAAAGATCATGGAAACCACCAAACCATCCCCTTTTGATTTCCGGAATAACGGCCTGCTCTATATACCGGAGAGGATGCCGTTCCCCAACATAAGGGACGACAGGTACATACAGGCGGTCATGGAGGAAATTCTGCGGATTGTGCCGGCCACCCATGGGCATACCCTGATCCTGTTTACCTCATATTGGCTTATGGAAAGGGTTTTCTATGGATTGAAAGACCGGCTTTCTGTCTATCCGCTGTTTCTAATGGGCAGGGGCAGGCTGGATGTGATAAGCAGTTTCCGCAGGAGTGGGAACGGTGTATTGTTTGCCAGTGACAGTGCCGGTGAGGGGATTGATCTTGCGGGGGACATCCTCTCCAGCCTGATTATCGTCAAACTTCCATTCCCGGTGCCTGACCCGGTCATGGAATACCAGAGGACACAATATGCGGACTTCGATTCATACCGCAGGGATATTATCATCCCGGAAATGCTGATAAAACTCAGGCAGTGGTTCGGCAGGGGTATCCGCAGGGAGGATGATACGGCGGTATTTTCCATCCTAGACAGCAGGGCATCCCTGCGGGGGCGATACAGGGCAGAGATACTGGATACGCTGCCGTCCATGCCGGTCACGGACAGGCTTTCTGATGTGGTGGATTTTATCATAAGGAAGAAAGCGGACAGTTATTTTATGGAATAGGAAATAATAAATTTACAAAACGAAATTGCAAGAGTGCAAAACGCTCTTTTATATGGAGAACGAGAGGGAGCGGGAATGAAGATCATGCTGATTGTGGCGGGCGCTGTAACAGGCACCCTGGTGATTATAGTATTGCTGGCCAGGATTGCAGTTAGCAGGGCAGGGGAATGTATGAGGGGAACAGAGTGACAGAAAAGAGAATCATTTGGGGCATAGGACAATCCGGCAGATGAATAGATTTAAGCAGCAGTTTTATGCTGCCCGGAAAGGAGAGAAACCTTTGGGACTGACAAAGGAAAGACTTGAGGAAATGGCTGCAGTCGACGTGCGGACAGTGGATATTTCAACCCTGACGGATCTGCGGGACATTGAGATTGATACATCCCTGCCTGTGCCGAAAAAGCTGGATGCCTTTGCAAGGCAGGCAAACAACGTATATGTCAACAGGATCGGGGATTATGTGGTAAAGGTCAGGTTTCAGGAAAACGGAGCCGGTATAGATGAAAAAATGGCGGAATACCTGCAGAGGCTGTCGGAAATCCACATTTAGGCTTGAAAAACGGGCCGGTTTATGCTAACCTGATAACAGGACAAATCAGTGGAACTCCTGGTCTTTGGGGAAAGGAAAACCTGTGGTTTCTTTCTGACAAAAAATCAGGAGTGATAATATGAAAGAACAGACTAAATTCTATACAGCCATGTATCTGCGCCTTTCTAGGGATGACAGTGTTAAGGCGGAGCAGGGAGATTATGGCACATCTAAGGCCGAGAGCAACAGCATAGGCAGCCAGAGGGAGCTGATCCGTTCGTTTTTAAACGGGCAGGAGGATATGGAACTCTATGACAGCTATGTGGATGACGGCTTTTCAGGCAGCAATTTCAACAGACCGGAATTTAAAAGGATGATGGAAGACATAGAGGCGGGCAGGGTGAACTGCGTGGTTGTAAAAGACCTTTCCCGTTTCGGGCGTGATTACATTGAAACCGGGAGGTATCTGGAAAAGATATTCCCGGTCCTTGGGGTAAGGTTTATTGCGCTCACAGACCATTACGACAGCTTGTCCGCAGACACGGGGGAGCGCCAGATCGTGCTGCCTGTAAAGAACTTTATCAATGATTCCTACTGCCGGGATATTTCCACCAAGGTAAAAAGCCAGCTTGCCGTAAAGCGCAAAAGCGGCCAGTGCCTGTCCCCTTTTGCGGTATACGGCTACCGCAAGTCGGCTGAGGACAGGAACAGGCTGGTAGTGGATGAATATGCGGCGGAGATTGTCCGCAGGATCTTCCGGTGGAAAATCGAGGGGATGGCGGTTTCCGCCATCGCAGAAGAACTTAACCGTCTGCATATCCTGTCCCCTAGCGAATACAAGCGCTCCCTGGGACTGAATTACCGGGGCGGGTTTGCGGCCGGAAGCGGCTCCCGGTGGGGCAGTTCGTCCGTAAAACGGATCCTGACCGATGAGGTCTACCTGGGACATATGCTCCAGGGCAAGACAGAGAAGATCAATTATAAGGTAAAAAAGAGTATTGGGAAACCCAGGGAGGAATGGGTGCGTGTGGAGAATACCCATGAACCGGTCATATCGGGAAGTGATTTTGAAACAGTGCAGAACCTGCTTAAGGCAGACGGACGCATCAGCCCGGAGAGCAGGAGTGTAAGCCCGTTCATGGGGCTGCTGTTCTGCGCGGACTGCGGGGAACAGATGATACGGCGGACTGTAAAATATAAGGGTTCCTGCAGGGTATATTACATCTGTTCCACAAAGAACCGCGGGGAGGGATGCAGCCGCCACAGTATAGAGGAAAATGTGCTGAAAGACCTTGTAGGTACGGCGGTGCGCCGGTATGCCAATGATTTCCTGGACCAGGAGAAACTTTTTGAACAGGCCAGGGGAAAAGAAACGAATATGGAGGCTGTTGCCGGATGCCAGAGGGAACTTGTGCGGCTGAAACAGGAGCAGGATAAGTATTACGGTTTGTGTGCGGGGCTTTATGAGGACCTTGCGCAGAACGTGGTGACAAAAGAAGAATTTGAGCGCCTGCACAGGGGATTCCAGAGAAGATTGGAAGAAGTTTCAAAGGCGCAGGAACAGCAGCAGGAGCTGATAAAGAAAATGCTCCTAAACGGAGTGGCAGGCGTCGGGAGGCTGGCTAAATTCCGGGATTCTCTACGGCTGGATGAGATTGACCGCCACACATTAACAAGCCTGGTGAAACGGATTCATGTATATGAGGATAAGAGGATTGAGATAGAATTTTACTTCCAGGATGAGTACCGGATCATGCAGGAATACGCTGCC
>Ga0224737_10120_pt1 | contig 11880 bp, 7 predicted proteins | sample LIM_B_Water_Pos_FD_161632 | JGI IMG/M metagenome (GOLD analysis project Ga0224737, IMG submission 161632) | Enriched cells from gastrointestinal tract of the lab mouse from Pacific Northwest National Laboratory (PNNL), Richland, Washington... | ecosystem: Host-associated > Mammals > Digestive... | reverse complement strand
GTCGTGCGATGATGGCGGTATGGTTGCAAAAGGCAACCATACCGTATCGCACATAATTTCTGAGATACAATGATCTCAAGAATCATATAGTATTTGAGGGGCGTTTTTCTGGTGACTCGGTAGGCGGGTGACCAGGGAACCCCAACGACTTCATCTGATAAGCATATAAATCTCTGTAAAATGAGTGAAAATAAAAGCTTTTCAAGTGCTAAAATTGAGGTAAGGGGTATAGCTCAGCTGGGAGCGCACATAATCCGGTGAACGTACCCACTTCTCCAAAAAATTTCGCGCCTCCATCGCACTTCATGCGATGTCGGCGATTTGGTTGGCAAAGTTGCCAACCAACCCGAAATCGCACCACTCTTTCACTATTATAGGGAAAGAAAGTTCTGAAAATTTAATAGCCCGTTGGGGCAAAATTAGGTCTGGGGGTATAGCTCAGCTGGGAGAGCGCTTGAATGGCATTCAAGAGGTCAGCGGTTCGATCCCGCTTATCTCCACCAAAAGCAAGGACTTATGTAGCCAATGTGGTACATAAGTCCTTCTTCTATATCATAAAAAGGAGAGCGGATATTTGAATCCAAATTGGGACTTGTATTATAGCGAGGAATCATGTAAAATAATGGTGAATAATCTTAAATTAGGCTCTTCGGTAGTTTGTGTGGGGGGGGTATCTTCCCGGTAGAGCCGGATGGAGGGCTGAGAAGTGTCGCTTAATCTTTTTGCAAAGCTCTTGGAACGCAGGGATTCTGCAGCGTTGCGCCCAGGCCAACCAATTTGAAATCGTACCGTTCCCTTGTCATTACAGGAAAAGGGAGTACCGAAAACTGAATATTCCAAATCCCGGATTAAAATTGAATGCGGAGGTATGGATCATGCGTTCGAGTACGAAAAAATTCCTTAAAAAGATTCTTATTGCTATAATTGCTATCATACCTGGCATTTTGGGCCTATTTATTGGCTATAATTACGGTGAAATTGATACCCAAATTGAAACAATTGAAACCTTAAATGGCATGCAGAATATTGAAGCAGACAATGTTACAATCAACTACTATTCTGATAGTAATGACTATGAGGAGGCATTAGCTCAAATTGTATCGGACGTAAATGACTCTATACAAAAAAGCGAAAATCTAATACGCGAAAATGCAAACCTAATTAGTATAAATGAGGACTTGACAAACAAAAACTCCGATCTGACGAGTAATAATATGCAGTTGCTAAGGGAAATAACTGATTTAAAATTAGAAATAAAGAGATTAGAAGATGAGCTTTCTTCCATGCCCATGCCCGAAGTGGAAAGTATGCATGATATGCCGTTATCCGCAGCTATTTTGGTAAAAACTGTTGATGCACACGGATATATTGTTAATAGTGACTATGAAACATTAATAGGTACAGGATTCGAAAAAAGCTTTATTGCAAAATCAGGTGGGATCACATACGATGAGACGATATCTATATGTAGCTACACTCCGTTTGATGTAATATATAACCTTGAAGGTAAATATAAAACTTTAGCAGGGCAGATCTGTTTTGACGATATCTCATCAGCGTCTGGGGGATTTGGATCCGCATTCAGTGGCGAAGCTAAAATTCTTTTTACTGCAGACAATGGAGAAAAAGAAGAGCTCTCCCTTTCCGCAACCGACTTCCCAAAAGATTTTTCTATTAATATTCAGGATGCAGAAAAGCTCACAATTTCTTTTTCATTTCCTTATAGTAATAATGTATTTAACAATTTTAATAAGTATTTTAACATTGTGAATGCGTATCTTGAAATCTGATTCTTATGCAATAGTAACCCCACTTGCAACGTGTAAAATATCGTAATTTATTACTTGTAGAAAGGACGGCCCTTATATGTAAGGGTGAGTGGGAGCTCCGGTAGGAAAATATTGTAAGCTGACAGCAGATAATAACTAATTATCTATTGTCTGTATCCCTGTTTGACATTTGTAATTAAACTATTAGGAGGACATTTACATGAACCATTCACTAAAGCTTGCCTTTATAGCCAAATATGCACCCCCTCTTGGCAGCACAGCCCCAGTTCCCGCTATTAGAGAGAATGCAGTATACTCAAAATACCACTATGATATTTACTCCATACTAAATCGTCATTTCCCAAACCTGATTACGGGAACGGATGCAACTTGTGTTTTCGAACAGCATGACCATATTGACTACATTTTTTCGTTGTTGAATCGAGCACCATACCGAAATTCAGAGATATTCATTTCAGCGCTGGCAGAGTATTTTGGCATTCCATATCTAGGGAGCAGACCCAACATTCGGGCCTTAGCAGAAGACAAGCATCTTGCCAAAACTATGGCTAAACATTGTGGAATTGCTACTGCACAATGGATAATAGCAGATGTGGATGAACAGTTGAAAAGCACTCCTCCGTTTCCCGGTCCATACTTTGTGAAGCCCCGTTTTGGAGCGTCCTCTAAGTTCATAGACGAAACATCTATATGCCCACTTTGGGACGATGTAAAAAAGCAGACAGCATATTTGCACTCAAATGGGGAAGATGTCATTATCGAAGAATTTATCACAGGCATTTTTTACTCTAGTCCAATCATTACCCGCAACGGAACCACTGTTGTCCTCCCTCCGGTACGTGAGGAATCAACCCTAAAAGGAAATGTTGTTACCTATGGGCAAAAGCGGAAAGTTGACGATGGTCTGACACGAACAATAGAGACCGACCCTATTATTGTCAGAGAAATCACTGATGCTTCTCAGCGAATTGCAGCGTTTATTCGACCCTTTGATTATACAAGAATCGATTATATGATTGGAAGTTCGGGCTTGAAGTTTCTGGAATTCAACATTTGCTGCAACTTGGGAATGCAGTCGGCTTTCGTTTTATCTGCGCAGTCGACAGGAATCACCTATGAAGAATTGATTGTTTCCATTTTGCGTGAAAGCCTATCCAGACAGCACATCCTTTGACATAATAGAAAGCGGATTGGCAATCCAATATTCAAGAAACGCAGGTGAAAAACAGTCCCGCCAATTGCTAAGTGGAGTTAATATTTTCCCTTTGCAACGACCTGATATTCTGTCCCTTAGTGCGGAAAAGTTTCCAGCAGAATACTTATTGGAAACCGCCAACGCATCCAGCGACTCATGAAAGTGGCCCAAAATGCAATGCAAGCCTGCCAGTGCAAGATAATAGCGGCTCTTTAACCTCGGAATGTTTGATTCATCTACAGCAAAGTTGTATTTCAGCAGTTCTGCAAGCGCTTCTTCCTGTTTTCCATGCTCAAGCAAGATGCAGCAGTTGTTAATTGAAATATATACCTGTGGCATGAGACTTTTTGCAATCAGCCTGGCAATTCTAAGATAGCGCTTTGCACTCAAAAAGTCACCACATGAAATATATACAATGCCCAAATTATTTGCGGCAATGTGTAGTTGCTCAATACCATAGGGTAAAAGGCCGTCGTAGGCACGTTTCATGCGCGACTTTGCCTCTGCAAGATTGCCGCTCCGAATAAGAACGCGCGACATATTAACCACCGTTGTAAGCTCTCCATATTTATCACTGGCGCTCTGAAATGCAGTGATCGACTTTTCCCAGTAGCTGTTTGCTGTTTCTCCTTGAAAGAGTGTTGCGGAATTCCGCAGAAAGTATCCGTATAATTTAGATTTGATAAGTTCAGCCTCGTAGTCCAAAACAATTTGTCTGGCTTTATCCTCATTCCCGCTATGTATGCAATTACTGATGGTTATTGAGAGTAAGACTGCTTTTTCATCAATATCATGGCCGGATTTAATAAGAGTCCACAAGAGTTGGTCTGCTGCGCGATGTTTCCTACAACGGTTCAATGTTAAAGCAAGGAGAATTTTTACATCACGGGATTCTCTCATCCGGGGCCAAAGAGGTATTAGGATTTTGAGGGTTTCTTTGTACTTCCACAGTCTGAATGTACCCAATGCACATAGAAAATGTCCCTTCGGATCAGGTGTCATTTTTACTGCCTCAATCCACTCCATCTGTATGGCGGAACCCCGCTGGAGACTTTCGATCAGAAGTGCTTTTCCCCAAGTTGCCTGATATTGGGTAGCAACACTTTGGGATAGCGTAAACAAAGTTTTCAATTCATCAAAAGTATGTGTTTTCAATGTTGCTAAATATCTGTAAACAATATCTTGATATATGAGTTTGTCCGCAGGATTAGAGAGGATGGAATCCCATATATCCTGGTTCTCACGGCGAATTCTAACCCGAAAATTTTCCCGACCATCCATTTGCAGAACCGAGGAAATAAATCCTTTATATATCAGAGTATGTATTGTGTGTTGTACCTCCTGAGCCGTATACACACTGCAGGTTGGAGATTCCTCTAGCATAGACAATAAATCTGAAAAGCAGATATCAGTTTGTAAGGTGTAAAGCAAAGAGAGAATTTCGCTAGGAAGCGATCCTTCTTGCCCTATATTTTTCGAAGACGGATATTTGGTCTCAAAAATAATTTTCCTTATATTTCCATTGGTGCGCCTGATCAGATTAGTTGCTTCGCTGTCTGACACTACTTGATTGTTATGAGCCAATATCTCTTGCACACAAACAATCGGAGGCTCAGGAAAATCCAAAAAATTGATGTCGCCTCTAAAACTGATTTCCATCAACAGCTTTTCTAAGGTTGGAGACTCGTCTGATTGTGACAGAATAAATGACACATGGTTTAGTGGATAAAGTGCCAATATGTCATAGATAGATTCATCATCAATAAATTGGGCATTATCGATGAATAGCAGAATTTTCTTGTCTACCAGCTTGTCTTTTACCATCTCAAAAAAGAACTGTTTCATTGCGTCAGAATAGTAGCCTGCGTAAATAGGAAGTGCTGTAGGCTTGCTGAAAAGCAGATTTGATATTGTTTCTCCCATTGCAGGCAAATCTAAAATCATGCTCTTCAAGAGGGGCTCTTCCTCCTCCCCGTATCGCTCGTCTGAAAAACATTGTAGCATGTGATAGAGGTTCCCGTTTTTTATTACAACCTTCTTCAAAATTTCATGCAAAGGTGATCTGCAATTATCTGACAATTCTGCAAACAGACAGATCACACTATCTGTGGATTGAAGCAAATAGCAAAACCTGTGGAAAAATGCAGTTATGCCGTATCCTGATACTGCGCGATAACACAAAAACCTCCTGCGTTCTTGAAAAAGTAAAGTGTATAGTTCATCCACATTATTTTTTCGATCTGCAAATAAAGCTTTTTCCATTTTATCACCACTTTTTGTTTGGAGTGTAGTATTTATGTATGGTCCCGAATACGAGAAAATTATTTTTGAAATCTGTGACTGTCTTGGCATTGTGTGCAGGAGATTTGAGCCTAACTGCTTGGCGCTAACATGGAATGACCAAACCCAGTATATATGGAGTCGTAGATTTCCACAAAATTCTGCAACCAGCTCTCGAATTATAGATTCAAAATGTATGTGCTCATCTATCTTAGCCGATTGTGGCGGTGTAGTAATCAAGCCAAATGATTCCTATGAAGGCAAAGGCGTATATTTGTGCTTTTCCCAAAAGGAAATTGAATGTGCGCTTTATAAATCTTTTCAGAGCCACTCGATTGTTGCTGCTGCACCATATATCAACGCACATGCTGAGTATCGTATAGTCTACCTGGACGGAGAGTGCTTGCTTCTATATAAGAAAAAACTTCCAGAAGTGATTGGCGATGGACATTTATCGTTGAAAGCTTTGGCAGAGCATTTAGGGGTAAACGAACCTGATTTTTGCCAAAAGGATCAACTCAATATAGTACCGGCCAGAGGGGAACATATTACAGTGGGGTGGAAATTCAATTTGAGCTGCGGAAGTACACCTGAAGTAATTGACCGGTTTTCAGCCCCGCAATTACTACTTGATATAGCAACAAAAGCTGCGGAGACAGTTAATGCAAAGTTTGTTTCAATTGATTTACTGGAAGAAAGCGGAAGTCACGATCTGATGGTACTTGAATTAAATGCAGGAGTTGCGATGGATCAATTTATCATCAAGAATCCCGACGGGCGAAAAATTGCCTACAGCATCTATGAAAAAAGCATCAAAAATATGTTCCATTGCAATTGAAGTAAGTGTACGCATATAGATAATTAGTTATTATCTATCGTACAAGTAAAGGCCACCAGATATCTGGCGGCCTTTGGCAATTATCAAAGCGAGAATGTCATCTTACCCCTGGGGTGCTTTTCGGCCAATAGCAAAGTCTGCTGCTTGGCAGATACGTGGGTGTAGATTTGCGTAGTGGAAATGGAACTGTGGCCCAGCAATGATTGGATGTATCGTATATCCATTCCGGCATCCAGAAGGGAGGTGGCAAATGTATGACGGAACATATGAGGTGTTACATGGTTAGATTCGCCGATTTGGTTCAAATATTTGTTGATAATTCGCCGTACTGACTGCGGAGAAAGAGGCCGTCCCCGCTGGTTAAAGAGGATAGCACCCTGTTCTTGAATTTCCTTAGAAAACATATCACAATATATCTGCACAACTTGAAGCAACCCTGGTGTTGTAATTTGAAGTATACGCTCTTTTCGGCCTTTCCCCTTAACCAAAAGTCTTAACCCACTGTCGTTTAGCAAAAAGGTATCTTTCGACAACGCGCATAGCTCTGAAACCCGAAGTCCAGTGCTGAATAAAAGTTCCAGCACAACAATATCCCTAAGTACCTCCCGGCAGCCGGGCGCATAGGCATTATAGGCGCTTTGCAAAAGAGATTGAACAACTTGTTCGGGAATGACTCGTGGAAGTTGCTGTGGCGAATGGATGCGGATATGGAGTTTGTCGAAAGGGTTTTCCTCCAACTTTCCGCACATTTCCATCTCATGATAAAATGCGCGGATGCTGGCCAGTTTGCGTTTGGCAGAGCGGGGAGCGAAATGCTGGTTGAGGTGTTTAATGTATTGGTTCAGCACATCCTTGTCTGCCCACTCGCCTCCTGTAAAGTCCAAAAACTGACGAAGGTCGATACGATAAGCCTTTATCGTATCTGGTGACAGCTGTTTTTCGTATTCGTCGGTTTCCAGATAACCGGCGATAAGGGATGATAATGTTTGCATAATGGAGCCTCCATTTTCTAAAAGGTTTCTCCATTATGACAATTCTGCGTAAGGCTGTCTACCACTGGTGACTGGTTTCCAATTCTCCAAATTCAAGTTTTTGTTGATAATGACAAACATACCCGAAATTAGAAAAAATTTCGCGCCTCCATCGCACTCCATGCGATGTCGGCGATTTGGTTAACAAAATTGTCAACCAACCCGAAATCGCACATCTTACCTCTTTTTTATGTGTGGAAAGTTCAAAATCGAAGAAGCTGATTTTGATAGAGCCAGAAAAGAGAAGGAAAAGTGCGATAAAAAACCAAAATACGCGCATAATCCAGAAGTTAAACTAAATTTAATTTCATAAAGCAGCAAATTTGCAAAGCAGGAATTGAATACGGGGGTATAGCTCAGCTGGGAGAGCGCTTGAATGGCATTCAAGAGGTCAGCGGTTCGATCCCGCTTATCTCCACCAAGATTAGGGACTCATGTAGCCGAAAGGAACATGGGTCCTTAATTGTTATCGCAGAAGAAATGGACGGATATTTGATCCTGAATTGTCGGGCGTTCAAATCTGGCAAGGGGTGCCAGAAATGGAGGTTAAAAACGATATTTGGTTGAAAAAACCAGTATTTGCAAGCCTCCCGAGGCTCCCAAATGTAAAAATTCGGGAGCCTTAAAATTTTGATATTTTCAATGTGGTTCTTCATTCTGACCGGACTCGAACGCACGGAGCGGAGGTAAAGGTTACTTCAGAAACATCCAGTGAGCGCACCTAAGGCTCCCCATTTTTCTGTGTCTCCATCTCATCATTAAAAAAAGTGAAGAAAATTATAAGGGCTCGTAGCTCGGCTGGTTAGAACACCTGCTTCACACGCATGAGGTCACTGGTTCGAGTCCAGTAGTCTCCACCAGAACCCGCAAACAGTATAGATGCCATAGGCTGAAAGCCTTGTGTATCAACTGTTTGCGAGTTTTTTGTCCCCTGAAATTTGAAGAATGTGCAAACAGATGACAAACGGCTTTTCCAGCAAACGCAGGTGACTTGAACCCCTGATTTGATTGGGCGATGAAATGATCACCGCAATATTTCAAACTTCGTCCCTCAAATTGGCATGTAGCATATCAAACAAAATTTGTTTTACAATTTTAGCAGTAATGAACAAGGCCGGAATTCCGCCTCAGATATATGAAAATCTCTATATTGGTCCGTGCCCGTTTTGAGAATGTCTAATCCAGAAAGGGCACAAGCAGTTTTGCAATGAAAAAGTTGAAATCTCAAGGGTGTCCTCACAATTTATATTGGTACGCCATAGTTCAATACAGAAGGAAGTGAAACCATTGCAAATCAACATCTACAAGGATAAAATGCCGGGAGCCTGCCTGTTTGGGGCCTCGGTGCTGTACAGCGCCAAGCCCATTCCCCGCGAGGATGTGCCCCAGGGCTGGTACTGTTACGACCTGCGGGGTACAGCCCGGCATCCGGACGCCCCCCATGCGCTGGTGGATCTGGCAGAGGAAAACCATGCCGGCACGATCCTCTCCTATCTGCCGCTGAAAAAAGGCGGCTCTCAGTTCCGGCTGGTCAAGGATATGTTCCAAATGACCGGGACATATTCCACACTGTCAGAGTTCTGCGCCAAAGAAAGCATTCGCTGCCCCGAAACTCCTATCCGCTATCTGCTGTGCCCCGCTTTCCCCGAGGAAGCGGGGCTTTTCTATGCCCAGACACCGGAGAGAGACGAGGAACTGGGGGCCATTGGACACGTCCGGATCGACTTCGGATACCATGGACGTGAAGGCTTTTACCACACCTGGTGGCCCAGAGGCCCCGAGGAGTTGAATACCCAGAAATTCCGGGAGGAGCTGGACAAGGTGGTGAACGATCTCCGCAAGGGCATCCTGAAAGACCTCCCCTCCATGCGGCGGTACTGCTATGGCAGCGAGGGTGTCATTGAGGGCGGAACCTGCTGCCAGAACTACGGCTTCACACTGGAGACAGGACAGTATCTCTACCGTCTGCGGTGCAATCCCATAGAGGGCGACTACCAGGCATATCTTTCCTGCTTCGATAAGCAGACCCAGCAGATGGGACTGACGGAACAGGGCCGGCAGAGGCTCAGGAACGCCGCCGATCCTACGCTCCCCCACCGCTATGAGTGGTATGTGATCGAATACATCCACACACCTGAGCGGCGAATCGATCACGACCTCCCGCTGGAGGAGGCCATACAGTTATATGTCGGCCTTGACTGCGCGGACAAGCGGTTGGGGGTCACCAAAGACAGCATCGCCGCAGTGGATCTGGCCATTCACTGGGATGGCCGGGAGTGGCTGTCAGAGGACCGGCTGAGGATGGAGGGATTCAAGGATGACCCGGTGGTAGCGGAGGCTGTCGTACAGATTCAGCAAGTACTGGACGAAAGCCCGGCTGTCGGACGGGTCACCTTCGCCAGCGGGGAACGGTGGAACTATACCGACCCGGAGAAATATCTCCAGACCGTCCATGAGGAGCTGCCCTGTCATGCCGCCACCGGCTTCCGCTGTGAGACGCTGACCGATGATCCGGAAGTCCGCAAAGCGGTGGACGATATGCTCTGCGGCCTGTATGGAGAGGAAAACTCACGCACGCTGGAGGACTACGGCAACAGTGGTATGACGATGGGAGGCATAAGCTAATGAAATTGGTAAAAGACGTAATCCTATGCACTGTTGTCCGCGATGATTTCCGACGGTGGCTGGACGGGGGAAACGGCCCCTTGGCGGTACAGACTGGAGAGAAAGATTCCACTCTGCTTCTCAAATTGGAAAAAAGCCCGCTTGTAGATTATTTATACCGAATGGATATGGGGCGGGACGGCAGCATCTCATGGGACAGCCTTCTGAAGTTCTGCGGCGCATACGATACGGAACATCAATCGCTGTACTTGATGGAGGACTCGCTCAACTGCCTTGCTCACGACCCGGCTCCGTTTGTGGTTACGACCGGCCAGTCCATGACAGAGGAACTCTGCGGCAGAATCAATCGGCATGTGGAGAAGATCATCGCCAATGACCGGAGCAATCTTTCTTGCCAGAAGGTCACCGATCCATGTGAAGTGCGCAATCTACAATATTACCAGGAGTACAAGGCCAGGGAGGAAGCTATTGAGATGATTTTTAATGGCAAGACACCGGACGGTCAATTCCACAGTACCTATACCATGGAAGAACTGCCGGAGACTACTTTCATGGCCTGGCTCCAGGACCCGGAGAACTTCATTCAGACAGAGGCGGAGGTGTATAGCAAGAGGAATCAGGAGAAATTTCTCCTGCAATTCTTGAAAAATGACGCTCTATGGGAGGAATATCAGGCGATAGCGCAAGATCCCGACAACCATCTCCACCGGGTCAAGGCAATATCTGATGCCATCAAAACAAGCGGCGCCAAGACAGTGACTGTTACTGTCCAGAAAAATGGAGAGGAACTGTCCTTCCGGACAGGGACCACTCCGCTGATGGGACATCACAACTCCTACAACACCAGCCATATTGCCGCCGCTGACCGGCGGGAGTTCGAGCGGCTGTTTGGCCGCCACGCCAGCTATACGGCAGAGGATATCACCAGGATCACCTATGGGAAAAAGACCCTTTACGAGGCCGCGCCCATACAGGCTGAGGATATGACGGAGAGTATAGAATGGGGAGGTATGAGCTTGTGCTACGATGCAGACCTCGTGCAGAGAAATGGACTGGAGGACGCGCTGGACCAGGTTCGGAGTATCGCTGTGGAAACCCAGGCATATATGCGGCAGATGGCGGCAGCGCCTCCCCTGCTGGCGGAGGGTCTGTCAGGAAACTACCGGCTGCTGGCGGAATTCAATCATATCATTTTAGCGGGTCATGAGCGCGACGGAGGCTATGGGGTGGAATTTATCACCTGGGAGCGCATTCGGAATGGCACGGCTCTGTGGCAGGGACATTACTATGACAACGACTTTGGCACCGCCAAACAGGATTTTGCCACCCGCTCCGGGCTGGTTCCCGTCAACACCCTCTTTACAAAAGAGCAGCTTGCGGTGATCTATGACGCTGTGCAGAACATGACCGCCTTAGACCTTGTTTCCAATCCGGAGCAGGGCAAGCTCCTGGAGAGGATCATGGAGCAGCTCCAGGAAGCTGTGCCGCAGGTGATCGATCTGGCAAATGTGCTGACCCAAAGTCCCAAACCGCAGAGGCTGGAAGGAATGCAGCAATATTGATCCTGTCGGGAGGGGCCGCAATGTGATGCGCTGCGGCCCCCTTTTTATTGTACAAGGGGATGAAGGAAACAGCAGGCGTTTGTCAGGTGAGTCAACCGGAAGGAGCTGTTTAGGAGCTGCACCTGGGAAGACTTCAGCAGGTAAACATTTTTAAGATCAAGAGGGGCCTGTATTGCCGGTTTGGCAAAAACAGGCCCCTCTTTTTTTATTCTTGACGGAAGGAAAACAGAAATGACCAGATTTTTTGAACACGGCACAGTTATGGCGGAGATGGAGCGCCAGATGACGATGACGCCGAATTTTGCGCCCCGCGGCCATGGCAGCGCGGTCCTCTGCCGCTACAGCCCCACTGCGGCGGCTCTGGACTGCCGGAACTGTCTGGAACACCGCCGCCGGGGCTGCCGCAGTCTGAGCTGCCTCTACCTCTCCGAGCGGCTGGAGGCCGGAGCGGTGACCCTGGAGGAACTTATCATTGAAACGATCCGGCCCTGGAAGTACCTGCCGCTGAAGCAGAGGGCTATGCGTCTTGCCTGCCGGTCCGATGGCGTCCACTTTGATG
>Ga0224737_10119_pt1 | contig 11911 bp, 9 predicted proteins | sample LIM_B_Water_Pos_FD_161632 | JGI IMG/M metagenome (GOLD analysis project Ga0224737, IMG submission 161632) | Enriched cells from gastrointestinal tract of the lab mouse from Pacific Northwest National Laboratory (PNNL), Richland, Washington... | ecosystem: Host-associated > Mammals > Digestive... | reverse complement strand
AGCCTGGCTGCGGACGGAGGCATCCAGACGAGCCGTCTGCTCATGCCCATGGCATTTGCCAGCAGTATGGGCGGCATGCTGACGCTGATCGGCACGCCCCCCAACCTTGTCGTCAACAACCAGCTTCAGGAGGCCGGAATGGAGGGGCTGGGCTTTTTTGCGTTCACCCCCATCGGCCTTGTCTGCATCGTGACGGGCATCCTGGTGCTGATCCCCCTCAGCAAGAGGTTTCTGGGACGCCATGACGACAGGGCGGAACACGAGGCCAAGGGGAAATCCCTCAGCCAGTTGATAGACGAGTACCAGATTATTAATAATCTTTACCGCCTCCGGGTGCTGGAGGATTCCCCTCTGACGGAACATCCTCTGCATGATCTTCAGATACCGGACCTTTACCGCGTGAATATTGTGGAGGTGCGCCGCAGGCATTCCGGCCGGCATTCCTTCCTGCAGACGGTCAGCCAGACCATGGCGGGTTCAGATACGAGGGTGGCCCGGGGCGACGTCATTTATGTCATGGGGGAGTTTGAGGACGTGGCCCGTTTTGCCCGGGAATATGGGGCGGAGATGATTAACCGGAAGACGTCGGAAGATACGGATTCCCTGTTGAAAAGCAAATTGAAGTTTGACGAGATAGGCATTGCGGAAATGTTGCTCATGCGGAACTCGGACCTTATCAACATGCCCGTGAAGTCTTCGGGGCTGCGCGCCAAGTACGGGGTCAATATTCTGGCCATCCAGCGGGACAACCATTACATTTTCCATAATTTGAAGGATGTGAAACTCCAGTACGGAGATACGCTGCTGATTCAGGGAACCTGGACGGATATTGCGCGCCTGAGCGAGAAAACCTTTGAATGGGTTGTCGTGGGTCAGCCCCTGGCGGAGGCCTCCAAGGTGACCCTGACGCATAAGGCCCCCCTGGCCGCAGGCATTATGCTGCTGATGATTGCGGCCATGGTGTTCAACTGGGTGCCTGCTGTGGCGGCGGTATTGATCGCCGCCGTCCTGATGGTGTTGTGCGGCTGTCTGCGCAATGTGGAGGAGGCGTACCGGACGATCAACTGGGAGAGCATCGTGCTGATTGCCGCCATGCTGCCGATGTCCGTAGCGCTGGAGAAGACGGGAGCCTCAGAGGCCATTTCCCACGGGCTGGTGGCCGGACTGGGGGGATTCGGGCCGTTTGCCCTGATGGCGGGCGTCTATTTCACGGCGTCCCTGCTGACCATGTTTATCAGCAATACGGCTACGGCGGTGCTTCTGGCGCCTATCGCCCTGCAATCCGCGGCGAGTATGGGCATCAGCCCCTATCCGCTGCTGCTGGCGGTTTCCGTAGGCACCAGCATGTGTTTTGCTTCTCCCTTTTCCACGCCGCCCAATGCCCTGGTTATGCCGGCAGGGAAATATACGTTCATGGATTACGTGAAAGTGGGCGTTCCCCTGCAGGTGATCATGGGGCTGGTCATGGTAGTGGTGATTCCGCTATTTTTCCCGTTCGGGAAGGCTTAACCGGGGGGGAGTTTACGCGGCGGAAAAGGGGCATGGCCGGGGAATTTGCATGTATTGCTAAAAAAAGAGAGACAACCGGGACGCGCGGGAGTAGAAAAGGATTATTCAAGAACCCCGTTTAATCATGAAGTATTTGCTTATTGTTCTGGCCGTTGCTTTCGCCATGCCTTCCATGGCGGAGGAAGACGCTCCCAAGAGAATGACTTCTGCGGAAAAGAAAGCCGCCCTCCTTGAAAAATATGATGTTAACAAGGACGGCAAGCTGGATTCCGAAGAGAAGGCCAAGATGAAGGAAGACCTGAAGAAGCAGCGGGAGGAGGAACGGGCCAAGAGGCACGCTTCCCGCAAAGCAGATTAAGGTTTTTCCGTTTTATTAATTACCTGTTTTCCGTCCGGTTTGAATCGATTTCAGACCGGACGGGGCTGTCGGGACGGTATTTGCCGCCCTGGTTGCGGTGTGGCGGAGGAATGGCGGATACGGTTGCGGTTTCCCTGTCGTTTAAAGGGTTCCAGGTCCTGTATTCCCTGAGAAGAGGGTTGACGGAGCCGTTCATGCTTTAATGGGCAGGAGGCTGGGTACCGGGGAAAGCGTTCCTTTTGAATCTTTCCGTCACATGGAGGCTTTCCGTTCCTCCAGCCGCGCGGCCATCGGCAGAAGATCGGACGCCCATTTTCTTTACTGGCAGGGAAGGCCTGCCCCCTCCCCCCCGCTGCCGTGCGCCCGGAATCCAGGTTATGCTCCGGTTCCGGTTCCGCGCCTGCCGCGCGACCTGATTTTATAGGCCAGCGTGTCCGTCAATTCCCGAAGGGCATGGAGCGGATTTTTCCGCAGAACGTGGCGTCCTTTCAGCATGGCTCCGGGGCGTATGGTTCCCGTTTCCCTGTGGTTGTGAATGACTGCCGCTGTTTGAGCGAACATGTTGTATTTTTCCAGCACCAGGCGCCTTGCCTCACGGATGGCGGGGAGCCGTTTTTCATATTCTCCGTCCTCCATGGCCTTGCGGATGATTTCAAGGGCTTTTTGCGGGTTGTCCAGCGGGATGGGGATGAAGCTTTCCTGCGGGAAGCATTCCGTTGCCAACGGATCCCCGGCGTAAAAGGGAAGGGTCATGGCGACAAAGGCATCAGACAGTTTTTCCGTCCAATGGTGGGGTTCCAGATGGTTTTCCACGCATAGATGATATTTGTAGTCATCCATGGCGACGGTTTTATTTTCTATTTCCCGGATGCCGTGTCCGAACCAGTCCAGTTCCGGCAGACGGTCCGCCAGGTAACGCGTAAGATCATAGCGCTTTTTATGCATGGTATGCGTATGCTGCTTGGCGGAGCAGATGGTGGAGAGCATTTTTGTCTTCGGGAATTCCTTCTGATCCAGAATTTCCTGCATGGGCTTGATGTACAGCCATTCAAGACATCCGCGGCCCAAGGTGTGCCCGGGGTGCGGAAGGTCCCGGATGGAGTGGGTGGTGAGAACGGTGCCGAATTGGCTGGTGTATGCCCTGCTGTAGATTTTGATGGAGGGGGGCTCCACCGTAATCAGGATAGTCTGGTCCGGAGGACAGAGAAGGGGTTCCGTTTCATTCCTGATGGTGCCCACGGGAGTTCTGGGAAATTCGTCGTATACCAGAACCCAGTCGTAATCCGTCATGGCGGCGTCCGTACAGAACAGGCAGTCGCCCCACAACAGGGATTCCGTTTGATCCGGAGAAGCCTTCATGGATTTTCTGATGACCTTGATGCGTGTGGGGCGGGAGGAATCCGTCATGGGAGTACAGGCGTTGAAGAGGGGGGCGCGGTATGGCCTTCATATTCCGGGCTTTTATCCGGGACCATCGCGAAGGCTTTACTGCCTGGCGCCAGTGTAGGGGGCCTGCATGCCTTGTCAATGTCAAAGGATTGGATGTTTTTCCGTGCGGAGCTTCCGTCAGTTGGCCGCTGTTCTTTCCATTCCCGGGAAAAGCTGGTCGATGATGTCGCCGACCATTTTTCTGGACCCGTAGGGGGAAAGGTGATTGTCGTCGCAGTACATTAATTGGCCGCCGTCTTCCGCCAGCCACCGCCCATTTTTATGGAAGGTGCCGTGGAGGGGAATGAAGCGGCACAGGCCTGTGGATTCCATGTGCTCCAACAGGGCGAATACCGGACGCTGCCGCGTGTTGAAGTCCCCGCCCAGCAGGCGGTCTGTCCGGTTGGCGTTCAGCAGGGCATTGCGCCGCATGAGCTTGCGCGGGCCGAAAGTCCATTCGGGAACGGGACCCAGCAGCACGATTTGCTTGCCGGCTTTCCGAAGACGCGCACAGGTGTGGCGCAGGCCGTCTGCAACCAGTTGTTTCAGGCGCGTATCCCGGTGGTTGTTCACCAGTTCAATCCAGCGGTTGTGGATGAATACGGTCTTTACCTGGGGGGTATTTTCCAGCCAGTCCAGAATTAGTTCCATATTGTGTTCCCAATGGGGGTACATCAGGCGCAGGAGCGTCAGGGAAGAGGAGTCTCCGGAGCCGGAGATGCCGCTCAGCGGACACAGGCGCGCGCGGTAGAACAGGCCCGATCGCTGAAGAAGCCGCGCGGCCTCGTCAAATCCGGGGGAACTGGCCATGGCATGGCTGTCCCCCATAAGCAGGAAGGAAGGGGCCTGCCCGTTTTTTCCCAGCAGGACAAAAGGGTAATCCGTCACATCCCCCAGCTCCGGATGATGGTGCTGAATGGCGTTGCCCTTTTCCACCACCGCCCGGCTGGGAGGCGTGATGCCGAAAGAGGGCGGGAAGGCCGGCCCTTTCCAGTATTCAGGGAATTCCATGCTGTTGGCCGCTACATGCCAGTAATCCCGCGCGCCGTCCGTCCATTTGAGCCATTCACCGGCAAATCCCAGCATGAGGCACCCTGCTGCCGTGGCCAGAAACGCTTTTCCGGGAGTTTGCCATGAGACGGTCGTTCTGAAGGGGGTTTCCACGAATTTCCAGGAAAGGAAACCCAGAAGAAGGGAGAGAAGGAACATGCCCGCATAATCCCAGGGAGAGCATTCATCGAAACAGACGTATGTCCAGTACACGATAACTGGCCAATGCCACAAATAGAGGGAGTAGGAGATTTTGCCGATGCCCGTGCTGAGCGGGTGCCTGAGGATACGCCCGGACCAGCCATGATTTCCGTAACGGATAAGCAGGGCCGCCCCCGCGATGGAAGGGATGGCCGTGTATCCGGGAAAAGGAGTGGAAGAGGTATAACAGGCAAAGGGGAGCAGGATTCCGGCCCATCCCGCCGTCCGCAGCCATCCGGTTCCCCGGTTCTGTTCCGCGGCGGGAGCCAGAGCCAGAAGGCAGCCGGCCAGAAGTTCCCAGGCGCGGCAGTAAAGCAGATAGAAGGCCTTGTTATGTTCCAGATGCCCCATGTGGAAGGCGGCGAAGAAGAAGGAGAGGCCCAGCGCCCCCCATAGAACGGGTTTGACGGCTTTTTCCCTGAATTTCCAGAGCAGCCACAGGGTAAGCGGAATCATCAGGTAAAATTGTTCTTCCACGCTCAGGGACCACAGGTTCAGCAAAGGGTTTTCTTCCGCCGCCGGGCTGAAGTAATCCCCTGTGGTTCTGCTGAAGTAAGTGTTGGTGATGAAAAGGGCGCTGGATCTCACCGTCCGGCCCAGAGTCCGCAGGTCATCGCAGTCCAGAACGACGCAGCCGAAAGCCAGCACGGCCGCAATCAGGCAGAAGTAGGCGGGCATGATGCGCCTGATTCTCCGGAGGTAAAAGGAGGTCAGGGAGAACGTTCCCTCCTTCAGGTTGCGGATGAGGCCTCCGCCAATCAGATATCCGGAGATGACAAAGAAGATGTCCACGCCTGCATAGCCTCCAGGGCAGATCCCTTCCTGCAAATGGTACAGGACGACGGCCAGCACGGCAAAAGTACGCAGGCCGTCAATGTGCGGGAAATAGGTTCCGTGGATGGCGCCTCCGGCTTGGTGGGGAGAAGGTGAACAAAAGGTTTCAGAAAAGCATTTGCTCATGAAGCGGAAGGAAGTGGATGGGGACGGGGGAAGGCGGACAGAGGAAATCCGGCATGGGGTTGAATTGCCCGGAAACGTTGGTTAACGGCGCAGGCGGTTTTTCAGCCGCCGCCATGCCAGCTGCATCCTGTGGCCGCGTTTTAAAAAGCGATGGTAGTAGGATACCCATGTTCCGTCACCTTTGCGGTGCGCTTCTTCCGGAGATTGGTCGAATATTTTGTAAAGCTTGGCCGTTTCCCTTTCCGTCTCTTCCAGAAAGCGGGCTTCCTGTTCCGGGGTTTTCCAGGGGCGCGACATGATTTCACACCACAGGTTGTCGTCTTCGTCCACTTTTTTCACATAGGCCGCGGCGTCGTCCAGGGTTGGGAAGTCGTGGCAGTTGATGAATGAGGCGGAATTGAATTCCCGGCTGATGTCCGGATTTCCCCAGTAAATGGGAATGGTGCCCGCAAGCATGCTGGTGACGATTTTTTCACTGGTGTAGCCGGGGTACCATGCATTTTCGAAGGCAATGGAGAATTTATACGGCTTTTTCATTCTGATGGAGGATGCGTACCAGTCTTCCGCCCGGTGGCCGTCGCCCGGGGTGTTGTTAAGATGGGGCCCCAGAGAATTGACGAACCGGAAAGCGGAGAGTTTGTGGAACATGGCATCCCTGTTGGGATGGGATTTGCGGTTGGCGTAAATGAAGTTGCAGAAACCCGTTTTGGAGGCCAGGAGAGCATGGGCATCCAGGCCTTCCTTACCGCCGTGCACTTCTTCCAAATGGTGGCGAAGGTAGGGAAGTTTGACAGTACGGTCGCTTCCGGGCACCGTATCGAGCCCGATGTAATAGTCAAACAGCATGAAATCCGGTGCAATGGCTTCATGACAGCCGTACATGACGGTGATATGGCCGGGGGCCCGTTCCAGAAAATCGTAAAAAGCCTCCCGCCACGAAAAGCCCCACCATCATCACCACAATGGAATTGGAAAAGCCGGAAAGCGCCTGTTCCGGGCTCAAAATCCCGAACACAATCAGGCAGAGCAGGGAACACAGCGCGACAAGATCAGAACGAATCCTCCCCTGGACAAATAAAACGGCGGATACTCCCAGAATGAGAAGCGTGGTCAACATAGCAATAAACGGCAGGAGTGAAAAAACGGCAAGGGAGGATATCTAACATGACCGGCACGTCTTGTCGATAGGCTGAACAAGTCATTCACAAAACCGTCTCTCCGCCGGCATCCGGCAGAAAAAACACTTTATGCATCCTGCTCGGAGAACCCCGCTTCCTCTTTCCTTCTCCGGTATCATGGGGATGAGGAAACAATAAAAAACGCGCTCTCTGAAAGAACGCGCCATAAAATGAAAAGTGGTGGGTAGAGAAGGATTCGAACCTTCGAAAGCAAATGCTAACAGATTTACAGTCTGCCCCCTTTGACCGCTCGGGAATCTACCCACTTGAAGTGATGTGCGGCGAATGTATAGGGATTCCCGTGCCTTAGCAAGTTTTTTTTATAAAAAGTAGGTCCTCCCAGAAGCAGAAACCCCATATGCAACAGCCATGCCGCCGGAAGGAAAGCTGATGCAGGAACACAAGACCGGAAAAGGCAATTTTCATGAATCTCCCACATATACCGGAGCGCGGCTGTCCGGGGAATCCGCATCCAGTTGCTCCAGCTGGGGCAGAATGTTCTCCATGCTCTCCCATACGGAGGGAACAATCTTGATTGCGGTTCCAAACCGGACTGCCATCATCAGGGCGTCTGAAGGGCGGGCGTCCAGCTCCACCAGCTTGTCCATCACCTCATTGGCGGCCTCTATAGTCACGCGGGCATAAAAGACTTCATCCTTGCGGCCGTTAATAAGCACCAGCCTCACCCGGCATTCCATGGCGGATAAAAAGTGAGCCAGCAGGGAAGACGTGTCCGGCCGTACCGGGCGTTCCCCGTTCAGGCAGCGTTCCAGGGCCATGCCGTCTGTCAGCTCCATGAAAATGACGCCCACCTTGCCGGTCAGCGGATCACGCAGGCACACACCCGCCCCGGCCCGGGTGTAAAGCAGGGCGTAAGGTTCCAGAGCAATCAAATTTTCATCCGGCATGGCGGGCGGAAATCACATGTTAAAAACCGGGATTAATAACCCGTTCCGTATAGCGGGCAGCCACCTTGACGTATTTTTCCGCCCATTTGTGGTTATTATCCGCGGATTCCGGCCCCAGGTCCTTCACCACCTTGGCAGGAGAACCCAGCACCAGGGAATTGGGGGGAATGACGGTACCTTTGGTAATGAGCGCGCCCGCTCCCACCACAGACCCCTGGCCGATGACCGCTCCATCCAGAATAATGGACCCCATGCCTATCAGGCAATTATCCTCCACCGTGCAGGCGTGCAGAATCACGCCGTGCCCCACGGTTACGTACTTGCCTACATAGCAGCCGAAATCGTCTGCCAGGTGGATGCAGCTGTTGTCCTGGATATTGGAGTAATCACCAATGACGATCTTATTGATATCTGCGCGCAGCGTGGTATGGTACCAGACGCTGGCATGTTCCCCAATGGTAACATCTCCAATCAAATCAGCGCTTTCCGCCACAAAAGCGGTATCCGCCACTTTGGGCCAGAAGTTCGCGTAAGGTTCTCTTGCCATATAAGTCATGTATTAATTGAAGATAAGACAGCATTCCAGTCTAAAAACGTTCATTCCGCGGGTATGCCGCAGCCGGAAACGAATACGGCCGAACCCACCCGAAAATGAAAGGCCGCAGGCACCTCCGCACTAATTTTCTTCCCGGATGCCCTTCTTGCTGTTCTTCTCCCGCTTCTCCGCATCCTTGCGCAGGGAGTCGGCCTTTTTCCCATTACCCCCCTTTTCATAATACCCGGCTATCCTCCGCTGGATGGCGGCTTCCTTCTTTACCTTGAAATAATCGCCCGATTTAGTCCGGATATACCGGTTGTAGGAAGATTCCGCCTCCTTGGCCATCTGAAGCACGGCCTCCTGATCCTGGGAAACGTACTCGTAATATTGCCCCATCAGCGCTTCAAATACTTCCGCGCGGCGCGCATAATCCTTCATAGACTTCCGGTACAGGGCAGCCACCCCGGCCTTGTCCCCGTTTTCCATCAGGAGATCCGCCTGCCGCTTGATGGCGGCGGAAGTCAGGTCGCTGCGCCCCTCGTCCGTCTCCTTTTCCAGCTTCTTCAAATCGCGGGCAACATGGCGCTTATTGGTGGAAGCGTCCCTCATGGGGAAAATATACTCATCTTCCACGCGGGCGGCCATGGCCAGGTAATCCGGACGGGAACGGAACTTGCGCTTAATCATGGCCGCCAGTTCATCCCATTCTTCCAGCTTCGTGCCGCTCTCCGGGCGGCCCATCAGAGCAATCAGGCGTTCCCAGCCCAGGGGGCTGCCGGGAGTGGCCTGAGTGGCGGCTTCCAGCATTACCCGGGCGCAATCCGGCTTCTGCATCTCCTCAAACAGGTCCGCCAGGGAAAGATAATCCAGGGAAGTATCCAGCCGGGAGCCATTCACCTTCTTGTCCATACCCTGGAGAAGGGTGGATTCATGCTTTGACTTGCAGTTGTGCGGATGGGAAAAATGCCCCGTATTATATCCGTACCCGCCGTAGGACTGCCAGGTTTCATCCGTCGTCAGCAGATTGACCCAGGCATGCGGCCCGCGGTTGCCGTCCCCGGTAACATAGGCAGAGGGAATGCCGTTGCATTTGGCGGTATTCACCGCAAAATAGGCCTGGTCCATGCAAATGCCGCCTTCATCCAGAATCTCCTGGAAGGTATAATTAGTATAAGGGTCCTTGCCCAGTGCGGCGCGGTCCATCCGGTAACGGATCATGGAATAGGCTCCGCCCCATCCTTTCCGGGTAAGGCGCACCTTTTTGCGCGCCCAATCCATCTCCGACCTCGGCAGACGCACATCCACCACAAACAACAGCTCGGAAGGGCTTAATTTGGAAATGTCCGTGAGAAGCTCACGGGCTTCATCCATCTCCATGAAGTACTCGAATACCTGTTCCAGCGTCAAAGGCGTGGTGGAAATATTGGTGGAAGAAGACGCCCTCAGCTTGGACGGGCTGGAAGCGATGCGGGGATTCAGCATGGCGCAGGCCAGCGCCAGGGAGGAATACCTGCTCCGGGGCATGGCGGAGGTTTTCATCCAGAATTCCGCCCACTTCCTCAAAATCCCTCCCCACTCCTCCCCGGGTGTCTGCTCCCGCGCCATCGTGCGCAGGAAAAGTCTCAGGGGATCGGAAGGATCTGAAAAAAGCCATGGATAGAAATACCTGGGGGAACTCTCCTTGATTTGTTCCTGGATGGTTTCCGCTCCCACTTTGCTGATGAGCTGGTACAGCTCATTGGCGCGCATGAGGTACGGGCTCTGATCGTACATGGACGCGTCAAATTTGCCGAATTTGATGACCTTCACGGCATCCCGTTCCAAATTGGAGCGCAGGAAATCGGCATACAAGTCATAGCGGCCCGTTTCCAGGGCCAGATTGAAAGCATCCGTAAACAACTTTCTGTTGGCGGCGTTATTGGCCTTCAGGCTGACCAGAAGAACAGGCTTCTTGAAAATCTCCAGCCGCGGATCTTCCTCCTGGACCACGGGTTCTTCCTTCGGTTCCTCAGGGGAAGGCTCCGCCACTTCCGGTTCCTTGTTCTGTCGTTTTCCGGCGGCTTCCTCAGCAGCCAGGCGTTCCGCCTCAAGACGGGCTTTTTCCTCCGCCTCCTCGCGCGCCCGTTCCTCCGCCTTCCTGCGCGCCGCCTCCAGTTCCGCGGCTTTCCGCGCACGCGCCGCTTTCGCTTCCGCCTCCTTTCTGGCCGCCAGCTCAGCGGCAGCAGCCTTACGTTGAACGGAAACCCGGTGGTAAGCCACCCCTCCGGCGGCAAGAGCCAGCACCAGGACAATAGTAATAATAATTCCGCCGGAAGAGGATTTTTTATGCTTGGGAAAACCGGGACGCAGAGGATTGACAGGATTCATGGGGATGCAGCTTGAACGCGTTGAAGCAAATTGGGGAGGGGGATGAGACGGTTTTATCCCTGTTCCGTGTGACATAAAAGCGCAATACCTTTCCAAGGTCAACTTGAAACAATGGTCTTTTGCTGAAGGTTCGTTTTCCCGGAACCCGTTAAGAATCAAACCAAAGTATTTTTCCTTGTATTTTCATAGCCATTTTATAGTATCAGGCCTCTTCATGTTTCCAAAAACATGAGAAAAACACAAGTATCCTGCTGATTATTCCTGGCTGACATATGTTTTTCCCGTTGCCTATGAACACTTTCTCTCATCTCAGTCCGTTTCTGGCCGTCATTTCGGGAAGCCTCTTCTCCGGAACGGCTCTCTGTAACGACATCGTGCTGCCTCCGCCAGATAAAAAGGGAGGAAAGCCCCTCATGCAGGTTCTTCATGAACGGCATTCCACCAGGTCCTTTGCAGACAAACCTATCCCGGTGGAAATCCTGTCCTCCCTGCTCTGGGCGGCGCAAGGCGTCAACCGGGACGATCCCGACTACCGCACGGCGCCGTCTTCCCGGAATTCCAATGAAATAGAAATCTATGTCGTCCTGCCGCAGGGCACCTATCTTTACAGGCCGGAAACCCACCGGCTGGAGAAAGTGGTTCAGGGCGACATGCGGGCCGCTACGGGAACACAGGAATTCGCGGCTACCGCGCCGTTAAACCTGGTCTATGTAGTAGACCAGTCCAAACAGCCGGGAGACTTTGATGCCAGGAGAAAGCTGGTCACGGCCTGCACGGATGCGGGGTTTATTGGAGAAAACGTTTACCTTTTCTGTGCTTCCGAAGGGCTCGGCACCGTGTTCCGCGCCATGATTAACGCCAATTATATCCAGCAGTGCCTGAAGCTCCCCGTCCTCAAAAAAGTCCTGTACGCCCAGAGTGTCGGCTATCCGTCAAAATCCTGAAAAAACCATAAGCCGGAACGCTGTGAGACTCGCCGTTCCATCGGCGGCTCTTCCTCATGCCTGCGAAAAACCGTCATGGGAACCGCCGTTCCCATGGATATAAAAACGCCAGAGAACCATTGCCGGGCCAGTCAGGAGCGCACTCTTCCGGACAGCCCGGCAACAATAGAAAAAGCGTTTGGCGAACTGTTGGATGAACGTTTCGGGCAAGCCCCCGGTTCCGCCACTCCGCCCTGCGGCATTGGCTGGAGAAATGTTCAAACCGGAATTCCCGGGAAACTGCGGCGCCAGGAAATCTACTCCCCGCTTGCGGTCTTTCCCATAGTTCAAATTCATGGAAAATCCGGAACCGCAAGCGGAAAACGCACCAGCATTACCACTGGTTGTCCAGGTTTTTGGTATTTATCTTTCCGGGTTCCTTGTTGCGTTCCTTCATGCCGCGGACAGGCTTGGGCTCCTTTTCGTGCAGG
>Ga0224737_10118_pt1 | contig 11966 bp, 6 predicted proteins | sample LIM_B_Water_Pos_FD_161632 | JGI IMG/M metagenome (GOLD analysis project Ga0224737, IMG submission 161632) | Enriched cells from gastrointestinal tract of the lab mouse from Pacific Northwest National Laboratory (PNNL), Richland, Washington... | ecosystem: Host-associated > Mammals > Digestive... | reverse complement strand
ATGCATATGGCATATGGGATTTACAAATAAAATTAATGCATCTTTTGACCTGTATCAAAAAATACGAAATTATATGATTGCCCAGAGTACAACCAGATGGACAGCCCCTCAAAGAGGTCACCGCGGTCTGCATAGCGGTTTGAGAAAAAACATTCCATCATGCTCATGTTCAGCGTCTTGCCAAAACGGCGCGGGCGGGTAATGAGCGTCACCGCGTCCTCACTCTCCCACCATTCCCTGATGAAATTCGTCTTATCCACATAAAAGATATTTCTAGTCCGAATATCCTCAAAACTCTGTAGTCCTATCGCCACTGTCTTCATCATGATGGCACCTCCCTTTTTCCCCTCATACAAAGTCCCATTCTTTTCAGCATTTACAGAATAATTTCAGACGTACTGCTATGCCATCAATCAGGTTGGACACAAGATTCGTTTATTATATTTCAAGATATTTTCTCCAGAACTCTTCTGATGTAATATATTCTCTTCTCGTCTTATATTCATTTGCAATTTTTTCTTTTTGCGCCTTATACATTCTTACATCCTTTCTGTATCGTTTTACAAGTTCATGATATCTTTTTTTATTAATTGTTCTTATCGCTGCTGTTTTCGTATATGGATTCACAGAAATAAGAGTTTTCCTTAATGTCTGTTTTTTGAATGACAACAACATAGGCAAACGGTATTATTCCGGGTTTTCTTTTCAGTAATTTTTCAGGCCAAAATCGGTGTCCATTTGCAGTTAAATGATATAAGCACTTTTCGATAAATTTGCGTTTCCAATCGTTGAACACTTCGTTTAAATTAATCTCATAATCACAACATTCTGCTATCGGAAGCATTTTCTCATTTTTTTTATTATTTTCAATTACGATTGCCTCACCCAGGTTCTGCTCAATAAATGCCGGTCCCTTCATATAATCTTCCAGTGCTCTCAGCAGTAATTCTGCAGCATTGTAATTAAATCGATAAACCTCACGCCAAAATGCATCGGTCCACATACCATATATATCCATATTCGTTAATACACTGGTTGTACTCTGGGCAATCATATAATTTCGTATTTTTTGATACAGGTCAAAAGATGCATTAATTTTATTTGTAAATCCCATATGCCATATGCATATACCGTTCATTGTAATGATCTGTGCCTTGCTGCGCAAAGAATATTCTATGTCATCAGCTCTGATGAACACCGGCAGCGGCAATCCGTTCTTTTTGATCTGTGTGACCGGTATGCAGCAGTACCACCACCCTGCATATGTATTTTTCATTCCTGTGTATTCTTCTTCATTCTTTAAGATATCCCACAAGTGTTCATGATACAGTCTTGGTTTTATGGCTTTGAGATCACCCTTACCATATACATGCCCTATATCCTCATGTTGAACGTTCATTTCCTCATATAAAAGCATTGCGCCGCTAATAAAATGCTCATAATACTCCGGTTTTAATAATGTCAACAATATATAAGTTTTTCGAATACTCTCAGGTAATATTATCACATCATCATCCATTAACAATACGTTCGTGACCGCTGGTGTCTGATGCATTGATTCTATCATTCCTCTTGCAAATCCTCCAGAACCTCCTGTATTTAAATTTGGATGCACTTTCACATTGTCACTTTCCAATTCGGCAGGATCGAGCGTTCTGCCATTATCTACTACATGTACAAAGATATGCTCTTTAATTTCTTCTTCGCCATTTTCAAATAATTCTGACTGAAGCAGCGCAATGTTTTTTTTGATAAATTCCTCTTTTTTGCAGGTTGTAGTGGCAATCGACAGCACAACTTCTCTTTGCTTGCCTTCCTCGCATTCTGCAATATACGCCCCACCATAAAATATGGTTTTATCCAGGGAAACAATTTCAAATCCTATGATTGTTTCATCATTTTCGGGATAAGGTATTTCTATGGTCTGTCGTTCTTTCAGATGAAATTCATGTTGAGATATTTCCTTCTGATACGGAATGTCCGTGTCCATATGGCATCCTGTTAATACAATAATAAAATCGCCTTCCATATCCAACTGTAATGATATATCCTCTACGCATGTATACTGTTCCCATTTTTTGATGGAACAACCATTCAAATATGTGACAAAATCAACTCTCTGAAACAGTCCGATATTTAGCGTTTTATTTTTTCTATCTAAATAACTTCTGTCACCCTTATAAAACAAATTCCACTTCCATTCAAATTTCTCATCATTTGGCAATAAAATACTTTGTATCTTTCTTCTCATTATCATAATCTCCTCAATGAATCTTATAAATGCATCCTGCTGCATTCTCATATATTTTTTCATATGTATCTAAATACCCTTGCGTTTCAGGTTCGATCTCTTTGCATGTTTCATAAATTACGCAGGTGTATTTGTCTCCGTCATTTAAGACTTTATCCAGCATGTACTGTGAACCATACTGCTTCTCTTCATATCCCAGTAATTCATCCTGATATGCTAATGCATAATATTCAAAGTAACCGAATAAAATACAATTCAGACACTGTATCTGCTCTCCCTCACTAATACTGATGTCCGCTACCTTATGATATAATTCAATAATATCATCGCTCATTGGAATCGGAACCGCTTCTTTTCTCCCAAAATCGTAATTCCAGCTATATAGCCTAAACAGCGATCTGCCGTGCAGTTCATAGTTGATCTGCTGCCCATTGACATCACTTTTTTCCTCTATCACAGATTCGATTCCACCGAATGTGAACACCCACAAAGCTAAGATTGACAAAAAATAAACCGTGATTCCATCAAGTCTTTCCTTTTCTATTGCGGAAACTGTCTGCATTACCATATAAAATGCAACTGCCCAGAACAGGTAGTAATTCTTGTAGTAATAGTATGGTGATACTTGTCCTAAATAACATGCATATAAGAATGCCATAACATACGAAATCATAAACATTCCCATGATAAAATCAAATGTCCAGGCTTTCGTCTTATAACAGCGATATATTCTATATACAAGTATTGGTAATAGAAAAATAAAATCCCCAAATAAGCTGCAATACATATATCCCGCGGCGCCTAATGATCCAACTTTTGATCTGCCAAACGGTAAAAATTTAAAATACAGGCCTATTACCAAAGCGCATCCCAAAAACAACCCTGACAAAATCCATGCTGTGTATTTTTGTAATATTGCATTGCGTGAAATGATATTTTTATTTATATAATATACCAATACACCTACCAGAACAATCGGGAAAAACAGTTGATAAGATTTCAATACCCCCAGTAAAGCCAGCACAATAGACACCAAGAAAAACTTCGTTCCTATTTCCTTATTCTCATATCTGTCAATCAGGATAAAGACAAATATCGAAACCAGCATACCTGCACCCAGATATGATGTCCCAAACACCATATTATTTAGTGGATATCCCATCATATAAAATACTGATGCTGCACCGCCTATTGTAAGAAGAAGTTTCTTTTTATCCAGCTTATTGCGTATCAGTGCAAAGAATACATTACCATGGAAAAATATCATGATGATATCTGTTACAATAAATATCCGTACATCCTCGTACGGTATAATAAACGTGTACATAGCTTCCAGAAAAAGTCCGGTATTAATTGCCATAAATGGCATGCTGGTTCCTGTCACATAAGGATCTTTTGCAACTGTTCTGGCATACATTAAATGTCTCGAACAGTCCGTGGATGACTGATAGTTAAAATAGTCAAAGTGCCATCCAAACTGTCTTCCGCCTAAATAAATCGCAATACCTGCTATAACAAACATTAAAATAATGTCAAAAACTTCTATATAGTATTTCTGTATTCCCTTTTTGGTTATCCAATATATGCAGCAAAAGCTCAATGCATAATTCATGATTGTCATTGTAACAATCGAACCTGAAATGCCTACTTTATTGACGGTTATTCTCACAAAAACCTGGTAACATAAGAAAATCAGGATTGAAATGAAATAATAACTCACTCCGTTCAATTTTTCGCTTCTTTTCTTTGTCAAAAAAATAGTACATGTTGTAACCAAAATACTCACTAAATATAAAATACTTTTGAATGCTTCCATGTCTTTATCACCTAATTAACCTTCTATCTCTTTCCAAACCACATTTTGTTGAACCATCCTATATTGCCTGTACCCGCATACATAAAGATCAGGCAGATATTTCTCCAATATCCCGCATGGGCTTTCAGCTGATATTTTGCTCTTTGGGCATATGTCCTTTTATATTTCTTATCTATTGTCTGAATACCATAAACATGTGTCTGTATCTTTACTGCCTGTAGAAGATCCCACATTTTACGGTCTTTGAACTTTGACACATATTGATCAAGATGATTAAATATATCAAAGTGCACATACAACCGCTCGTCTGTGCACTCGGTATCCTGTCCTTTTCTGCCTAATCTATAATAATAAAGATATTCGGGTATGCATATCGCACTTTTTGATACGAACGTGTACTCAACCCGAAATGGCAGGTCGTCAAATCGTTTCAAGTCTTCATGAAAACGGATCTGATGTTCATCCAGCACTGATTTTTTATATAGACATCGCCAAATAGCGACCTTCGCCTTCACAGCAAGCAGTCTTATCCTATCGGTGTCATACTCACCTGTCAGGTATGTTCCTGCCAGGCAATCATCCAGTACCGGTTCCGACTCTCCTGTTTCCTCATAATACGCACAATATCCACAATATGTCAGATCATAATTTCCGAGCATCGCACGTTTGAGGAGCTTCCAAAGCATAGTCTCATGTACATAATCATCAGAGTCCACAAAGCAGATATATTGTCCTTTTGCACACTCGATTCCCTTGTTTCTCGCTGATGCACATCCGCCGTTCTGTTTCCGGATCAGGCGGATACGTATATCTTTTGCCGCATAATCCTGTATAATTGCCGCCGATTCATCCGTAGACCCATCATCAACAAACAGATACTCAATATATGCTGCCTTCCATTTTGTCAGGTTTTCAATGCACTGTGGCAGATATTTTGACACATTGTATACCGGAAGGATCACGGATAGTTCTACATTGCTGTCCGTTTTGTTCCATTCAAATATCTCGCTTTCGTCAGTATTATTCTTCAATTGTTCAATATAAATGTGCTCCGTACTTTGTCGGTTCTTTTCCCACAGCGAGAAATAATCTTCTCCTGCATTCATACGCCCCACCATGTACTTTTTATGCAGTTTTGCAAGCTGATCCATCATCCCGCAGGAGCAGTCGAACAGAATCATATCAATCGGCTTCTCCAATCCTGCAAGCTCTGAAAGATTGTAGTATATCTTTTTCGGCCGTAGCGATTCCAATAACCTTTGAAACTTTTGACTTCTGGTCAGAAGCAGTACCGTATTTACTGTATTTTGATCAATTCTTGACAAATAATTTTCAAGTTGTTTCATTGTGTTTTAACTTTCTAAATACTTTTTTTACCAGCTGCTCACTTGCATCCCGATAAATATAATCATAAAATATGGGAAGCAATGCTCTGTTCCTAATTACCGCTAAAAAAATACGGTATTGCCGGATTTCAGACTTCCCACAATATTTTTTGCCTTCTCGGAATAGTACTTTGTCATACGCTTCAGGAACATTTTTAAAAAAGCGGTACAGCGCCTTCACAAGCTCCTTTCGCGTATCCAAATCCGCCATCCGTATTCCTTCATTCGCAAAGCTTACCATAATCCTCATGACAGGATATCGCATGACGTCCTCATGAGCTTTGCCCTGCTCCGTTTCCTGCAGGTATGTCAACAGGTCATCATATACCTGCAGTAAATCCATCCTGTCTTTGCCCCGTGATGCCGTAATCTGGTTCGAATTTCCTTTTCGATAATAAAATCCCACACTTCCTATGCCCATGCAGATTTGACAATTGGACAACAGATAAAAATGAGGGAATACATCCTCCCATTTTACTTTTTCCCTAAAACGAAAATGTACTTTTTTCACAAAATCCATTTGAAGGATCTTGCGGCACTGATTGACATCCGTCCTGTAAATTCTGCTGTCTGCCTGTGGGTTGATATAAGCGCCATCTTCCGGAAACAGCTCCCTGAATAGCGGCTGATCGTACCAGTCAGCAATCAGTTTGCTGTTCTCGTCATAAATCTGTGGCAGCGTCATGATGATTTCAGGCTTTTGTCCTGGATTCTTCTCCAGCTGTGCGGCAATATGCTCGACGTAGTGCGGCATGAGCCAGTCATCACTGTCAAGAAACGATATATACTCGGTATCGGCAAGCTCAATACCATGATTTCTCGCACCGCCAAGGCCTCTGTTGGGCTGATATACGTATGTAATTCTGCCCGGATATTTCTGGCTGTAAGCTTTACCGATTTCTTCTGTCTTGTCAGTTGAACCGTCGTTTATGATAATGATCCTGTAGCTGTCACTTGTCTGGTTCAATATGCTTTGGATTGTTCTGTGTAAGGTAACCTCAGCATTATACGCCGGTACAATGAACGAAATTATTTCTCTATCCATACGACATCTACCCTTCACAATTTATTTCTTTGCTTATGCCTGCAGCTACTCCCTGGCCGCTTCTGCATGTCATTTATCCAAAAGTAATTATTCCATTACAGTTCAGCCCAGGACTTTGCATTTACTGCAAATTATGGCTTACAAGCCACGTAAGAAAACGTAGTGGCTGAGATGCATCAAGCCACGGAACGTGGCTTTGACACCACGAAGTGGTTTTGCATGGCTTGATGCTTGTAACAGGAAGCCGAAGGCTGAACTGTTACATTATTCCAGCACAACGGCACCCAAAACATTGATTTGAAATTCCAGTGCCTTATTTAATTCATTTTCAATTTCTTCATATATTGACTGGTTTACGCTCTCGATCAAAAACACATTACCGATTTTAGCACACTCTGTAAGGTTTTCCACATTATAATATATATCACTCAAAAGTTCAACAGATATTCCCCGGTTTTCCACTCCTTCCGACAGCTTCTTTAATATTTCTGCATCATAAGCCTCCATATTTGTCCCTGTCAGAGCGATATGATCGACATTATTCTGTTCACACTTTAAGACAATGCCAACAATTCCGGATTGAATCTGAGCTTCAAGAGAACGTTTTTTCTTATGCCTGTCCCGTTTGCCAATCAGAAAATTATCAATACCATTAAAAATCCTCTTTTTAGGCAATGTCAGTGTAATAACACTTAATACCTCCAGATTGTAAAGCTCCGAGAGCTTGCCTGGCGATAATAACCGCGCTGCAAATACCACCTTTAAAACTGCTATGCCACACGGAATCATTGCGCCCAAAATAAAACCCAGCACAATAAATTTAAGGCTGATATGCGGTTCCTTTAATTCAAAGCCGGTCTCATCGATTGCACGGTCAGCAACCGCTTTATTTCCGTCAATAGCAAGCAATGCAAACAGATATGCTTCCTGTTCATCTGTCAATTTTTCTCTCTGCTTTGCAATGTCTGCCTCCTTGTCATAAATATTCTGTGTCATACTATTCTGTGTGTCAATCACCGACTGATCATAAGTTGTCTGTATATTCTGATTAATCAGGGAAAAGCCATGTGGAATAGTCCGGTCTAATTCATCATATTTTTCCTGTAGTAACCGTTCTACGGTATCCTGTATCGCATCCACATCCATATCGTCCGTAAGCTTCATGGAAAACGCTATGGTATTTCCTTTTCCTTCATTGTACAGACTAAATAGGCGTGACATCTGCTGCCGGTCAATCGAAATACCTGATGCCTCTATTAATGCTGTCAGATTATCATCACCGGATAAAGTAGTGATATATGCAGAAATCAGATCCTGTGCAAGCATCTGCCTCTGATAGTTTATATCGGATGCGCTACTCTTTTGATCAGATAACGCCTCATCGTACACCTGTATGTAAAACTGCATATACAGGTTCTTTAGCGCATATCCGTCCAGCTCTGTGTAAATATCATGCTTCTGATATTCCTTCTGCTCCTCCAGCTGTCGATACAATTCTACAATATTCTGTGCTTCCCGTATCTGTATGCCCGTGAGCTCTTCAGATGCCTCCAAAAGCGATATATCCTTGCCTTCATATGAGTACTTTTTCTCCCTTGTCTTTAGTACAGACTGGTATTTATTTACACTTCTTAAATACCCGAGTCCTCCAAACACAACCGCGAAAACGACTGCCCACGCTATAATCGCCCGCCAGCAAAGCATGATTCTCCAAAAAATGTCACGTAAATCTATTTCTTCATCGTTCCTGTCATAATGTACTTTTTGAGCCTGACTCATAACTACTCCTCCCATTAACTCCATGTATCATCTGTTGCTATTTTGGCATGAACAGTATTATATCACAAGTATTCCCGCTTGTCATTCTATATATATCTCATTTCGCTGCAAATCGTAATATCTTATACTGCTTTGATTTCCATCCTCATCATATTCACGCTCATCTGCAAAGAATCCCTGGGAATTCAATACTGGTATTCTGTCTGCATCATAGAATTCCTCACGAATGACCTGTTTCCTGTCATTATACGTGTACCGTACCTCATGGTAGCCAGCATTATGCATAACAGGCTCATCCTCTGCGCCAAAATATCGAATACTGATCACATTTCCATTTTCATCATACTCTCTTCCTGTCGCATAACGGCCTCCGCCAATATCCTTTCTCGCACCATCAACGTCATAATAGGTTTCATAGATATTCTGATTTTTCTCATTATAACTATATTGAACCTCTGCATATCCCCAAACGTTAACGATCGGATTACCTGCTGTATCATAATATCTGTATACTGTCGCATTTCCATTCCGGTCATACTCCGCATCATAAGAGGCGTAGCCTTGTGCCCGCAATACAGGCTCTCCGTTCACCCCATAATACTCCTCATGAATAATTTTTCTGTTCTCATTATAGGTACTTCTTACCTGCCAGAACTCATCATGATACATAATCGGCTCTGCCGCCACTCCATAGTATCTCTTTGCTGAGACATTACCTGCCTCATCGTATTCAAATTCAGTGATTGCACATTCACCGTTTCGCATCATCAGCTTACCGCTCACATCATAGTATTCCTGTCGGATCTCCTTTTGATTTTCATTGAATTGTCTGTGGATTTCCGCGTATCCGGACTGGCAGATCACAGGCTCTCCATTGATGCCAAAGGTTCTTTCTTCCAGATGGTTTCCTGTCTCATCCAATACAAATGTTATGGATGCAAAACTGTTATTCTTCAAGACAGGCGCTTCATCCGTACCATAATAATGCTCTGCAATGCATCTGTTCTTGTCATCATACTCATACTTTGCGATTGCGTATCCTTCCGGTCTCAGAATCAGATTGCCGTCTTCGCCATAGTAACGATATTCATAAGCATTTCCGTATTGGTCATATTCCCGTTCTTCCGTCGCATAGCCTTTGACGGAGCATATTGACTGCCCGGATTCATCATAATACGATTCACGCACCAGTTTGTTGGCAGCATTATATTCCATATGTATCTCTGCATAACCGTCAGCTATCTTTACAGGAGCATTATTTTCGTCATAATATTTTCGTACCGTATTTTGTCCTGCCTTATTGTACTCATATTCGACTGCCCAATAGCCATCCTGCAAAATGCGGTTTCCTTCTTCATCATATCGTTCGGTGCGGTTATTCTGTCCCTTCTCATCATAATAGTAGATTGTGTCATATGATACCGTCTGCTGGTAAGTAATTTTTTCGATTGCCAAATCTACCTGCAAGTCTGCATTTAGAAATGCCTTGAACTCTACTCCATTCACATTTCCGACAGAAAAAACCACATCAACAATCAGACTCCCATCCTCAGCAAATTCATCCAGGTATACTTTCTGCTCTTTTCTGATATTATTGCCGTAGTCCGCACAAGGCACCAGTGTACAAAGTATTTCTTCGCTTCTCTTTGTCTCCGGCGGTATCCGCAGATGATAGGTCACCTTGTAAATTCCGCCCCACAAGTACGCATATGGTCCCATCGGCATCGCACTATGCTCACTTGTAAGTATTACCTCTCCACTCTCTCCCTGTTCCAGACCATTACATTCCGCCATATAGTCCAAATCCACTTCCTTTTGAACAGAATAGTAGCTCGTAAAATGATATCCCTTTTCCCTCAATAAGTCAATCACTTCCCGGTCTGTGGTATAAATTGCATGTTCGTCTGAGATCTCTGCAAACAAAAAGCCTCTGTCGAGCAATATTCTCGCATGATTGTCCTTATTGGTAAGAATTGTACTGTCTGTCTTTCTCGCCAAATCTTCCAGACTATATACAGAATATGTATTGTTTGCATTAGCCTTGTGATACAATACCGGTACATCATCTACATATAGCCTTGGATTATCAGTCTGATTAATCCAGGATAATACATTCTGCTCTTCTGCTATCACATTGGCATATTTTAACATTCCTAGTGATAATTCATTATGTACAAATATTATCATTGCTGACAATCCAATAATGCCAATACTTATCATTCCGATTAATACTCTTTTTGGCTGCATTAACCGTTTTAATATCGATTTACCGTGAGATTTATGTGCGCCCAATTGATACCATGCATAAAATATACCCACAACCATACCAATAACAGCCAGAAGTATCCAGATGAATAGCTTTCTTCCTTTCTCATCTGCACCGCTGGCTGTTAATGTTACAACCGTTCTGACCAATGAAACTACATAGTTCAGTCTGCAAACCAAAAACAGGGCAGCTACAGCAACTGTTCCTGTCCAAATCTGCAGGATCTTATTTTGGTGCAGCATGCCTTTGATTCGGTCTAATATTGATTCTTCCCGATTCTCACTCCTGGCAATTCCCAACACCGGAAGCAATAAAAAGATATTGTAATTCAATTCGGGAGCATGATGTTCCAGTACCGAATGTCCGGCAATCAGCATCACTGCCAAGGTCATTCTGATATTTCCTGTCTTTGTACCCCGTATCGATGACACCACAAATCCAATCACAAAGGCGGCCGACACCAGTATTCCATAGCGAACCAGCAACAGGATGTAGGCGCTGTCAATAAAATTATACCCTTCTGGCATCGTCTGGCTGAATCCGGCCCCTATTTGATTATAATAATTGCCAAACCAATGGATTCCATAGTTTGTAATCGCCTGATGGCCAATATCCAATCGACTATGAAACATGGAATTCAGCTGTGCCATATCATTTACATCTACAATTGTCCCATAATGCATTGTCAGCCTGTACATCAATAATCCGCAGACCGGAAACGCAGCCGCCGACAAATATAATAATACATTCACCAGTCGGCATACTTTGGCTTTATTGCAGGCAAAACGCTCATAAAGAATCACCATTACAGATATAACTATTAATAATATTAAAAAAATCGTAGAATTTTGTGCATTATTAATCTTGTGGACAAATATTACAAACACAGTTGCCAATCCCGTAATCAGCCATTTATATCTTTGTCCGTATTCAATCCAAAGCGCTAATATCAAATAAAAAATATATGCCGCACAATCTGTCGGATAACAGATTCCCATGGCTGAACGTATATTTTTCGTTCCATCCGAACGTGATGCAATATATACCAGATTGGTAATCTCACCACTACACGCTGCAATAAAAGTAATTACCAAAAATAGACTTGTCACTATGATGTACCCTTTCAGGACTTTATGATAATCCAAGCCCAGTGAGCCCAAAAGGAAAATAGCCAGATATATAAAGAATTCATACTGATAATGCTGCCAGCACAGAACCATTGGTATTGTCAAAACCAGTGTCAAATACGCCTGTCTTCTCGAAAATGTCTGATTCCAGCCAATCAGAATCCTGCATCCTCCAAATATGCATGCACCGGCAAATATGGTGTGTATTATGCCTGGTCTTATTGACACATAAAAAAGCGTCGTACATAATTGCAAGTAAAAAATATGCGCAAACAAAGATGTAAGAAACGCAATGTC
>Ga0224737_10117_pt1 | contig 12025 bp, 10 predicted proteins | sample LIM_B_Water_Pos_FD_161632 | JGI IMG/M metagenome (GOLD analysis project Ga0224737, IMG submission 161632) | Enriched cells from gastrointestinal tract of the lab mouse from Pacific Northwest National Laboratory (PNNL), Richland, Washington... | ecosystem: Host-associated > Mammals > Digestive... | reverse complement strand
AAGCTATATTTAGTATTTTTTAAGTTATATATAAATCAAAAAAGACTAGTTATAAAACTAGTCTTTTATTATATCTATTATTAATACCAACCTGTAGAATTTGAATGTGATAAAGCTTTTGTTGGATTTCCATATCTTCTTTGAATATAGTTTAGTCCCCAATTGATTTGTGTTTCATAATTTGTTAAATAATCACTTCCTTCGCTAGCCATTTTACTTGCTGGCAATGCTTGTGGTATTCCATATGCACCTGAATATCTATTTTGTGCATACATATTCCAATGACTTTCTTTTTCCCATAAAACAACTAAATTGTAAAAGTCTTCATCGCTCCATCCATAGTCACTACATCTTTGTCTTGCATAAGCTTGGCATGTAGCAGCCTCTGCACTAGCTCCACTTTGAATTCTATTTGCAGCTGATGCTCTGCTACTAACTTGTACTGATACTTGAACTATTTTATTTACAGGTTCTTGGATTACAACTTCTGATACTTGAGTTCTATCTATTTCAACATCATTTTGATATTTAACTTTATATGTTATTTCTTTTATTCCATTTTGACCTTCTTGAAGTACTCTGTTAACTTTTTCTCCTTCTGATGATCCTGATACTTCTTTTGTTATAGTTTCAAAAGGAATTTCTACTGTTTCTTTTACTATTTTTTCAACTATTTTTTCACCTTGATCATTCAAGATTTCATTACTTTCAATTATTTCTGATACTACTGATTCTTCTTTAACTTCTTTTATTTTGTCTTTTCTTTCAATTGTTATTGTTTTATTTGAATCAACATTTTCAGAAAAGTCTGGTGTTACAACTTCTGATTCAAGAATATAAATGTTGTTTTCTTTTAATATTTCATTTACATTTGATTTTGATGTAATAACATTTAATTCTGTTCCGTCAGAAAATTTTATAGTTACATTATTTACTGATTGATTTCCTGCGAAAACTCCTATTCCTAATAAAATGATTAATACTAAAGCTATAAAAACAATTCTTTTGATTATCCCAATGGATAAGTTTTCATCTGTTTTCATATATTCCTCCTTTAGATATAACAACTAAATTATACTATTTTTGTTTTTTTTTGTCAAATTTTGATGTTGATAGCTTGCCCAAATCGTTATGTGTTTTTTATATTATATGTTTGTTTTTCATTTTTATTACTTTTATTTTTTTTATTGTATTTTAACAATATATATGCTATTATCCTAATATATAAAAGGGGGGAATTATTATGTCAGTTGCAATAATTGTTCTTATTCTTATACTTGTAGCTTTCGCTATATTTGTTATTTCAGTTTATAATGGCTTAGTATCTACAAGAAATCAAGTTCGTAATGCTTGGTCACAAATAGATGTTGAATTACAAAGAAGATTTGATTTAATTCCAAATCTTGTAGAAACTGTTAAAGGATATATGAATCATGAAGAATCTGTTTTAACTCAAATAGCTGAACTTCGTTCTGCTTGGACTAATTCTAAATCTATTTCTGAAAAAGCAAATTTAGAAAATCAGCTTTCTGGCGCTTTAACTTCAGTTTATGCTGTAGCAGAGCAATATCCAGAGTTGAAATCAAATACAAATTTCTTAAGCTTACAAGAGGAACTTTCAAATACTGAATCAAAATTAGCTTCTTCTAGAAATGCTTATAATATGATGGTTACTAATTATAATACAAAATTAGAGATATTTCCAAATAGTATAATTGCTGGAATGTTTAATTTTAAATCAGAAGAATTATTTAAAGTTGAGAATGAAGAAATTAAACAAAATGTAAAAGTTTCATTTTAAAAATAAAGCTCTCTATTAATAGAGAGCTTTATTTTTTAAGTTTTATATTTAAAAGCCCTAAATATCATTTTATTTAGGGCTTTTCTTTATTTTTTTAATTCTTCTATAAACATTTTGTTAAGCATTTGTGGATTTGCTTTTCCTTTTGTTTCTTTCATTGCTTGTCCTACTAAGAAACCAAGTGCTCTATCTTTTCCGCCTTTATAATCAGCTACTGATTGTGGATTATTTTCAATTATTTTTAGTACAACATCTTTAATTGCACCTTCATCTGAAATTTGAACCCATCCTTTTTCTTCTATTATTTTACTTGGTGCTTTAGGATTTTCAAATAAGTCATCTAACACTTTTTTACCTATGTTATTACTAATCGTACCTTTATCTATTAACTCTACTAATTCTCCTAGTTCTTTTCCTGTAAATGGAATCTTGTCAGCTTCTTCTTCCTTTTCATTTAAAATTCTAGCTATATCTGACATTAACCAGTTGCTAACTGCTTTAGGATTTTTAGATTTTTCTGTTGCTTCATCAAATATATCAGAATAATATTTTGATGATGTAACAAAGTTTGCTGCTTTTTCTGATAATTCATATTCTTTTAAGTATCTTTCTTTTTTTACCTCTGGTAGTTCTGGTAGATTTTTTCTTATATTTTCTATATACTCATCTGATAATTTTATTGCTACTAAATCTGGATCTGGAAAATATCTATAATCTTGTGCATCTTCTTTATCTCTCATTGGAAATGTTTTTCCTGATATATCATCCCATCTTAATGTTTCTTGTGTAATTGTTCCTCCATTTTCAATTACTTCTACTTGTCTTTCCGCTTCGTATTTTATAGCTCTTACTATTGATCTAAAAGAGTTCATATTTTTCATTTCAGTTCTAGTTCCAAATTCTTTAGCTCCTTTTTTTCTTACTGATACGTTAACATCAGCTCTTAAAGATCCTTCTTGCATCTTACAGTCTGATACTTGAATATATTCAAATATTGATTTTAATTTTCTTAAATAGCTTTCCGCTTCTTCTGCGCTTCTTAAATCAGGCTCTGAAACTACTTCTATTAAAGGAACTCCTGCTCTATTTAAATCTACAAAACTTCCTCTTCCATAGTCATCATGATTTAATTTTCCTGCATCTTCTTCTATATGAATTCTTAAAATTCTTATAGTTTTCTTTTCTCCATCTTCATTTTCTATTTCTACATTTCCTTCATAGCATAACGGTTGATCAAATTGTGATATCTGATAAGCTTTTGGAAGATCTGGATAAAAGTAATTTTTTCTATCATTTTTACTATTTTGTGATATTTTACAATTTGTTGCTAACCCTGCCTTTACTGCATATTCGACAACTTTTTCATTTAATACTGGTAGTGTTCCTGGCATTGCCATACATATAGGACAGCAATGTGTATTTGGTTCTCCTCCGAATTCTGTAGGACAAGAACAGAATATTTTTGTTTTAGTTGATAATTCGCAGTGAACTTCAAGACCTATAACAACTTCATAATCTTCTATTGACATTTGCTTTCCTCCTTATTTTTTGAACTCTGGTTTATAGTTATCTCTAAATTTTACTTCTTGCTCTAATGTATATGCAGCTCTATATATCGTTTCTTCATCAAAATGTTTTGATATTAGTTGTACTCCTATTGGCATTCCTTCTCTGTCAACTGATACAGGTAAGCTTATTCCTGGTAATCCTGCAATGTTTACTGGTACAGTGCATATATCTGCTAAATACATCTCTAATGGATTATTTGACTTTTCTCCTATGTTAAATGCTACTGTTGGTGATGTTGGAGTCAATATAATATCATATTTTTCAAATAACTTTTGATATTCATTTCTTATTACAGTTCTTACTTTTTGAGCTTTTTTGTAATATGCATCATAATATCCTGATGATAAAACATATGTTCCAAGCATTATTCTTCTTTTTACTTCTGCTCCGAAACCTTCTGTTCTTGAATTAATATAGATTTCTCTTAGATTATCAAATTTTTCTGATCTGTATCCGTATCTAATTCCATCAAATCTTCCTAGGTTTGAACTAGCTTCTGCACAAGCAATTATATAATATACCGCTAAAGCTTCTTTTCCTATATCTAAACTGCATTCTTCAACTGTTGCTCCTAATTTTTCATATTTTTTTGCTGTATCTAATATTGCATTTTTTACTTCGCTATTTATTCCTTCGCCTAAAAATTCTTTTGGCATTCCTATTTTTAAGCCTTTTACATCTTTTATTAAACTCTTAGTATAGTCTTTTTTCTCTATATTCATTGATGTTGAATCTTTTGGATCATATCCTGTTATAGCATTTAGTAATATTGCGTTATCTTCTACGTCTTTTGTAATTGGTCCTATTTGGTCTAATGATGATGCAAATGCTACTAGTCCGTATCTTGAAACTAATCCATATGTAGGTTTTAATCCTACTACTCCGCATAATGATGATGGCTGGCGTATTGATCCTCCTGTATCACTTCCTAAAGCCCAAGGAACCATATTTGCTGCAACTGCCGCTGCACTTCCTCCTGATGAGCCACCTGGTACTTTATTTAAATTCCATGGATTATGTGTTTTGTGGAAATATGAATATTCTGTTGAACCTCCCATTGCAAATTCATCCATATTTAGCTTTCCTAAGCTAATCATCCCTTCATCTTCTACTTTTTTAACAACTGTTCCATCATATGGTGAAACAAAGTTCTCAAGCATTTTTGAGCTGCATGTTGTTTTTATTCCTTTTGTGCACATATTATCTTTTAGTCCAATTGGAATTCCTTCTAATTTTGCTCTTTTTCCTTCTTTTTTTATTTTCTCATCAATTTTCTTTGCTTGTTCTAATGCTTTTTCTCCTGTTTTAGTAACAAAGGCTTGTACATCTTTTTCTTTTTCTTCTATTCTTGATAAATAACTTTTTGTTATTTCTTCTGATGTAATCTCTTTTTTATCTAATTTATCCATTAATTCATGGACTGTAAGTTCGAAAATCTCCACTCTAGATTTCTCCTTTCTCTATTTTTGAAACTTCTTGGCATATATGTGGCCATGAATATACTCTCTTTATCTTTTCATCATTACATTTTTGGTTTACTTGTGAATCCATTATAAATGTTCTTATTCCGTTTTCTGTTAATTCTTTGCAATTTTTAAAACTATCATCTATGAATAGGTCTATATTATATTTTTTGCATGATTCTAGTTTTGTTCCTGCATTTAATATTAATTTATCATATACAATTTCATTATCGGCTAACCATTTTATAGTTATTTTTTCAACTTCCTTTTTCTCAGTATCCCATCTTGCTGTTATTAAATATATCTTATTATTTTTTGATAATTCTTTTATACTCTCACTTGCTAAAGCTTTAGCTGACATTTTAGGCAACATTGATGTATAATATTTTTCCCAAAATATATTTTCTTCTTCTTCATTCCAATTATGTAGAGCTTTTGTATATTTATGTGTTGAAAATTCTCCACTTCTATCTAAAATTGGACTTTTGTGTAATTCTTCTATTTGATATTTTTGAGCGTATGGAATTATTGTTTCGTAGCTGTTTGAGATTGTGTCGTCTATGTCGATTCCTATATTCATATTTCCTCCTAGTTGATTACTTTTGGTATTCTGAACATTCCCTCATCTTGACTTGGCGCATTTGCTAATAATTCATCTTTGTCACTTTCACTTATTATTTCGTCTTTTCTAAATACATTGTAATTTTCATTTATTCCGATCGTTTCATCTATATTATCTGTATCTACTTTGTTAATTGTATCTGCAAATTCAAGTATTTCTTCAAGATTTTTTTTGTAATCTTGAATTTCATTTTCTTGTAAGCTTAATCTCGCAAGTTTAGCTATATGTAGTACTTCTTCATCTTTTATCTGCATATTTTTCTCTCCTTTCAATATTTGTAAATTATATACCTTATACTAAAAAAAATCAATAGTTTTGTGCCTTGTAAAGCATATAAGACAAGTCTTTTGTGACTTGTCTTATATTTATATGATAAATACACGTATTCCTGATGAATATGGTGCTATATCATACTGCTGAAAGTATATTGCAATTCCATTGTAAGTTAAATAAAAGTTTTTAGGGTTAAATGTATTCAATACTAAGTTACATGTATTTTCAAAGTATATCTCTGGATTTTTAGCTATTTGCCTATTTATTTCTTTTAGTATTTCAATTATAAAATATGATTGATTTTTGAAAAAACTTTCCAAATTTATCATACATCCAGCTATCATATTCCAAGTTTGTGATGTTCTTATCGTATTTCCATGTGCTCCTCCCTGAAAAATATATTCATCTGCGTATAAGCTAATAATGTTATTTGTATTAAAAGTTATTTCAAAGTTCCTATATACTTCATATACCATAATAGGATATCCATTTTCTTTATTATATTTATACGTTTCTATTGCTTCTTTATATAATTCATTTTCACTTTTATTTTGTAATTCTAATGCTAAGTTTTTGTTATAGTAATTAAAATTTATATTTTCAGATGAATTACTCTCTATACTTGGATATTCAATATGGTATTTTAAAATTATCTCTCCATCATAAACAAGTTCTTTCTCTAATAAATTTTTAATAATGTAATTCATAAAATACCTCCATAATTTTTTTATATTATATTTTATGAATTTAACACTTTTATGACATAAAAAGCACACAAGACGAACCTTTCAGCCCGTCTTTTTTGTATGCTTGCAAACAACAAAAAAATGATCAGATACTTATATAAATGTCCAGACTTGCGTTTGTGATGTGCATTTCCTCAATCTTCTTGGGCGGTTCATATTTGGCTTTGAAACTCTCCATATAGTTGAAGATAAGTGCCACTTTTTCCAGTACTATGTAAAACTTCTCTTTTTCTACATACTTAGGATAGTACTCTTTATTTTTCAACGAAAAGACCCGCTACTGTGTGCGGGTTTCAATCTTTTTATTATTTATCAAATACACTATCTTTTCCATCTGATAACATTTTTACTTGATTTGTTTTTAATAACTTATTTTTAATTATTAATGCGATAGATTTTGCAGTTTGTGCCATTTTCTTTACTTTATTTTTAAAACTATTCTCTTCTATTAACTTATATTCATATTCTTCTATTTCTTCTTTTAACTTTGCTGTATTCATTTTGTATTCTGCATATGTTAATTCTGAAATATCTTCTTGTCCATTTACTTTTAGAAGTTTTATTTCTTCTTTATTTAATAAAACAATATATTCTCTTATATCATAGATTCTAGTTTCAATATTATCTATATTTAATACTTTTCTTGTTTTTGCTACATTTGGTATCTTTTTTATTCTATAATTTAGATTCTCTGATATTACTTCTGAATCTTTTTTTGAATTATATTCATATCCGTTTCTAAAATTTACTCTGTTTATGGCTATAAAATCATTTCCATAGAATAATAAATTAACTGTTCTTTTCTCATCTTTAGCTATAAGCGCTTTTACTTTGCTTAATTCAAAATTTTCTATTGTTCCTTGAAATTCTAAAATTGTTTTACTTATTACATTATCAACTTCTTCTCTTGCATTTAATTTAAATTTTGTTTCTATATTCTCTTCCACTTTTGTACCCCTCTCATTTGAAAGTGAGGTAATTATATTTTTCTGTTTATTGTAAGTCAATTACAACAAATTTTCAATTTAGTAACAAAGTGTCCATTTTTACATTTCTTTTATCAATTCTTCTATTTTTTGTTTGTCAAATATGTATTTTTTGTTGCAAAAACTACATACTGTTTCGATACTTTGTTCGGTTTTTATTAGTTCTTCTAATTCTGTTTTCCCTAAAGAAATTAATCCTTTTTCAAATTTCTCACTGCTACAATTACACTCATACTTTGGTTTTATATTTTCTTCTATTGTCTCTAACTTACTATCACCTGTAATTTGTTGTGCAATTTCATCTAAATTTGCATTTTTATCTAACATTTTACTTATTGAAGGCATATTTTTGATGTTTTCTTCTAGTTTTGTTGCAATTTCGTCTGTAGCGTCTGGCATTAAAGCAATTGAATATCCTCCAGCTCGTAAAACTCCTTCTTTATTTACTAAAACTCCTAGACTAACTGCTGAATTTTTTTGTTCTGATTCTACAAAATATCTTGCAAAATCTTCTGCTATTTCTCCACTAGTTAATGGTACTATTCCTATATATGGTTCTTTTAATCCTATATCTTTTATTATGTTCAAGTATCCTTGTTTTCCTACAGCTCCTCCTACATCTATTTTCCCTTGTTCATTTAATGATAATTCGATATGTGTATTTTGTATATATGCTCTAACTTTTGGTGTTTTATCTGATACAGCTATCATTGAACCTATTGGTCCATTTCCTTTTATTTGTGCACTGATGCTGTCATTTTCATTTTTTAATTCTACTCCCATTAATGCTACTGCAGTTAATAATCTTCCTAGTGCCGCTGTTGTAGTTGGCGTCAAATCGTGTATTTTTCTTGCTTCTTCTACTAGTTCTGTAGATTCTATTACTGTTATTAAAACTTTTTGATTATATGCCAAATATTTTTTTATTTTATCACTCATTTTTTTCTCCTATAATTATAAACTTTTATTATTATAGCTGTTTTAGGTGTTTTTTTCAATATGCATAGAAACAAATATACTCTGACTAATTTTGTCAGAGTATATTTGTTTTATTTATTATTCTTTTGTTTCTGCTGTTTCATCTGATATTTGTTCATCTGTATTGATTTCTGGCATTTCTGTATTAATTTTTAAGTTTTTGTATTTCTTTAATCCAGTTCCAGCAGGGATTAATTTACCAATGATAACATTTTCTTTTAATCCTAGTAATTCATCTGTTTTACCTTTGATTGCTGCATCTGTTAATACTTTTGTTGTCTCTTGGAATGATGCTGCTGATAAGAATGAGTCTGTTGCTAAAGATGCTTTTGTAATTCCAAGTAGTACTCTCTTTCCTTTTGCTGGTCTCTTTCCTTCTTCAATAGCTTTATTATTTGCTTCTTCAAATTCGTACATATCAACTAATGAAGCTGTAAATAATCCTGTATCTCCGCTATCTTCAACTCTTACTTTGTTTAGCATTTGTTTTGTGATAGCTTCAATATGTTTATCGTTGATATCAACACCTTGATTTCTATAAACTTTTTGAACTTCAGAAATTATATATTTGTAAACTCCTTCTGGTCCATTGATTGCTAAAATGTCATTTGGATTTATACTTCCTTCTGTTAGAGGAGCTCCAGCTTCTACTTCTTCTCCTTCTTTTACTTTTACTTTTGATCCAAATGGTATTACATATGTTTTAGCATCGTCTTTACCTACAACAGTTACTTCTTTTCTCTTCTTTTCATCATTTATAGTAACTTTACCAGCTATTTCAGTTATTGTAGCTAAACCTTTAGGGTTTCTAGCTTCAAATAACTCTTCAACTCTAGGAAGACCTTGTGTAATATCTCCACCAGCTACACCACCAGTATGGAAAGTTCTCATTGTAAGCTGTGTACCAGGCTCACCAATTGATTGAGCAGCTATAATACCTACTGATTCACCAATTGCAACTCTTTGTCTTGTTGCAAGTCCCATACCATAACATTTACTACATGCTCCATATTTACTTCTACATCCTAATATTGATCTAACTTTTACTTTAGTTATTCCACTCTCCATAATCTTTTTAGCTAAATCATCTGTAATCATTGTATTTGTATCACATAGTAATTCTTTTGTTTCTGGATGATATAAGTCTTCTATTAAATATCTACCTACTAGTCTTTCATCTAGTTTTTCTAGTACTTGATTTCCTTCTCTAATTTCTTCTACTTCAATTCCATCATGTGTTCCGCAATCATCTTCTCTTATAATTAAATCTTGTGAAACATCAACTAATCTTCTTGTTAAGTATCCAGAGTCGGCTGTTCTTAGAGCTGTATCTGCTAGACCTTTTCTAGCACCATGTGATGAAATGAAATATTCTAAGGCATCTAGTCCTTCACGGAAACAAGATTTGATTGGAATTTCAACTGCTTTACCTGATGTATCTGCCATAAGTCCACGCATACCAGCAATTTGTCTTAACTGATTCATGTTACCTCTGGCTCCTGATTGTGCCATCATATAAATTGGGTTTAAATCATCGAAGTTATCTTTCATAGCTTCTGTAACGTCTTTTGTTGCTTTTTCCCAAACTTTAATAACTGCTTCATATCTTTCATCATCAGTTATTAAACCACGTTTAAATTGTTTTCTAATATTTTCAACTTCTTGTTCTGATTTTGCTAATATTTCTTTTTTAGCTTCTGGTACAGCAACATCATCAACAGATACTGTTATAGCACCTTTTGTTGAATATTTGTATCCTGTAGCTTTTATGTAATCAAGAACCTCTGCTGATTTTGATAATCCATGTACATTTATACATTTTGCTATAATTGTTCCTAAGTTTTTCTTTATAACAGGGAAATCAATTTCTAAATCAAAAGCTTTTTCTGGATCTGTTCTATCTACGAATCCTAAATCTTGTGGTATTCCTTCATTGTAAATGATTCTACCTACTGTTGTTTCTATTGTTTTTGATTTTATTTCTCCATCAATTTCTTTACTTAGTTTAACTTTGATTTTGCAATGTAATCCTACGTCTCCATTTTGATATGCCATTAATGCTTCTTCTTTATTTGAGAAGTACATTCCTTCTCCTTTTTCTCCGTCTATTTGAACAGTTAAGTAATATGCACCTAATATCATATCTTGTGTAGGCACTGTAACTGGTTTACCATCTTGTGGTTTCAAAAGGTTATTTACTGATAACATTAAATATCTTGCTTCTGCTTGTGCTTCTGGTGTTAGTGGTACGTGAACGGCCATCTGATCACCGTCGAAGTCAGCATTGAAAGCTGTACATACTAATGGGTGAAGTTTTATTGCTCTACCTTCAACTAATATTGGCTCAAATGCTTGAATACCAAGTCTATGTAGTGTAGGAGCACGATTTAATAATACTGGATGATCTTTTATAACATCTTCTAGTATATCCCATACTTCTGGTCTTAGTTTTTCTACCATTCTCTTTGCATTTTTAATATTGTGTGCAATTCCTCTTCCAACTAATTCTTTCATTACAAAAGGTTTGAAAAGCTCAATTGCCATTTCTTTAGGAAGTCCGCATTGATATATTTTTAATTCTGGACCTACAACGATAACTGAACGTCCAGAGTAGTCAACTCTCTTTCCTAATAAGTTTTGACGGAATCTACCTTGTTTTCCTTTTAACATGTCTGATATAGATTTTAATGGTCTATTTCCAGCACCTGTTACAGGTCTTCCACGTCTTCCGTTATCAATTAAGGCATCTACAGATTCTTGTAACATTCTTTTTTCATTTCTTACAATTATTTCTGGTGCACCTAGTTCTAATAATCTTTTTAATCTGTTATTTCTGTTTATTACTCTTCTGTATAAGTCATTTAAGTCTGATGTAGCAAATCTACCACCATCTAATTGTACCATTGGTCTTATCTCTGGTGGAAGTACAGGAATAACATTCATAACCATCCATTCTGGTTTGTTTTCTGATAATCTAAAGCTTTCTACTGTATCTAATCTTTTAGCTACTTTAGCTTTTTTCTGTTCAGAAGCTTTTTCTAATTCTTTCTTTAATTTTGTAGCTAATTTTTCTATATCAATTTCTGCTAAAAGTTTTTTAATAGCTTCTGCTCCCATTTCTGCTTTAAAAGAACCTTTTCCGTATTTTTCTACTGCTTCATGGTATTCTTTTTCATTTATTATTTGATTTTTTAATAATCCTGATGTTCCTTTATCTGTTACGATATATGATGCAAAATAAATTACTTTTTCTAGTTCTCTTGGTGAGATATCTAATAATAATGCTATTCTGCTTGGTATTCCTTTGAAATACCAAATATGTGCTACTGGTGCAGCAAGTTCAATGTGTCCCATTCTTTCACGTCTAACTTTTGCTTTAGTAACTTCAACACCACATCTATCGCAGACTATTCCTTTATATCTTACTCTTTTATATTTACCACAATGACATTCCCAGTCTTTTGTTGGTCCAAATATTTTTTCACAGAAAAGTCCATCTTTTTCTGGTTTTAAAGTTCTATAGTTAATTGTTTCTGGTTTTTTTACTTCGCCATGAGACCATTCTCTGATTTTTTCATCTGATGCTA
>Ga0224737_10116_pt1 | contig 12053 bp, 25 predicted proteins | sample LIM_B_Water_Pos_FD_161632 | JGI IMG/M metagenome (GOLD analysis project Ga0224737, IMG submission 161632) | Enriched cells from gastrointestinal tract of the lab mouse from Pacific Northwest National Laboratory (PNNL), Richland, Washington... | ecosystem: Host-associated > Mammals > Digestive... | reverse complement strand
CAGCTGGAGATAAAATTGACGTTTCAGGAGTTTCTAAAGGTAAGGGATTCCAAGGGGTTATTAAGAGATGGAATGCAAACAGAGGACCAATGTCACACGGTTCTAAGTTCCACAGAGCAGTAGGTTCAATGGGGGCTTCTTCTGATCCATCAAGAACATTTAAGAATAAGAACATGCCAGGACACATGGGTGCTGTTAATACTACAGTATTAAACTTAGAAGTTGTTAAAGTAATAGCTGAAAAGAACTTAATATTAGTTAAGGGTGGTATCCCAGGTGCTAACAAGAGCACAGTTGTAATAAGAAATGCTGTTAAAGCTTAATTTCTTTAGAAAGGAGGAGACAGAATGCCTACAGTAGGATTATTTAACAAAGAAGGAAATAGAATTGAAGATATCCAATTAAATGATAAAGTATTCGCTGTTGAAGTGAATGCAGATGCTATGCACCAAGTAGTTGTTGCATTATTAGCTAACAAGAGACAAGGAACTCAATCAGCTAAAACTAGAGCTGAGGTTAGAGGAGGCGGAATTAAGCCTTGGAGACAAAAGGGAACTGGTAGAGCTAGACAAGGATCAATCAGAGCACCACAATGGATCAAGGGTGGAGTTGTATTCGCACCAAAGCCAAGAGATTACAGAATGTCAATACCAAAATCAATGAGAAGAGTTGCTATGTTATCAGCATTAACTAGCAAAGTTCAAAATGATGAAATGGTAGTATTAGATAGCTTAACATTAGAAGCTCCTAAAACTAAGGAAATTGTTAAAATGTTAAATGCTTTCGATGCTAAGAAGACATTAATTGTTACTGCTGAAGCAAACGAAACAGTTTACAAATCAGCTAGAAATATAGAAGGAGTAGCAGTACTTCCAGTTAACAACATCAATGTTTATGATTTATTAAAATATCCAAAAGTAATCATGACTAAGGATGCTGTATCAAAAATTGAGGAGGTGTACGCATAATGAAGTTAACAAGCCACGATATAATCAGAAAACCAGTTATAACTGAAAAGTCAATGGCTGCAATGGCAGAAAAGAAGTACACTTTCATAGTTCATATGAGCGCTAACAAAGTTCAAATAAAGAAAGCGGTTGAAGAAGTTTTCGGCGTTAAAGTTGAAAAAGTTCAAACAATAAGAACTATGGGAAAAACTAAGAGAATGGGCGTACATGTTGGTAAGAGAGCTGATCAAAAGAAAGCTATAATAACATTAGCTCAAGATAGCAAAGGTATTGAATTCTTCGAAGGAATGCAATAATATCAAAGCGGAATATTGGTAAAAATACCAGATAAGCTTAAAGAAGGAGGGAATTAGCATGGCAGTTAAAAAGTTTAGACCTACTACACCATCAAGAAGAGAAATGACAATGGCTAGTTTTGAAGAAATAACTACAAACAGCCCAGAGAAATCACTTCTTGTTTCTTTAAAGAAAACTGGTGGTAGAAATGCTCAAGGTAAAATAACTGTAAGACACCACGGTGGTGGAGCTAAGAGAAAATACAGAATAATAGATTTCAAGAGAAATAAGGATGGTATTCCAGCAAAAGTTGCTACAATAGAATATGATCCAAACAGAACAGCATACATTGCTTTAGTAGTATATGCTGATGGTGAAAAGAGATACATTCTTGCACCAGTAGGATTAAAAGTTGGAGATACAATCGTATCTGGACCAGAAGCTGATATCAAAGTTGGTAATGCAAAAGCATTAAAAGATATGCCAGTTGGTACAGTTGTTCACAACATAGAATTACAAGCTGGTAAAGGTGGCCAAATGGTTAGATCAGCAGGTACTTCTGCTCAATTAATGGCTAAAGAAGGTAACTATGCTACATTAAGATTACCTTCAGGTGAAATGAGATATGTAAGAATCGAATGTAGAGCTACAATCGGTACAGTTTCTAACACTACTAACGATATCGTTAATATCGGTAAAGCTGGTAGAAAGAGACACATGGGATGGAGACCTACAGTTAGAGGTTCTGTAATGAATCCTTGCGATCACCCTCATGGTGGTGGTGAAGGTAGATCACCAATCGGTAGACCAAGTCCAGTTACTCCATGGGGTAAACCAGCACTTGGATACAAAACTAGAAAGAATAAGAAGTATTCTGATAGATTCATAATAAAGAGAAGAAATAGTAAGTAATTGAAGAGAAATTAATTCTCTTCAGGCTTACTGGGCCTAGAGATTATGAAGGGAGGCAAATTATAGTGAGTAGATCAATAAAAAAGGGACCTTTCGTACACGAAGGACTTTTAAAGAAGATAGAAGAAATGAATGCTAATGGTGAAAATAAGGTTGTTAAGACTTGGTCAAGATCATCAACAATTTTCCCACAAATGATTGGTCATACAATCGCTGTTCATGATGGTAGAAAACACGTTCCAGTATATGTGAGCGAAGATATGGTAGGACATAAATTAGGAGAATTTGCTCTTACTAGAACATACAGAGGACACGATTACGACGAAAAAGCATCAAGAAAAAGAAAGTAATCTGGGAAAGGAGGAACACCAATGGAAGCTAGAGCTATAGCTAAATATGTTAGAATGTCTCCAATGAAAGTAGGAGTTGTTCTTGATTTAATAAGAGGAAAAAACGTTAACGAGGCTTTCGCTATATTACAATACACTCCAAAAGATGCTGCAGTTGTTATAAACAAAGTTTTAAAATCAGCTGTTGCAAATGCAGAGAACAATCATGACTTAAATGTTGAAAACTTATATGTTGCTGAAACATTCGTAGGTGCTGGTCCAACTTTAAAGAGATTCAGACCAATGGACCACGGAAAAGCGTTCAGAATCAACAAGAGAACAAGTCATATAACAGTAGTAGTTAAAGAAAGAGCTTAGTAAGAAGGAGGGAAAAACAAGTGGGTCAAAAAGTACATCCTCACGGACTTAGAGTTGGAGTTATCAAAGGTTGGGATGCTAAATGGTATGCTGATAAGAGAACATTTGCAGATAACTTAATTGAAGATAACAAAATAAGAGAATTCGTAAAGAAAGAACTTTTCTCAGCTGGTATAGCTAAAATCGAAATCGAAAGATCAGCTAAAAGAGTTAAGTTAAATATATATACTGCTAAACCAGGTGTTGTTATCGGTAAAGGTGGTGCAGGAATCGAAGCTTTAAAAGCTAAGGTTGCTAAATTAGTAAACGGAAAGAATATTTTAATAAACATAGTTGAAGTTAAGAATGCTGAAGCAAACGCTCAATTAGTTGCTGAAAACATTGCTGCTCAATTAGAAAAAAGAGTTTCTTTCAGAAGAGCTATGAAACAAAGCATCCAAAGAGCTATGAAATTAGGAGCTAAGGGTGTTAAAACAGCTTGTTCAGGAAGATTAGGCGGAGCTGAAATCGCTAGAACTGAACAATATCATGAAGGAACAATTCCACTACAAACATTAAGAGCTGATATCGATTATGGATTTGCTGAAGCAGATACAACATACGGTAAAATCGGAGTTAAAGTTTGGGTTTATAATGGAGAAGTTCTTCCAACTAAAAAAGTTGAAAAGAAGGAAGAAGTTAACGCGTAAGAAAGGAGGAATATAGTCATGTTAATGCCTAAAAGAGTTAAGCATCGTAAGGTACAACGTGGTAGAATGAAAGGAAAAGCTACTAGAGGTAATTTCCTTGCATACGGAGATTTTGGTATTCAAGCACAAACTTGTGGATGGATAACAAGTAACCAAATAGAATCTGCCAGAATAGCAATTAACAGATACATTAGAAGAGGAGGAAAACTTTGGATAAAAGTATTCCCAGATAAGCCAGTTACTGAGAAACCAGCTGAAACAAGAATGGGTTCTGGTAAAGGTTCACCAGAATACTGGGTAGCTGTAGTTAAACCTGGTAGAGTATTATTTGAATTATCAGGAGTTAACGAAGAAGTTGCAAGAGAAGCAATGAGACTTGCATCACACAAACTTCCTGTAAAGTGTAAATTCGTTACAAGAAGAGATTTTGAGGAAATGGGTGGTGAAGAATAATGAAGGCTAGAGAATTAAAAGATTTAAGAGCAAATAATCCTCAAGATTTAGTTGCTAAGCTAGGTGAATTAAAAGCTGAATTATTCAACTTAAGATTCCAATTAGCTACAGGACAATTAGAAAATCCTATGAGAATAAGAGAAGTAAAGAAATCTATAGCCCAAATCAAAACCATCATTAGAGAAGAAGAGATCAGGGCATTTGAACAGTAAATCTGGAAGGAGGTAGCCCCTAATGGAAAGAGGATTAAGAAAGAAGAAAATCGGTAGAGTTGTTTCTGATAAAATGGATAAGACTATCGTAGTTGCTGTTGAAACTAAGGTAAGACATCCACTATATGGAAAAACTATGAATAGAACTACTAAATTCAAGGCTCATGATGAAAATAATGAAGCTAACATGAATGATAGAGTATTAATAATGGAAACTAGACCATTATCTAAAGATAAGAGATGGAGACTTGTTGAAATAGTTGAAAGAGCTAAATAAGCTTTTAAAGACTGAAAGGAGGGTAAATTTCAATGATACAACAACAAACCTTATTAAAGGTAGCAGATAACTCAGGTGCTAAAGAAATAATGTGTATCAGAGTTTTAGGCGGATCAAAGAGAAAGTTCGGTAACATTGGAGATATAATAGTAGCTAGCGTTAAAAGTGCAACACCAGGCGGAGTTGTTAAAAAAGGTGACGTTGTAAAAGCTGTTATTGTTAGATCAGTAAGAGGATTAAGAAGAGCTGACGGTTCATACATCAAATTTGATGAGAACGCTGCTGTTATAATAAAAGAAGATAAGCAACCAAGAGGAACTCGTATCTTCGGACCAGTTGCTAGGGAGCTAAGAGATAAAGAATTTAATAAAATATTATCATTAGCACCAGAAGTTCTATAATAGAGGAGGTGGCTAATTTGAAGTTACACGTTAAAAAGAACGACACAGTAGTAGTTATTTCTGGTAAAGATGCTGGAAAAACTGGTGAAGTTTTAAAAGTATATCCAAAAACAGGAAAAGTTCTTGTTCAAGGAGTTAACATAGTAAAGAAACACCAAAAGCCAACTAGAGCAAATGCTCAAGGTGGAATAATAGAAAAAGAAGGAGCTATATACAGCTCAAAAGTTATGTTATACTGCACAAAATGCAAAAATGCTACAAGAATTAGCAGTAAAATCTTAGAAGATGGTACTAAGGTTAGAGTTTGTAAGAAGTGTGGAGAAACATTCTAAAATCTGAAAGGAGGTACTAATTATGACACCAAGACTTCAAGAGAAGTATACAAATGAAGTAATTCAAGCTATGACAGAAAAGTTCGGATATAAAAACATCATGGAAGTTCCAAAGCTTGAAAAAATCGTTATAAACATGGGAGTTGGAGAAGCTAAGGATAACCAAAAGGTTTTAGAATCTGCGGTTGCTGATTTACAACTTATCTCAGGACAAAAACCAATCTTAACTAGAGCAAAGAAATCAGTTGCTAACTTTAAGATAAGAGAAAACATGGCATTAGGATGTAAAGTTACATTAAGAGGAGCAAAGATGTTTGAATTTGCTGATAAGCTAATGTCTATAGCTCTTCCAAGAGTTAGAGACTTCAGAGGAGTTTCTGATAGAGCATTTGACGGAAGAGGAAATTATTCTTTAGGAATTAAAGAACAATTAATATTCCCAGAAATAGAATACGATAAGATCGATAAGGTTAGAGGAATGGATATTATCTTCGTTACAACTGCAAAAACAGACGAAGAAGCAAGAGAATTATTAAGATTCCTTGGAATGCCATTCGCTCAATAATAAGGAGGGAAAACTGTGGCACGTAAAGCTATTATTGAAAAGTGGAGCAAAGCTCCTAAATATAAAACAAGAGCTTATACAAGATGCAGAATATGTGGAAGACCACATGCAGTATTAAGAAAGTTTGGTATTTGCCGTATATGCTTTAGAGAACTTGCTTACAAGGGTGAAATTCCTGGTTGTAAGAAGGCAAGCTGGTAAACCTAACGACTGAAAGGAGGCAAATTAAATGGTTATGACAGATCCTATCGCAGATTTACTAACTCGTATTAGAAATGCGAATGCTGTAAGACACGAAGTAGTAGAAGTTCCTTCTTCAAACGTAAAGAAGGCTGTTGCAAATATATTATTACAAGAGGGATACATCAAAAATATTGAAGAATACAATGATGGTGTTGTTCCAATGATGAGATTATCTCTTAAATACGGTTCTAATAAAGAAAGAGTTATAACTGGTATTAAGAGAATTTCAAAACCAGGTTTAAGAGTATACTGTAAGAAAGATGAAGTTCCAAGAGTTCTTAATGGATTAGGAATCGCTGTAATTTCAACTTCAAAAGGTATAGTTGTAGACAGAGAAGCTAGAAAATTAGGCTTAGGTGGAGAAGTTGTTTGCTACGTTTGGTAGTAATTAATTTTGAAAATTAACTAGATTAACATATAGATCTAACAAGTAATACAGGAGGTGCGGTTATGTCAAGAGTAGGTAGATTACCAATAGCTATCCCTGCTGGTGTTACAGTAACAGTTACAGAAGATAACGTTGTTACTGTAAAAGGACCTAAGGGGCAATTAGTTAAGGCTATGGACAAAGACATGAATATAGCAGTTGAAGACAACCAAGTTGTTGTTACAAGACCTAGTGACGTTAAAGAGCACAGAGCTCTTCACGGTTTAACTAGAGCGTTAATCAACAACATGATAATAGGAGTTGAAAAGGGATACCAAAAAACTCTAGAATTAATCGGTGTTGGTTATAGAGCTCAATTACAAGGAAAGAAACTTGTAATGAACTTAGGATATTCACACCCAGTTGAAATAGAACCAGCTGAAGGAATAACTTTCGAAACTCCAGCAGCTACAAAAGTAGTTATATCAGGAATCGATAAGCAATTAGTTGGTGCTGCTGCTGCTGATATCAGAAAGTGGAGAAAACCTGAACCATATAAGGGTAAAGGAATTAAGTTTGAAGGCGAAGTTATCAGACGTAAAGAAGGTAAAACTGGTAAGAAATAATTAGGAAGGAGTGAACCTTATGTTCAAGAAGGCAGACAAAAAGGCAAATAGAGCAAAGCGTCACCTTAGAGTACGTAAGAAAATTTCTGGTACTCCTGAAAGACCAAGACTTTCAGTTTACAGAAGTGAAAAAAATATATATGCTCAAATCATAGATGATATAAATGCTGTTACTTTAGTATCTGCTTCAACATTAGATAAAGATGTTGATGTTAAAGTAGGCGGAAATAAAGAAGCTGCTAAATTAGTTGGTGAACTAGTTGCTAAGAGAGCTTTAGATAAAGGTATTACTGAAGTTGTATTTGACAGAGGTGGATACGTATATCACGGAAGAGTTCAAACATTAGCAGAAAGCGCTAGAGAAGCAGGCTTAAAATTCTAATCAAACAAGGAGGGAAATCAATGAGAATCGATCCTAGCACACTAGACCTTAAGGAAAAGGTTGTTTTTATAAACAGAGTTACTAAGGTTGTTAAGGGTGGTAGAAACTTCAGATTCAGCGCTTTAGTTGTTGTTGGTGACGAGAACGGACACGTAGGCGTAGGAATGGGTAAGTCAATCGAAATCCCAGAAGCAATTAAAAAAGGTATCGAAGACGCTAAGAAAAACATGGTTAGCGTTGCTATAGTTGGAACAACAGTTCCTCATGAAATATATGGTAAGTTTGGAACTGGTAAAGTTTTAATCATGCCAGCTAAAGAAGGTACAGGAGTTATCGCTGGTGGACCAGCAAGAGCTGTACTTGAATTAGCAGGATTAAAGGACGTTAGAGCTAAGTCTTTAGGTTCAAATAATCCAAGAAACATGGTAAATGCTACAATTAACGGTTTAGCAAGCTTAAGAACAGCTGAAGAAATAGCTAAGTTAAGAGGCAAAACTGTAGAAGAAATATTAGGTTAGGAGGTATACGCAATGGCAAAGATAAAGGTTACTTTAGTTAAAAGCTTAATAGGCAGAAAGAAAGACCATATCGCTACTGCAAATGCTCTTGGTCTAAGAAAGATAAACAAAACTGTAGAGCATGAGGATACTCCTCAAATCAGAGGTATGATCAACAAAGTTGACTACTTATTAAAAGTAGAAGAAGTATAATAAAGAGGAGGTGCACTAAGATATGAAACTTCATGAATTAAAGCCAGCAGCTGGTAGCAAAAAAGCTCCTAAGAGAGTTGGTAGAGGTACTGGTTCAGGTTTAGGAAGAAACGCTGGTAAAGGTGAAAAAGGACAAAACGCTAGATCAGGCGGTGGAGTTAGACCAGGATTTGAAGGTGGTCAAATGCCATTATACAGAAGACTTCCTAAGAGAGGATTCACTAATATCTTCGCTAAGAAAATTGTTTCTATTAACGTTGATAGATTAAACATATTTGAAAACGGCACAGTAGTAACTCCAGAATTATTACTTGAAACAAGAGTAATATCTAAAGTTTTAGACGGAGTTAAGATATTAGGAAACGGAACATTAGAAAAGAGCCTAACTGTACAAGGATGTAAGATGTCTAAGTCAGCGGCTGAAAAGATAGAAGCAGCTGGAGGAAAAGTTGAGGTGATATAATATGCTATCAACCCTACGTAATGCCTGGAAGGTTCCGGAACTAAGAAAAAGATTTTTATGGACGATATTTTTAGTAGCAATTTTCAGGATAGGAATACATATTCCGGTTCCTGGAATTGATACTAGTTATTTAAGCTCAATGACTAACTCTAATGGGTTACTTGGATTTTATAACTTAATATCAGGAGGGGCCTTAAGTAAATTTAGTATATTTGCATTAAGTGTTTCACCTTATATTAATGCATCAATCATAGTACAATTATTAACAATTGCAATTCCATCTTTAGAGCAACTTTCTAAAGAAGGTGAAGAAGGTAGAAAAAAAATTCAATCACTTACAAGATATGCTTCAATAGCTATAGGATTTGTGTTGGCTATTGGAATTTATTCAATGATTGCAGCACAAGGTGCAGCAACTGGATTAGGAACAGCCCAAAAAGCAGTAGTACTAATTTCACTAGTTGTAGGATCTACTTTCTGTATGTGGCTTGGTGATCAAATAACTCAAAAGGGATTTGGAAATGGAGTTTCAATATTAATATTTGTTAATATAGTATCTCAATTACCTACAACTTTAATGTCATTATTTACATTAAAAGAAGCAGGTGAAATTTCTATAATAGAAATAGCATTATTCTTAATTGGTGCACTTGCACTATTAGCAGTTACAATTTACTTCTCATTAGCAGAGAGAAGAGTGCCTATCCAATATGCTGGTAAGGCTGTAGGTGCTAAGGTTATGAAAGGTCAATCTACTCATATACCATTAAGTTTAATTGGATCAGCAGTTATTGCAATAATATTTGCAATGTCTGTAATGATGTTCCCTGAAACAATAGCTAATTTCTTCCCAACTAAGGGATGGGCTAAATGGATTGTAACAAGTCCATATAGTATTTTTAATAAAAATACATGGATGTATCCACTTTGTTATGCGGTATTAACAGTATTCTTTACTTGGTTCTATACTCAAATAACATTTAAGCCAGATGAAATGGCTGAAAATCTTCATAAGTCTGCAGGCTTTGTACCAGGAATAAGACCAGGTGAAGCTACAGAGAAGTATTTTGAAAGAGTACTTACAAAAGTATCTTTAATAGGGGGAATATTTGCAGCATTATTAGCTGTTACTCCAATATTAATTAGTAATTATACAGATTTAAGTGGAATTCAATTTGGTGGGACATCTTTATTAATATTAATTGGAGTTGGATTAGATTTTTCTAGACAATTAGACTCACAATTAGTTATGAGACACTATCAAGGATTCTTAAAATAGATTTTATAATGGAGATGATGCCCGTGAAGATAGTATTATTAGGTCCTCCTGGGGCTGGAAAAGGAACACAGGCAAAATCAATTAGTAATAGATACTCTATACCACATATTTCTACTGGGGATATCTTTAGAAAAAATATTTCAGAAGAAACCCCTTTAGGAATAGAAGCTAAGCAATATATTGACAATGGTCAATTAGTACCAGATGAAGTAACTATTAATATGGTTAAAGATAGACTAACATGGGAAGACTGTAAAAATGGTTATCTATTAGATGGATTCCCAAGAACTGTTGCTCAAGCCGAAGCTCTACAAGAGTTTCTAGAATCAAGGGATGAAAAATTAGATACAGCTTTATGTATTGAAGTACCTAGCAGTTTCATACTTGAAAGAATGACAGGAAGAAGAGTTTGCTTATCATGTGGAGCTAGTTATCATATCAAATTTAATTCACCAGCTGTTGATGGTGTTTGTGATGTGTGTGGTGATAACATTATCCAAAGAAAAGATGATGTTGAAGAAACAGTAAAAGAGAGACTAGATGTCTATGAAAGACAAACACAACCACTGATTGATTTTTATAAAGAAAAAAACTTACTTTCCACAGTAGATGGAACAAAAGCTATTAATGAAGTATTCGAAGGTATCTGTAATATATTAGGGAGTGCAAATTAATGATTATTATCAAAAGTGATAAAGAAATCAACCTAATGAGAATTGCAGGTAGAATAGTAGCAGAAACTCTACTACTTGTTGAAAAAAAAGTTAAACCAGGAATAACTACTGCTGAATTAGATAGGATAGCAGAAGAATTTATAACTAAGCATGGGGCAATACCTTCATTTAAAGGGCTCTATGGATTTCCTGCTTCACTATGTATATCTGTAAATGAGCAAGTAGTTCATGGAATACCAGGAGGGTATGTATTAAAAGATGGAGATATCATTAGTGTAGACTGTGGAGCAAACATAAATGGATTCCACGGTGATGCAGCAAGAACATTCGCTGTAGGCAATATTTCTGAAGAAGCAAGTAAGCTTATAAAAGTTACTGAAGAATCTTTTTTTAAAGGTTTAGAGTTTGCAAAAGTAGGAAATAGACTAACTGATATTTCACATGAAATACAACGCTATGTTGAGGCTTCAGGCTTCTCAGTTGTAAGAGATTTCGTAGGTCACGGGATAGGAAAAAGTGTCCATGAGGATCCGGAAATTCCTAACTTTGGAAGACCAGGCCGAGGTCCAAAATTAGTTACTGGTATGACTTTAGCTATAGAGCCTATGGTTAATATAGGAACATATAGAGTAGCTACTTTAGGTGATGATTGGACAGTAGTCTCAGCAGATAAGAGCCTTTCGGCTCACTATGAAAACACTGTTGTAATTTTACCAGATGGACCAGAGATATTAACACTGATTAAATAAGTGTTGCTTAGTTATAAATTCGCATGATACCAAAAGGTGGCTTGTAGATTTATGACTAAGGTAATCATCGAGGTGAAAGAAATTTGCAAAACAATGACTTAATTGGGAAAGTTGTTCTTTCAAAATACGGAAGAGATAAAGATCATTATTACGTTATTATTGATAAAGTTGATGATTATTATCTTTTAAGTAATGGAAGCAATAAGACAATTCAGATGCCTAAGAAGAAAAACATAAAACATTTTGTTGTTTTAGAAAATGTAGATGATGAGATTAAAGCATCACTTATATTAAAGGATAAAGGTACTGATTTAAAAATAAAAAGATTTCTAAAACTAAAAGGCATTGTTAAGGAGGGTTGATTACCTTATGTCAAAAGATGATGTAATAGAAATGCAAGGTGTAGTCTTAGAGGCTTTACCAAATGCAATGTTTCAAGTTGAGTTAGAAAGTGGTCATAAAATTTTAGCTCATATATCAGGAAAATTAAGAATGAACTTCATAAGAATTCTACCAGGAGATAAGGTTACTATAGAACTTTCTCCATATGACCTAACAAGAGGAAGAATTACTTGGAGAGCAAAATAAGGTAAAAATTTACCATAAATTACACAAGGAGGGTTAGCGATGAAAGTAAGACCATCAGTTAAGCCTATTTGCGAAAAGTGCAAGATTATAAGAAGAAAAGGAAGAGTAATGGTAATCTGTGAAAATCCTAAGCACAAGCAAAAACAAGGCTAATATAATTTAAATATTAGGCAGAATAAT
>Ga0224737_10115_pt1 | contig 12055 bp, 11 predicted proteins | sample LIM_B_Water_Pos_FD_161632 | JGI IMG/M metagenome (GOLD analysis project Ga0224737, IMG submission 161632) | Enriched cells from gastrointestinal tract of the lab mouse from Pacific Northwest National Laboratory (PNNL), Richland, Washington... | ecosystem: Host-associated > Mammals > Digestive... | reverse complement strand
AAATCCAAAAGGAACAGGTATATTTTTAATATAACCAATTATTTCCTCAGTTAATTCCGGATAAAAAATATGGGCTACGACAGCTACTCTGTCAAAAATAATATCACCTGCCGATTGTTCAAAAGGAATATTTAAAGATGGATTGACATCATCTGGCAAGGTTCGTGCAGTGACAGCACCAACGCTATTCAACTTTCCGCCTTGGAGATTTTGGTCCGTAATGCAGGAGGAAACTTCGTACGAACCCAATTTAAAACTAATAAACTTCAAACTGTGCGCTACTAAGCCCTTTACTCCTCTCGTTTTCAAAACATGGCTAGCTCGACGCACGTAGTACATATAAATGTTCCAAAATTCACAAGTTAGGGCAGTTTCACATCGTTTGAGCATTATGCGGATATGAGGCCCATTGGACGATCTTTCGATATGGCAATCATATCCATCATTTTGCACTATCAAGAAATAAGGGATAGCTGAAACAGAGCCACAAAAACAGCCTAATAAACGCGATTCTAAAAATAAACATTAACCATTTTCTGTCTGCCAAGCGCGAGCAATCGCCTCAATTCTTTTCTCTGCTTTTGCGATCATCGGCGCATAGCGACTATTATCAACCCCCCACAGAGTGGAAGTGACGTCTTCATTATATCCAACAATAAACGGGATACAAACAACCACCCGGAGTCCTTTCTGCCTTTCTAAATATCTATCTACCGTGTTCGTGACTGCATCCGTATCGAGCGGATTCCATTTTGATAGTAATTCCAACGCACTTCGATTATATATGTTGAATACCATACTGGTCATTTTATCGATTATGACAAAGGTGCGATCACCCACTGTCTCTACAGACAGCACTTCCGCTTCAGGATTAATATCAGCCATTAAACCTGAAAAAATATCCCAGTTGTTTTTTTTGGTATCTAAATATTGGTTAACCTGTCGCAGAACTTCATCAAAATTTTCTGAAAGAAGCGCATCATCTTCCATAACTGTCAGTCTCTCAATGTCATTGTAAAGCGCATATCGTGACAGAGCGTTGAAGCTGCTGCCACATCCAATCCAGCCAATCCTGTGGCGAATTCCATCAAATAATTGACAAAATTCAGGCCGCGTCCGGGCTATCGTTCTTCGCCGTTCAATTGTCTCGGGCAACGAGAGAACAAAAAAATTGCTATCATCAGCAATATAAACAGAACTCTCGAGAATAGCATTAGTAGGGATTATCCCCAAGACCACTAGAAAGCGATCCAACATAAATTCAAAACGTTTTGAACTCGTGGAAACTGCATGTTGAACAGCTTGTTTCAGGGGACCTATATCATCAAGCATCTGAGCGGCGGCGCTCATCATGCTATCGACTGATCCCTCATCGAAAAAGCGCACGGCACCTTCAAGTTCTGGATACTCGCCCTGATCTTGAGATCCCTCGGAAAGAACCGGTACGCCCAACGAGATGCACTCACAAATACGCGGCGTTTCCAGCAAAGCACCATCATAATAATGAATATTTATAACAACCCGTGCCTGGCGAATTATCTTATACATTTCATCGCCGAATACATCGTTGCATACTCTAACTTTATATTTCTTCTGAAGACGCGATAGGAATTTTCTCCTGCGCTTAGAGCTCAGATTGTCCCCATAGAAAACAAAATCGTATTTTTTAACCATTTCATCATCATTGCACCGCTGGACAGCGCCGATCGGCAGATAATGCACCTTAGGATACTCAACCCCTTTCCGAGCAAGAAAATCTATATTGCTAAGAGAATACTCAAGGACGCCAAGAGATTCCTTTAGAATATTTATGTATTCAGGAGTAAACCAACGAGAGCTCACCGACTGCTCTAGTTGAAAAACAACACGCTTGTCAGCAGGCGGAAGCTGAACAAACATCTGGGGGCAGAGAACGATGTAGAACTCATGGCAGAAATCCTCTAGAGGACCCGTCAGAACTTCACTTGCGATACCATGTATAGACAAGCGACTGGATATTGCATTTGCGATAAAAAGAGTATGCGGCGTGCACATAATCCCCCATGCAATTTTATTCCCACTCGCCAGACGACGATGCAACTTCACTTGCTTCTGTTCGTCACGATACCATCTAAGCCGACGCGCCAGGCCGGAAAAGTCTCCGCGAGCCAAGTAACGTAACCCATTAGTTAATTGGCGAAAACGGTTTCGCAATTGTTTCATGGTGGTAAGCCTCCAATATCGCGCCAAGTGGCTTATCCCAATACCCGTAACGTGCGCCTTGAAATTGGGCGCACAAGTTGGAATCCAAAACCACTAACAAGTGTATGCATCAATTGGATATTTCAACTCCGGCATGTAAATGGATATGCGATGCACAGACGGTACAAATATCAGATTTTTTCCTCTGGAACATTTCCTGCCTAAGCGTAAAACAGCTTTGTGCCGGACAAGGCCACTAGATGAAGAGCTAAAACTGCTCATCAATCTTGTTGAACGGAACAATTCCTATTTGTCAGGAACCAAAATAAGCTGGCAGAATCTCCGCAGGAGTGCCATCCATCTTCACACGTCCATGCTCAAGCCAGATTACTCTGTTGCAATTTTTTTCCATCAGCTCTTTCGAATGGCTCGCAAGAACCAATATTTTCGTCGAGTCAACCAAATCGCGCATTCGCGAGTTTGCGCGATCCTTGAAATCTTCATCCCCGGTCGAAAGCCATTCATCCATAATCAATATCTCCGGCCGAACAGCCGTCGATGTGGCAAAGGCTAACCGCAACTGCATACCTGATGAATAGGTACGGAATGGCACATCTAGAAATTCTCCAAGTCCCGAAAAATCGGCAATCTGATCAAATTTCTCCGCAATTTCTTCGGGCGGCATGCCCATCATTGCGGAACGAAGTCGAATATTCTCACGCCCTGTTGCGTCCGGATCAATACCGAGATTGATGTTAATCAACGAGACACAATGCCCATCAATGACAGCACTTCCATGCGTTGGCGTATAAATACCTGATAGCACTCGTAATAAGGTGGTTTTACCGGAGCCATTATGCCCAATCAGCCCTACCCGATCACCATCCCTAAGGGTCAGCGACACATTATCAAGACCGCGCACAATCACAAGACGGTCTGTACGCCTTTCAATCTTTCCGCCTGTTGCGATACTGAGAACGCGATTTTTAAGCGAACGGCTCGATGAATTATAAATAGGAAATTCAACGCTTACATTTTGAAGCTTAATTACACTCATTGTCTACAACCAATACGCTACACGCCAACGATACCGCCCGAAAAACACGATTGCGACGGTCCAACCGACAATCGCAAGAGTAATTGTAAAGCCCCAGTCGAGCATTGTTGGAGCGGTCCCAAGTAGTGGAGCTCTAACAAGCTCTATCAAATGAAAGAATGGATTCCATTCTATAAAGGCGCGCGAAACATGATCTGGAAGAATCTTTACCATCCACATGATAGGCGTCGCATAAAACATCACTTGCAGTACATTTGCTACGACCTGCGTCATATCGCGAAATCTAGCACACAAAACGGCCAAAATCAGCGTCATCCACGCAAGATTGACACATATCACTAAAAATCCAGGAAGAGCCCACAGTACATTTAAATTCAGCATTCTGCCGAGGATGAAGAACAAGATCGGGAAAATAACGATGTTATGAGCGAATATTATGATATTACGCCAGATTGTGCGCAATATATGCGTAAACAATGGCATGCGGACTTGCAGAATTATTCCTTCGGAAGAGGTAAACGTTGTGCAGCCTTCGCCAATCGCCGTTGAGATAAAACCCCATGTGATGATTCCGGCGCATAGATATGGCAGGAATTCACGCATCTCGCTCTGAAAGAGAGTACCGAAAATCAGGCCAAGCGCACCAATAAAAACCGCCATGTTGAGTGTGAGCCAGAAAGCCCCCACTCTGGAGCGACGATAACGCTGTGCAACATCCTGCCAACCAAAAATCAATGCCAAACGATATTTTGACATAGATTCTCGAATATCACGGATGGCGACCCCCGCACCTTTAATCGGTTCGGCGACAGCCAAGTCTTCAGCCCCCTCAACATCAAAAATTTTGGTACTCATAATTGCATCCAGGCTAATCTTCGCTGTTTCACGCCGGCCACTTTCCGGGAAATTACTCTTGCTGCATGTAGCGTAATTGAAGAAACATGTTTTGAGAGTCAACTCTGTTTCATGCGTGATTAAGGCGCATTTAGGTCATTCAAAATTTAACAGCCGTTAATTTATCACCTATGAGGGGTCAGTGTGGGCGGAAACAATTTCCGCTTGCCCGCTTCACCGACGCGCAACGTAATTATAAGAATGGGCTTGTTGCGAGTCTCGCCAAGTTTGTGCGAGGAGCATTCGCAAAGGGCGATCTATCAATTGTCGGCATACGCTGGCCTGCAAATTGTAGATTCTCGATATGCTCGTTCATCCGCTCAATTTCGAACTGGAACAATTGTTCGAGAGCTTCTTTTCTGCAGCTTAATAAAGCAGAAGATTGAGCTTGCGGACCATGTATCCTGCGTGCCAATGATCAGATTGTTTGAGACTGAAAGCTAGGGGATGCGATCCAATAGCGCGTCCCAGATATACCGGAAGACCGGGACGCCAGTAAAAATATTCCATGCCCTCTGAAGATTCTGAATCTGATGTCTGACTGCCATTAGAAGCTTGTTGTTTGGAGCTACGAGATAAACCAAACAAAGCGAGTCGCCATGTGCCATAGAACAGTTAAATGCAAATCGGTAAATACGAAATTATGAGAACTCTCAACCTAAGGAAAACATGAGCAAAATCAATACGATTTTTTATTCTACTCATGATTCGTGGCTGGGGCGCCTGGATTCGAACCAGGGAATGGCGGTACCAAAAACCGCTGCCTTACCGCTTGGCTACGCCCCAACAAATCAAACCGAAGCAATCGGTTGCGCGGCCTTATAGCCGCTTCGAATCCCGAACGCAATCGCCTAATCGCGAAATCCCGTTCAGGATTACTGGCCTTAGGAAGAACGTTTTCAACCGCATATTGTCGCCAATTGTTCTCTAAAACGAAACCGCCGATTTGCGTCCGGCTTCAAAGCTGCTACTTCCTACGGACTGGTATATTTCGGTATTCACTATGCGGTTTTTGTTGATTTCGTTTCTCGTCAGCGCTGCCTTGTGCGGCATCGGGCTTTATCTGTTAGACCGACTCTTGCCCGAGCGCTTTCTCGCGGCTCGTATGAGTTCGCGCTCCAATCACACGACAGTCGCACGACAGATCGGCGGGCTGGCACTCGTTCCCGCCATCATCGTGACGGTGCTGATCTTTGCGCCGGACCTGGAAATCAATGCTCATCTGGCACTTTGCCTTTCCGGGGCTTCGCTCTTGCTTTGGATCGTCGGCGGACTGGATGATCGTTATGAGCTTTCAGAAATCATCAGACTGGGATCACAGTTCATTGCTGCCGGACTGGTTGTCTACGGTCTGGGATCGGATTTCCGGTTATTGCCGGACCTCCTGCCCTACTGGCTGGAGGCAGTTCTCATTGTCTTTGCACTGGTGGTGTCAATCAATGTGACCAACTTCATGGACGGCCTTGATCTAATGACCGCAGCAGGCATAGGGATTCCGTTAGCTGGAATTGGCATTCTCGCTGCTATTGGTCTTGCCGGACTGGAAAGCGGTGGTATCGGCATCATCGCAGCAGGTGGAGTATTGGGGTTTGCCCTGTTCAACCGTCCACCGGCAATCATTTTTCTGGGCGATTCAGGAAGCCTCCCGCTTGGCCTGATCGCCGGCACAGCGCTGATCCTGCTCGCACGGGAAACGCATATCGCCGTGGCGCTGATCCTGCCGCTCTATTATATTCTCGATGCAGGCACGACCATCGTGATGCGGTTAAGTCAGGGTGAGAACATCCTGAAAGCGCATTCCAAACACGCCTATCAGACAGCGAAGCGCTCCGGCTGGAGCGTACTCACGGTGATCGGCCATGTAGCGCTTTTGAATGTGATCCTTATTGCCTGCGCCGTTGCGCTGCTTGCTCTGGACCACACAATCACACAAATCGCTTTCCTGCTCGTGGCAATCGTCGCGACGCTGGTATTGCTGCTGGATTTTCGCGGGCGCTTCAGGAAGTTATAACGCCGAACAGAACCTTGCGGACCGCATTGAGATCGCCGCTTTCCATCGCGATACGAAGTGCAGTGAGGCTGGCCGGTACATCCACCTCAGCCTTCTTACCCCGAGGAGCGCGCATTATCTTGGGATGGCGCGTCGGCTTCGCCTGTGCAGGATCGTAGAAGAGTTCTTCATACATCTTCTCGCCTTCGCGAATCCCCGTCGTCTCAATGGTAATATCGCCGTGCGGGTTTTCCTCGTTTCGAACGGTCAGCCCTGCCAGCAGGATCATGTTCTCTGCTAGGTCGCGGATCTTCACCGGCTCGCCCATCTCCAGAAGAACCGTGTCGCCGGACGCGGCAATGCCGCCAGACTGTACAATAAGCTCGGCAGCTTCCTTGATCGACATGAAGTAGCGGGTCATGTCCTCATGCGTCAGCGTAATCGGACCGCCATTGGCGATCTGTTCGCGGAAGAGCGGGACGACCGAACCGTTCGACCCCAGCACATTGCCAAACCGGACGGAATAGAAAGCTTTCTTCTTTCCGGATTGCTCTGCCAGCAAACCGCAATAATAGACGACCAACTCGGCCCAACGCTTGGTTGCTCCCATCACATTCGTCGGTCGCACCGCCTTGTCGGACGAGATGAGGACCATGCGCTCAACATTAGTGTTGAGAGCGGCCTGAGCCACTTCCAGCGTGCCGAACACATTGTTGAAAATACCGACCAACGGGTTTTTCTCGACAAGGGGCACATGCTTATAGGCCGCACAATGATAGACCGTATCGACATTATTGTCGCGAATGGCATTCTCGACGCAGTCCCGGTTGCTGACGGTCCCAAGGATCGGCACGATCTCGCAACTTGCTAGCTGCCTGAGTTGCCTTTCAATATTGTAAAGTGCGAATTCACTCGACTCGAGCAAAACGATGCAGGCAGGGTTCCACTGGGCGATGGTACGGCAGAGCTGGCTGCCGATAGAGCCGCCAGCCCCCGTCACCATGATGCGTCGACCCTCGACCACCTCTCGCAACAAAGCCGCATCGGGCGGCACGGGCGAACGCCCGAGCAGATCGTCGATCTCCACATTGCGCAGCGAACTGACCAGGTATTTCCCGGCCGTCAGATCGGCGATTGGCGGAAGAATACGTGTACTGACAGGAAGCCGCCCTAGAAGCCGCGCAAAATCCTGGCGCTGTTTTTGTTCCAGCGCCGGTTCCGATACCACCACCTGCTTGATACCGTAGTTTTCGATCAAGGCAGGAATGTCTTCCACGCCATAGACCCGCAGCCCGATTATATCCATGCCATTAAGCTGGCCATCCGGATCGACAAAGCCGACCACCAACGTGTCGCTATGGCTGCGGAGCGCCGTCGCGAGCTGGCGGGCAGGTTCTCCCACGCCGATAATCAAAGCAGAACTCGTATATCGTTTGTCCGTCTCGGAGCTACGCAAAAGCCATTTCGCACCGAAACGGCTGGCCGATATGAACACCGTGCTCAAAAGCCAGTAGAGTAAAGGAACCGAACGCGGCAGACCGGTACTACCGTAAAGTTCCATCAGGAAAACGAGCGCTACCCAGAAAAGCGCGGCGATGGCGGTAGCCTGGAAAATCGGCCAGATCGCGCGTTCAGCCAGATAACGGATGATGGCGCGGTAAAGTCCAAACCGAATGAAAACCGGAATTGCCAGAACGGGCGCTATGAAAATCAGGAACGTCTGCCCTTCGTTCGGTACAAAAACGAAGCCAAGACGGATGACAAACGCCAGATAGGCACTCAGCAACAGCAGAACACAGTCGCTCAGCATCAGAATGATCTGTTTGCTGGCGCGGGGCAAAAGCGCCAGTCTCTGCCATGGATATTTCAAACTCATACGCGTGTTATCCCGCTCTCCCGCGGAGAGAAATACCGGAACGATTCCAGCGCCATAAGGCTATTCTTACTACTAATGGGGACTAAAGCTTAGTCAATCCCTTCGCCGCTTACTGCACGCCGTGGCTGCGAAGCATTCTATTTTCTCGGCACCGTTAACATGAGTCCTCCGGCAGGACTATATCAATTGCCGTTTCAGAGGCTTAACAAACATCTTTTGGCTAAATTACGGCCCGTAGACTGTATCCTGGTAACAGTGTGGGCCAATCCGCCGCACTCAATCTCTCTGTTTTACGCATACCTTTATCCCGAAACCGGTTCCCGCTTTCGGGTAACATGCTTTAAGCAATGACAGTGCCGCTATGAATGCTGCGCCAATTGGTGCCATCAGAATAGGCCACCTGAGCATCGGATGGAGCGTTGGTCACGAATACCATTGCGCCCGCACCGTGACTTCCGGCAGAGGGTAACTCCGCGACGGCATAAGATGACGGGCGGATCGGGCCATCGACATGAAGCCGGGTCTGTGGCCAGATTGAGGCTACTGCAACATTGCCGGTCGCGTGATCGATCTTTATCGCCTCACGCCATTGCCCGGTATCGCTGCTTACCTTGACGCTGAAATCATTGCTGCCGTTCAACCCCATCTCGGCAAAGCCGGCCCAGTTGGTCTGATACAGAAGGCTTGCGGTATCGCTGACCGCCTGTTTGTTCACCTTCACCTGATGGCCTGCACCGGCATTGTTGAATAAGCTGGCATCCGACGAGATCGCAAGCCGGTTGACCGCATCGGCAGTGGCATGAACACCGAGCAACACAGGGACAGGTTTTCCGGAACCGATGAAACACCCTTCCAGAGAGGGCCATCAAAAACGATCAGGTGCGCTTCGTCCTCGACATAGGCCTGCCAGCCGATAGCAGGCGCAGCCACGAGATAGCGATCTCCACTGACAGGTGTTCCGGCGCTTCGGCTCGATTCCGCGACTTGACGCTCAGATGCTCGACGGCATCGAGCTGCCGCCATGCCTCATTATGAGTGACATGCTTCTGCACCTGACTGGGCAGAATTTAGGGCATTTTCAGATTTGGGGTTTGGTCCATGAACAGCTCCTCGCAATGGATAATGCGAGGAGCCTAGTTCGTCGCTCGAAAAGAGGATAAGTCCGGATCAGCTTCCACGATATGTTGAATAGGACCACGGGCTGACAAGCAACGGCACATGGTAGTTCCCATCGACATCGGCGATTGCGAAGCGGATCGGAATAAGATCGAGAAACGGCGGATTGGCTTGTTCCGCACCGCGCCCCTCAAAATATTCGGCAACATGGAACTGTAATTCGTAAGTGCCAGTGCGTAATTCATCGCCGGAAAGCAAAGGAGCATCCGTACGTCCGTCGAGATTGGTCACCGTGCGCTTGATCAGTTCGGGAGCGCCGTTTACGCCCATACGATAAAGTTCGACGCGCATCGCCGCCGCAGGGCTGCCATGGGCAGTGTCGAGAACATGCGTGGAAAGTTTACCCATAATATCCCTCGATAAAGCTCAGGCAGGTTTTGTTGTTTCAATGCGGTATGTGGTGTCGGAGAAGAAAAACTCCTCCAGATTGTCTTCCTTGCCTGCCCGGTCGACAATCAGAAAATCGGATTTCTGTTCAAGCGCCAAGAGCGGGTGGTGCCACACATTGCGCAGATAATTGACGCCCTGATTACCGTGCGCAAGGAAAACACGCAGACGTGCAGGCTTGCCACCATCGTCTTCCGCGACCACCACAAGAAACGGCCTGCCATTCAATGGAATGAATGCCTGTGAACCGAATGGATGACGTTCCATCATGACGATGTCGATTGGCGCCTCGAACGACTGCCCCCGGAAAATATTGACGAGAACCCTTGCTTCGGTGCCAGCGGCTTCGACGCGCGCGAGATCGTGGTATCGCTCGGTCGTGCCATTGTTGATCAGACGAAGCTCGGCTCCTTCTGTCTCGATGACATCGCCAAATGGCGCAAAAGCGTCTTTTGTCAGCGGCTCGACCACCAGAGTTTCGACGTGCAAATCATCCTCCTGATGTGGTTGGACGCCGCTATGAAGCCGCACCCGACCGCGTTGCGCAAGGGGTCGAGACGGTTCTCAGGACTTTCGGATGGCAGGAGATGGCGCGTAATGCTTCTTCGCCGGAACAGAACACCACGCGATTTGCAGTGACGGCGCACAGTTTCATTCTGGGCCTGAAAAGCGATATCGTTATCCGGCTGCTTGACGAAGGCGAAACCACCTATGTCGATGTGCGTTCGCTGTCACGCTATGGCAAACGCGATATGGGGCAGAATGCCGGTTTCATAACCGATTTTCTGGGAGCGCTGGAAGGCGAGGTCAACAAGGCTCCCGCTGATGTGGAATAATCAGCCGGGAAGATAGATATTGTCGAGCGACGGATGGCCATCGGTCGTGACCTCCCCGCGTCCGACAAGATCTTCCAGATGCGCCAGCACGGACAACGCGGCCGCACCATGCAATCGCGGATCGGTGTCGCGATAGATCACTTTCACCATATCGCCGATTGTCCGGTCCCCCTGCAGAACGCGTTCTAAAATGGCACGCTCGCGCATCTTGCGATGGGCGCGCAGGCCGCGAACGAAGGCGGCAGGCTTGGTGACAGCGCCGCCATGCCCCGGCAGATAGACCTTGTCATCCCGTGCCAGCAGCTTTTCCAGCGAGACCATATAGTCAATCATCGATCCATCGGGCGGTGCGACGATGGATGTCGCCCATGCCATGACATGGTCGGCGGAAAAAAGAACGCCCGTTCCCTTCAAGCCGAACGCCATGTGGTTGGCGGCATGTCCGGGTGTGTGAATCCCTTCCAAAGCCCAGCCATCGCCTTCGATCATGCTTCCGTCGGCCAGCGCTATATCCGGAACGAACTCCGTATCGGCGCTTGCCTCGAGCATGTTTGTTTCGCCCGCATAATACGGGCGGGCAGGGCGATGCGGTCCCTCGGCAACGGTACGGGCGCCAAGTTTTTCCTTCAGGCGCTGCGCCAAAGGTGAATGGTCGCGGTGGGTGTGGCTGACGAAGATATGGCTGACCGGGCGACCGGCTACGGCAGCGATCAAGGCGTTATAATGTGCCTCATCTTCCGGGCCGGGATCGATGATCGCCAGCGTATCCGTGCCGATAATATAGCTGTTGGTGCCGTGGAAGGTGAAAGCGCTCGGATTGTTGACGGTGAGGCGCAAAATGCCTTTACTCAGTTCAACCGGTTTCCCATATTGGGGCGTGAAACTGCTGTCGAAAACAAGCGCCATTGAAGCGGCTTCCATTCTTCTTTGGTTTGATTGATGAAACGGCATAGGCCTTATATAGTCGGGTTGCAAACGTGAACAGTCACGCGCGCTGACAATCGCGTCAGCGGGCAGATTCCGGAGAATTTCGCATTCCGGTGTCTGTCAGCGCGTTAAAAGTGGAGTTGGATATGCCTCATAGAGCAAAGTCTCGCGTCGCCACGGCCTCTCTCGCCGCAGAATATCTGCCCACCAGACAACTGGCTCGTGCTTTCTGGTTTGTGGGGCTTGCGCTGATCGGAACGGCTGTTCTTACCATTTCCGCCAAGATCAAAGTTGATCTGGTCTATGTCAACGTGACCATGCAGACCTTCGCTCTCTTTGCAATTTCAGCTCTGTACGGTTCGCGGCTCGCCGTGGCGACAGTTGCTCTTTATCTGCTTGAAGGCGCGCTTGGTATGCCAGTCTTCACCGGGACGCCGGAGAAGGGCATCGGCCTTGCCTATATGGTTGGCCCGACGGGCGGATATCTGCTCTCCTATCTTGCTGCGGCCTGGATCGTCGGGCGTGCTGCCGACAAGGGACTGGCACGCAACCCACTCGCTCTCGGCGGTGCAATGTTGCTTGCAGAAGCTGTCATTCTGCTGATGGGCGCAGGCTGGATGGCTTACCTCTTCGGTCTGGAAAAAGCCATTGCCTTCGGCTTCGGCGCCTTTATCGTCGGTGATCTCGTGAAGCTCGCACTCGCTGCATGTGGCGTGCCTGCAGTGATGTCG
>Ga0224737_10114_pt1 | contig 12060 bp, 20 predicted proteins | sample LIM_B_Water_Pos_FD_161632 | JGI IMG/M metagenome (GOLD analysis project Ga0224737, IMG submission 161632) | Enriched cells from gastrointestinal tract of the lab mouse from Pacific Northwest National Laboratory (PNNL), Richland, Washington... | ecosystem: Host-associated > Mammals > Digestive... | reverse complement strand
GGCGGCTGTCTACAGCCGCATGGCGTGTGAGGAAGGGTACCTGCCCATTGCGCCGCACCTTTTATTCCCTCAGTTCTTGAACGAGGGGATAGAGGAAGAGAGGCGGCTCGGCATCGCTATGGGGATGGAGCTGCTCGCCCTCTGTGATGAGGTGTGGGTGTTCGGGGAAGCCACCGAAGGGATGGCGGCGGAGATCGCATCTGCCACAGAGCAGGGAAAGATAATCATTTTTAAGGAAACGGAGGGAATGTAAATGGGAAGTGAATTGTTAAGGATTGCGGAAGGTTTCTCCATCGTTGCGGAAGGTCTGCGGGGCCTTGCCAAAGCGGAGGGCGGCACGAAAGAAAAGACGGTGAAAGCACAGAAAGCGGAAAAGCAGGAATCTGTGGCAGAAGTACAGCAGGAATCCCCTGCCACGCTGGAGGGCATCCGCGCACTGATGGCGCAGAAGACCCAGGAGGGGAAATCGAAGGAAATAAAGGAACTTTTGCAGAAGTACGGCGCGGCGAAGCTCTCAGCGGTGAAGCCGGAGGACTATCTATTTACAGACCACCACAATCGAACACCTGCAGGACAAAATCCCCTGCTGCTACGGCGGTGCGCTGACCTTCGGGGAAAAGGTGCTGGTGACGATGGTAAACTGGAGAGGGCAGTACGAGGCAGCCATTTACGAATTCATCGAAACGCCGGAGGAAACGGGCTTGGGGAGATCGAATGCAGGATCCATCTTGTGGAGATTGCAGATGAAACTTTCAAGGACGGCGGACATGCGATGCAGTGGGCAATTGGCAGAGCATAAGGAGGGAAAGAACGATGAAGGAAATTTACAACGGATATGAACTGAGTACGGCATGGGATGACGGGGCGCTTGGGTTTGGATTCAGCATCCATGACAAAAACGGCGCGGAGGTTTCCCGCAGCACAGACCCGTATTTTTATGAGGAGAACGCACTGACAGCGGCGAGGGCTGCGGCGGACGCACTTCCGGCACAGGAATAAAATAGATACATAGCAGCGGAAAGGGTTTCTCCGGGAGCCCTTTTCTGCTGATTTGACAACACGCCAATATTGGCGTATAGTAAGGGCATGAAGATATGGCACACCAATGGAGGGAGAATGAACCATGTTAATGATAGCCAAAATACGCAAAGAAAATGGTATAACTCAGAAGCAGCTTGCAGAGGCTTCCGGCCTGAATGTCCGTTGGATACAGAAACTTGAATCCGGGCAGATTAATATGGAAAATGTCACGCTTTTAAATATCGTGCGGCTGTTAAAGGGGCTTAACCTCCTTTGCACCAGCACCGACGTTGAGGAGGATTACCAGTCGCTCAGATCCGCATATGTGGTTGTTCGTGAACTTTTGAAATAATATGGTTTCCGGCATAGGGATTAAAATAGAATATATACATAGCAGTTAGGAAGGGCTTTTTCGGAAGCTCTTTTTTGCTGCTTATTTTTATGGGGAAGGAGGCGGTATCAGTGCAGAGCGGAAGGAAACCAAAGCCCACAGCGGTAAAGGCGCTGGAGGGCAATCCGGGCAAGCGCAGCCTTAATACGGGCGAGCCGAAGCCGGAGAAAAAAGCGCCCCGCTGTCCGGCATGGCTGGAGGGCGAGGCGAAAAAAGAGTGGAAGCGGATGGCGGGGCAGATGGAGAAGCTGGGCATCCTCACGGAAATAGACATGGCGGCATTCGCGGGATACTGCCAGGCATATGCGCGTTGGAAGGAAGCCGAGGAATTCATCACCCAGCACGGCACCATCGTAAAGACCCCTTCCGGCTACTGGCAGCAGGTCCCGCAGGTATCCATCGCACAGACCTATTTGAAAATAATGAACCGTTTCTGCGAGCAGTTCGGCCTTACCCCTTCCTCCCGGAGCCGCATCGTGGCGGAAGGCGGCGAGGATAAAGAGAGCGATGCAATGGAGCTTTTGCTCTTTAAGGGAGGCGGGGGATAGTGTTTGACGAGGAAAAGGCGAAACGCACCGTGGATTTCATAGGCTGCCTGAAACATACCAAAGGCAAATGGCGGGGGCAGCCCTTTGAACTGCTCCCGTGGCAGGAGACGGTCATCCGGGACGTGTTCGGCACGGTGAAGGAGAACGGTTACAGGCAGTACAACACTGCCTATGTGGAAATCCCAAAGAAAAACGGGAAATCGGAGCTGGCGGCGGGCGTGGCTCTGTACATGACCTGCGGTGATAATGAGTGGGGCGCGGAAGTTTACGGCTGTGCCTCTGACCGTCAGCAGGCATCCATCGTCTTTGACGTGGCGGTGGATATGGTGGAGCAGTGTCCGGCATTAAAGAAACGCATCAAGCCCGTCATGTCGGTAAAGCGGCTGGTGTATAAACCAACGAACAGCTTTTATCAGGTGCTTTCCGCGGAAGCCTACACCAAGCATGGGCTGAACGTCCACGCAGTCATTTTTGACGAACTGCACAGCCAACCGAACCGGGAGCTGTTCGATGTCATGACCAAAGGCTCCGGCGATGCCAGGACGCAGCCGTTATTCTTTTTAATAACTACAGCCGGGACAGACCGCCATTCCGTCTGTTTCGAGCAGCACCAGAAGGCGGAGGACATCCTGCAGGGGAGGAAGGTTGCCCCCACCTTCTATCCCGTTATCTACGGTGCGTCTGATGATGCGGACTGGTCATCGGAGTATGTGTGGAGGAAAGCCAATCCCTCTCTGGGGCATACCATTGACATTGAAAAAGTGCGGAATGCGTATCTGAGCGCAAAGGACAATCCGGCAGAGGAAAATATATTCCGGCAGCTCCGTCTGAACCAGTGGGTGAAGCAGTCCACAAGGTGGATGCAGATGGAGAAATGGGATGCCTGCGCTTTCCCCGTGGACGAGCGGGAAGTGCTGGGGCGGGAATGTTACGGAGGCTTGGATTTATCCAGTTCCATTGACATCACCGCTTTTGTTTTGGTATTCCCTCCCCGGAACGATACGGAGAAATATATTCTTTTACCGTACTTCTGGATACCGGAAGAAAATATGCGCCTGCGTGTGCGCCGTGACCATGTGCCTTATGACGTGTGGGAGAAGCAGGGATTCCTGCATACCACGGAGGGCAACGTGATCCACTATGGTTTTATAGAGAATTTCATTGATGATCTCGGAAAGAAATTTCATATCAAAGAGATCGCATTCGACAGGTGGGGCGCGGTGCAGATGGTGCAGAACCTGGAGGGGCTTGGCTTTACGGTGGTTCCCTTCGGGCAGGGCTTTAAAGATATGTCGCCGCCCACCAAGCGTCTGATGGAGCTGGTGCTGGAGAAGAACATCGCGCATGGGGGACACCCAGTGCTGCGGTGGATGATGGATAACATCTTCGTCCGCACGGACCCGGCGGGGAACATCAAGCCGGATAAGGAGAAGTCCACGGAGAAGATAGACGGCGCTGTTGCCACGATTATGGGGCTTGACCGGGCAATCAGGAATGAGGGAAGCACGGGCAGCGTGTATGACGAGAGGGGTATTTTGTCCTTTTAGGAAGGTGAGGTTTATGATATACTGATAGCACAGGAGGTCAACATGGACGAAAAAGATAATGTGACAGAACAGTTGAAAGAACTTATGGAAGCCTATGATTTTAATGTAGATACGCTTTCAAAATATTTAGGGCTGCCGGCAGATAAGGTTAGAATTTTAGCACAGGGAGATATATCTTTCCTGCCGGAAGATAATATGTATCGGTTCCGGCTTTTTAATAAGATCAGTTTCCTTTATTTGAGTGCCACAGAAGATAAGGATTTAAAGCTGTGTGCATTCCTGCAGGTGCTTATTTCACATCATGGTCTGTCAAAAAAGACGATTGCTAAGATGGCAGGGATAGATAAAAGTGATATTGAGAAAATGTTATCCAATCCGCCTCGGAAAGTATCAGAGGAAATAAAATATAAAGTTGCTGTCACGGTCATGTCATTACGTTTTTTCCTGAAAGAATGTGAACCGGAACAGTAGATATCGATTTGTATGTTTAATAGCATCTCTTCGGAGGTGCTTTCTTTTTACCCATTTTTAGGAGGTGCCTATGAAACTACCATCCATTTTTGGAATGAGGGGTGCGAGGGATAAGCCAAAGGACGGCTACGGCGGTTCGGCTTATTCCTTTTTCTTTGGGAGAAGCACCAGCGGAAAAAATGTAAATGAAAGAACCGCCATGCAGACCACGGCGGTTTACTCCTGCGTGCGGATACTGGCGGAGGCCATTGCATCTTTGCCAATTCATGTGTACCGCTATACCGAGACGGGGAAGGAGCGGGTGTATGACCATCCCCTTTATTTTACTTCATGACGAGCCGAACCCGGAGATGACTTCCTTCGTGTTCCGGGAGACGCTGATGAGCCATTTATTGATTTGGGGCAATGCCTACGCACAGGTTATCCGTGACGGGAGCGGCAGGGTGCTTTCCTTATATCCGCTATTGCCGGACAAGATGGAGGTTGACCGTGACGGGCATGGGCGGCTTTTCTACACCTATACCCGGAACACCGATGAGAATCCCAACTTTAATGAATACGGGCGTGTGCGCCTTAAGCCGGAGGATGTGCTGCACATCCCCGGTCTTGGATTTGACGGGCTGGTGGGGTATTAGCCCATCGCTATGGCAAAGAATGCGGTGGGCATGACGCTGGCCTGCGAGGAATACGGCGCGTCCTTTTTCGAGAATGGGGCCACGCCGGGCGGGGTGCTGGAGCATCCGGGGGTACTGAAAGACCCGGCGAAGATAAGGGAGAGCTGGCACGCTGTTTATGGCGGCTCCAGGAATGCCGGGAAGGTGGCAGTTTTGGAAGAAGGCCTAAAGTACCAGCAGATCGGGATTCCCCCGGAGGAAGCGCAGTTTTTGGAGACGAGGAAATTCCAGATAGACGAGATCGCGCGGCTGTACCGCATCCCGCCGCACATGGTGGGCGACCTTGATAAGAGCAGCTTTTCCAACATCGAGCAGCAGTCCTTGGAATTCGTGAAATACACCTTAGACCCGTGGGTGATCCGGTGGGAGCAGTCCATACAGAAAGCATTGTTCCTTCCGCAGGAGAAAAAAGAGTATTTCGTGAAGATGAACGTGGACGGCCTGCTCCGTGGCGATTATGAAAGCAGGATGAAGGGTTACTCCATCGGTATTCAGAACGGGTTTATGTGTCCGAATGATATACGGCGGCTGGAAAGCATGGATCTGATACCAGTGGAGGAGGGTGGTGAATTTTTTCTCACCAACGGGAACCTATGCCGATTAAAGGACGCAGGACTTTTCGGGAGAATTCCGGGGGAGTCACAGGAAAAATAAATATAAAGGGACAGGCGGTATGTTCTGCCTGTTTTTTCTATGCAGAAAGAGAGGTCAGCAGGAATGAAAAGGAAGTTCTGGAACTGGATCAAAAACGATGTAGACGGGGAGGAGGAGCGCACCCTCGTACTGAACGGCGAAATTTCGGATGAAACATGGTATGGGGATGAAGTGACGCCCGCCCTGTTCGCAAAAGAGCTGAATGCCGGGAGCGGGAACATCACCGTGTGGATCAATTCACCGGGAGGGGACGTATTCGCCGCAGCACAGATTTATAACATGCTCATGGAGTACAAAGGCGATGTGACCGTGAAGGTGGACGCACTGGCGGCTTCGGCAGCTTCCGTCATCGCTATGGCGGGCACCACGGTGCTGATGTCGCCCCTTGCCATGATGATGATCCACAATCCCATTACCGTGGCAATCGTGGATTCCAAAGAGATGCAGAAGGCGGGGGAGATGCTGGATGAAGTGAAAGAGGGCATCATGAACGCCTACGAGATAAAGACCGGGATGGACCGTAAGAGGATCTCCCACCTCATGGATGCGGAATCGTGGTTTAACGCGAAGAAGGCCGTGGAGCTGGGCTTTGCGGACGGCATCCTGCACGGGAAGGAAGATACGGAAGAAGATGCAGAGGGGCTGATGTTCTCCCGCACGGCGGTGACCAATTCCCTGCTGACAAAACTGATTCCGAAAAAGCCGGAGGCGAAAGTACCCATAGAGCAACTGGAAAAAAGGCTGCAACTGTTATCACATTAAAAATTTATGGAGGGAAATGTTATGAGCAAGATTTTGGAGTTAAGGGAAAAGCGGGCAAAGGCATGGGAGGCGGCAAAGAAGTTCCTCGACAGCAGGCGGGGAGAGGACGGCCTGCTTTCCGCAGAGGACACCGCCGCCTATGAGAAGATGGAGAAGGAAGTGGTGGATTTGGGGAAGGAGATCGAGCGCCTGGAGCGGCAGGCCGCCATTGACGCGGAACTGAACAAGCCCACTTCCGAGCCAATCACCAACAAGCCGAATAACCACCCGGACGGGGAGGAAAAGACGGGCAGGGCGACTGATAATTACAGGAGGACGTTCTGGAACGCCATGCGCCGGAAGAACTTCTTCGATGTGGAGAACGCCCTGCAGGTGGGTACGGATTCCGAGGGCGGCTACCTTGTGCCGGACGAGTTCGAGCATACGCTGGTGGAGGCTTTGGAGGAAGAGAACTGTTTCCGCGGCCTTGCCACAGTCATCCAGACTTCCAGCGGCGACAGGAAGATTCCCGTGGTGGCGTCCAAAGGCGAGGCGGCATGGATTGACGAGGAAGGGGCATATCCGGAATCGGATGATTCCTTCGGGCAGGTATCCATCGGCGCGTTCAAGGTGGCGACCATGATCAAGGTATCGGATGAACTGTTAAATGACAATGTATTCAATTTAGAGGCTTACATCTCCAAGGAGTTCGGGCGCAGGATCGGCACCAAGGAGGAGGAAGCCTTTTTCATTGGGGACGGCAAGGGCAAGCCTACGGGTATTTTAAATGCCACGGGAGGCGCTTCCGATGGCGTGACCACGGCAACCGCCAACATCACCTTTGATGACGTGATGGACCTTTTCTATTCCCTGAAAGCGCCTTACCGCAAAAAGGCGGTGTGGGTGCTGAATGATACCACGGTAAAGGCTCTGCGGAAGTTAAAGGATAATAATGGAAATTATATCTGGCAGCCGAGTGTGCAGGCAGGGGTGCCGGACATGCTCTTAAACCGCCCTTACCACACTTCCTCCTATGTGCCGGAAGTGGCAGCGGGCAGCAAGGTGATGGCGTTCGGTGACTTCTCTTACTACTGGATTGCTGACAGGCAGGGCAGGAGTTTCAAGCGTCTGAATGAGTTATTTGCGGCCACCGGGCAGGTGGGATTCCTCGCAAGCCAGAGAGTGGACGGCAAGCTGATCCTTGCCGAAGCGGTAAAGACCATGAAAGTAAAGGCTTCCGCATCATCAGGATCATAAGAAGGGAGGCGGCAGGGATGGCAGTCCTGACATTGGAAGAGACAAAACAGTATCTCCGGGTGGACAGCAGTGATGAAGATTCCTTTATATTGGGATTGATTGAGACCGGGGAATCGCTGTGTGCGGATGTGGCACGGATGGATAAATCGGAACTGGAAGCGCATCTGCCTATGGTGCGGATTGCCGTCCTCTATGTCGCCGCCTATCTTTACGAACACCGGGAGCAGGCCGACCACGGGGAACTGGCGGGGACGCTGCGCTCCCTTTTATTCGGCATACGGAAAGAGGTGTTCTGATGTCTTTGGGAGAATGGAAAGATAAGATCATCATTCAGAAAAGCGTGGCGGGCAATGACAAAGCCGGGAATCACATTTTATCGTGGCAGGATTATTACACCTGCCATGCCTATGTGAACAACCTTTCCGGGAAGGAGTATTGGGAGGCGGCGCAGCTTAATGCGGAAAAAGAAGTGTTTTTCCTCATACGGTACTGCTCCGAAGCTGCCGCCATCGACACGGAGCATTTCCGCATTATCTTCCGGGAGCAGATTTATAACATCACGTTCATTGACAACGTGAAATATCAGAATAAAACCATAAAGCTGCGGGCGGCTTTGGAAAAGAGGGGAGGCTGAATAAATTCTCCCTTTGGAAAAGAGGTAGGAATGTCTGAAAGAAAAGTATCCATTGAGCAGATGGCGGAGGCGGTCATGGACGGCCTGATCGAGTATGCCGGGCTTGCCACGGACGTGATGAAGGACTGCGTCACCAAAGCCGGGAACACGGTGAAATCGGAAGTGAAAGCCAATGCCCCGGTTCGGACGGGGCAGTACAAAAAGGGATGGGCTGTGAAAAAGCAGAAAGAGACCGCCAATGCACTGGAACTGGTGGTGCATAACAAAAAGCGTTACCAGCTCACCCACCTTCTGGAGAAAGGCCATGCCAAGCGTGGCGGCGGGAGAGTGCGGGCATTCCCCCATATCGCCCCTGCGGAACAGGCGGGCATCCGGGAACTGGAGGAAGGAATCAAAAGGGGGCTGGAAGGATGAAGCACGATGATGTATTGAAGATGATAGAGGAAATGGGGCTGCCCTTTGCCTATGACCATTTCGTGGAGGGCGAATCCCCGGAGCCGCCCTTCCTCGTATTTTTATATCCCAAAGCAGCGAATTTTGCGGCGGACGGGATTGCATATTTCAAAATCAACCAGCTTGACATTGAACTGTACACTGACTTAAAAAATCCCGATCTGGAAGAAACCATAGAGGCAGTCCTGCTGAAATACGGCATCTTCTACGGGAAATCGGAAACGTGGATAGAGTCGGAAAAGCTGTATGAAGTTTTGTATGAAATGGAGGTCTGAAATGAAGAACAACAATAAAGTGAAATTCAACATCTGCAACTGCCATTATGCTTTGCAGAAAACACAGGAGAATGGGGAGATGGGATTTGAGACGCCCGTGGCGATGCCCGGTGCGGTATCCATTGCCCTGGACCCCAACGGTGAGCCGGAATCGTTCTATGCGGACGGCATCGAGTATTACATCATAGCCAACAACATGGGCTATGACGGCGATTTGGAGCTTGCACTCATCCCGGAGAGTTTCCGCACGGACGTGCTGAAAGAGGAAGCGGACAATAATGAAGTGCTGGTGGAGAACGCCCATTCCGAGACGGCGGCCTTTGCGCTGCTGTTCGAGTTTGACGGGGATATCCGAAAGATACGCCATGTGCTGTATAACTGTTCCGCAAGCCGCCCCAAGATCGAGGGCAAGACCAATGAGGAGAGCCGGGAGGTGCAGACGGAAACGCTGACCATCAAGGCAAGGCCGCTGGCAAGCGGCTATGTGAAGGCCAAGACGGGCAATAAGACATCTGCGGAGACGTATGTCAACTGGTATAAGAGCGTGTATCTGCCGGAACCCAAAGCAGTGGATGCGGAAACAGAAGGACAGGGATAAAGGAGGCTGAAAGGATATGAGCATTGTTAGGAAGATAGAGATTGACGGGCAGGATGTGTTGTTCAAGGCATCGGCGGCAATTCCGCGCATCTACAGGCTGAAATTTCAGAGAGATATTTATAAGGATTTGCGGATTCTGGAAAAGAGCATCGGGGAGGGGGATGAGGAAAACTCCAACCTCGATCTGTTCTCATTGGAGATGTTCGAAAATATCGCCTACACGATGGCGAAGCACGCCGCCCCGCAGATTCCCAATGAGGTGGACGAGTGGCTGGACGGTTTCAACACTTTTTCAATATACCAAGTCCTGCCGCAATTGATAGAACTGTGGGGATTGAACGTGCAGACGGATGTGGAGGCTAAAAAAACTTCGCCCAACTGAGCGGGAAATGACCACTCCATTATTCCTTCTGCGGTGTGTGCAGCTAGGGCTTTCGATGGCAGATTTGGAGCTGCTTTCAATAGGATTAATCAATGATATGTACTGTGAGAGCAGGAACGACTCCTGCTCTTATGCGACACTTGCTACCCAGGAGGATTTCGATTTATTTTATTTAAAAATGGTTGATTATCTCAAAAAAGCCTTGATTTACGGGCATACAAGCAGGATTTCAAGCTGAATTTACTACCAATTTACTACTTTTGTGGGATAGAGTGTACAGAGTATTTCGATTTTATGTATACTGATTATAAACAAGAAATGATTAAGAAAACTATGGTAGTTCAAGGGGGTATTATTAAGGATATAGAAAATACTGGTGATTATGAGTTCAAAATACGTGTGGATATTGATGATTTGGAAAATGAACAAATATGTAGTGAAATAAAAGAACAATTAGAACATTTGGTAAGATATAATAGTCTCTACAATTAGAAAAAACCGGGACGCGGCAGCTATCATATAGCCACTGCACCCCGGATTCTCATTGGTGCAGATATTGGAATGTTACGCAATAGAACGGCATTTTCGGGGATAAAGGTATAAATCCCTGTCCCCGGCAAAAGTGCGCCCGCAAAGCCGCATATAGCAAGGCTCTTTTCGCCCCTACTGCGTAACATGAGGGCATAAAAAAAGCGGCGTTCCTATTCTCCCGTGTTGGGATAGAGAAACGCCGCGTATGCGTCGTATTCAGTTTTCATTTATTCTTTCTCAATGCTGTGTGCTGGTGGCTGGGCTGGCAGGGTTGGGGGGCGGCATATCAAGGCTCTTTCCCTCAAAAGTAGTAAATTGGTAGTAAATTCAGCTTGAAATCCTGCTTGTATGCCCGTAAATCAAGGCTTTTTTGAGATAATCAACCATTTTGAACCGAATATTTGTTGTCCGAGAATGACATGACCTGAGAATATCTCTGTTGATTTGAATAGAATGTCCAGTGAGTATTTCCAATTCCAGATAATCCCCAAAATTAGGACACTGGGGCATACGCCAACCAAAATAAAACTATTTTCCCTGGACACATTGGGAAAGCCCTGATTTATAAGAAATCCAATAGTAACGATAATTGCCAAAGTTAAAAACAAAAAGTATGTAAGAAATAAAGTTGGCAGAAGTCGTCCCCTTGTCCTTGAAAACAGTTCTTTTCGGCTCATTGTCCTCCCTCAATTCTATATGTCAATACTTCAGAAGCCGTATTCAATTTACTACAACAGTCGCCGCTATATCTCCACCACTATCCCGCTCACCGTCCGGTCTGCGTGACCGAGGTACGCATGGGCAACACCGGCCTTACCGTTTCCGGCTACTGAAATATTGAGATACCCATATTCTCACGTCCCCAGGTACAGTATCCTCGATATACCTCATCTTCAAATGATGGTCTTTCGCCGGGATATAGGGCTGGAAAAATCGAAATGCTGGAAACGCCGACATCTGCTTGATTAGTGCTTTCCAGTACCTCTCGAATATCGCATCGGTACAGCCCGTTATCCGTATGCAGATAGAAAAACATTTCCCGTGTCGTGGCTGCGCTATGATTGAAGTCCTCTACATTCTGCGCCCAAGTGTAAGCCTCCCAAGAGATAACCTGCTCACTCAAAAAACTTAACAATTCTGTTGCTTTTTCTTGTAATCCCCCGTCATTTCTCTTTGTTGTAAGGGAAAACATCTCGTAGATGCTATCTGCGTTTCCTTCTGTAGTCAACTGCATCAGTGTCTCCATTGGATTCGGTTCAATGGTGACATTTGGGGGCCAATCCTCCGCCCGGTATACAACATAAAAGCCTGATGGCTCCTCGGGTGCATATTCTGCGGATAATTCCTCAGGAAAAATCAATATGTAGGAAAACCCCATAGCATCTTCATGAGCTGTATCGTTTAATACCTCTTTGATTTCACACCGATAAATCCCACTACTTGCATTAAGGTGATTGCGTGAAATTCGTGGTGCTCTGACAGCACCGTTATCGCGAGTTATACTTCCATTCCATTTCACATAATTCCACTCTTTTACACTTTCCTTTGAGAATCGAATAAATTCTTGAATTTGCCCATATAAATCTTCTGTATTCTCCCTTATAGCCGGAGAAAACACATCATAGATGTAATCAGCATCCTCCGCCTCAACCAGTTCCATCAGCTTTTCTATGTTCTTCTTTGGGTCCTCAAAAGGCTTGTATTTCCCGTCCTTGATTAACTCTGTATGCTCTCCCGGAAAGAGGGCTTGACAGCCGCAAAGCAGTACACAAAGAACCATAGGAAAAAATATTCCCAACAATCTCTTGAACTTTGACATAAGATTTCCCCCGCTGTTATTTGTGTCAAGTTTACCACAATAGCCGTTATTTTTCCACTATCATC
>Ga0224737_10112_pt1 | contig 12116 bp, 10 predicted proteins | sample LIM_B_Water_Pos_FD_161632 | JGI IMG/M metagenome (GOLD analysis project Ga0224737, IMG submission 161632) | Enriched cells from gastrointestinal tract of the lab mouse from Pacific Northwest National Laboratory (PNNL), Richland, Washington... | ecosystem: Host-associated > Mammals > Digestive... | reverse complement strand
GAAACAGCTCCTACCAATACCAATTTATATCCCGATTGATCCAACGCTTTTACAAGACCCAATTGATTTTTTCTCGGTTCAATCCGTCCGACACAAATTATAGCATCTCTGTATTTTTCAAACTCAGGCGGCGTATCGGCCAGGTTTTGTTTTCTAGCCACATCTGCGTCTATCGCGTTTGGTATTACAGAATAACGCTCTTTTTCTAATCCAAACGACTTACAAAACATATCCATTTCCAATTCGGAATTTGGTAAATAATAATCCACATGATTCACAACAAATTGCTGCATTTTTGAATAACCAATTTTCCACAGATTGCGGGTCGCAACATCCCTTGCATCTTTATCTTTAAGATATCGCGCAACAGCTTTTACTCGCTCTTCATTATCAATCCCCATGCAGCCGTTAATTATCTTGCGTATTCCAATTTGCCCCCGTTTTTCAAACTCGTCCATCGGCCAGTATATTGTTGACAGAGCTATTGGCTTATTTTGCGTAACAGCATTTTTTACATGAAGATAGGTTTCCTGTATTCTTGTGACATTAGAGAGATGCACCAAATCATATTCCCTCAAATCCGGTTCATAGTCCAAACTGATATCTACTTTTATACCCAGTTTTTCAAGTTCTGATTTGGTCTTCAATAACTGGATGGTATCTCCTCCTCTAAGGTCATAAAAATTTTTTCTACTCTGCATTAATACCTTCATTGCACTAACCACCTATATCGCTCTGATCACCCACCAAGAGCATAAACTGTCATAAACCGAACTATGATTTACATTCCAAGAATTTTTTCGCATAGCAGTCACAGATAAATTCCCAGCTATATTTATCTGCAATTACCTTTTTTGCTTTATGACTCATCTGCCGAATTTCATCTTCAGATAATTTATCAATCCGTTCAATAAGTTCTGCAAGGCATCCATCATCCAGCGACCAATATACTGCCGCGTCCTCCGCAACTTCTCTGTTAAAACCAATGTCATACAGGAGATTGACCTTTGTGCTCCCAAGCGCCTCCAACAAAGATGGATTTGTTCCTCCTACCGAGTGCCCATGAAAATACCCAAAACAATTCTCCCGTATTTTTTTTAAAAGCTCCTGATCGTAAACTGTTCCAACAAACTTTATTCTGTTATCCTGACTATAATGAAGTTTGTTTTCCATATCTTGAAGCATCTTAAAATTTTCGGTACATATAATTGCCAAATCTTTGTCAATCTTACTTTTCATGAATTCTCGAATAATCGTTTCATAATTATTTTCGGGTACGCATCTGCTCACCATCGTGAAAAAAAGATGATCTCGCAAGCCATGCTTGTCCAGCCAGTTTTTATATTGAATATCATTGTCTTCTAATTTACTTGGCGTCACTTCCGCGCCATAAGCAATATATGTTGTTTGAGGATGATACGAGGCGTACTCCTTTTGAATATACTTTTCTATATTGATGCTGTCGCAGATCACCAAATCCACATTTTTTACCATAAGCCGTTCCGATTCTTTCCAATACCTGCGAACCGGCGCCGACCATTTAGCTCTCTTCCACTCATGTCCGTCCGGGTTCAAATATACCCTTCCGCCCAAACGATGAAGTCTTTTTACATATCGCGAGACAAACGGCCCAATCCGGCAAGCCAATATGTAAACTATGGCATTATTGATTTTGTTCTCCTCAATATATCTGCAGCATTCCTTGAATGAAGCCACATCGTACGCTATCGCCTGAGCCGATCCCAGCCACTTGGGAACACGAATCAGGAAACAGTCTGCCCCACAGTAACAAAACCTGCCGTTTTTTACCTCAGATGCGCCTGTCAGCTCAGCAACATTCATACTGCCTTCACCGTTTGCTTTGCAGGACACATGATATTGTATGGCATGATTATCCTTATGGTACTCAAGAAGCTTTTGAACAAAGCTTTCGTATCCTCCATAAAAAGACACGCCCTTGGCGCCAATGATAAACACATGCTGCATTTCTGCCACCTCACCGCATCCCCAGCAATAACCAGTGTGCTGTATCACACACTTCCGCCGCCTGCCACGGACAGAAAATGAATGTTACAGCACATTGGTAAAGCTCGTCGCTATTCCCGCCGCAAAAGTGCCGCTAAATACCACCTTTAGCGACCAACACAAAAAGAAGCCCCTTAAACAGGGCTTCTTTTTGACGACTGACCATTTTGCGTGCCACTTATTTATCAACCAGAAGCTCCAGGCACTTCCGCTTCTGATCTATGTTGCTGTGTACATATATATTTAATGTTGTATTGACTGACGAGTGTCCCAGGAGCTCCGCAACGGTTCTGTAGTCGGAGCCGTTCTGTATGCTGAGTGTTGCAAAATTATGCCGCAGGGAATGGAAATTCAGATAGCGCAGATCAGCCTGCTTTAATAATGATTTGTATCGCTTTTGAATATTTCTCGGCTCCATACATTGTTTGGTGCCGGTTAAAATAAAGATATCAGGGGCCTTTTGGCGCTTCCGGAGATCATCCTGCAAGCTGAGCGGCAACGGAATGTCGCGCATGGAGGTAGAAGTTTTCGGAGAGCCCACACACAGAACGGTCTTTGAGGAATTTTCGTGCTCAGGAGTATAAGCGGTATTTTTGATGCGATAGACAGTTCTTCTTATTTTAAACTGCACATTAACCGAGTCATAATCTTCCCAGCGCAGACCGCTCAGTTCACCAATTCGCATGCCTGTGTACATGCAGATAAGAATTCCAAAGGAAAAATCATCAGTCTGGCATTTTAAGTGCTCCTCCAGACACTTCCATTCCCGGGCGGTAAAAATTTCCGGCGTTTTCCTGACAGACTTGGGTAACTGAGGCGCTGGGATCCGAATCATCCATTGATACTTACTTTGAGCTGTTTTCAGAATCGTTTGAAAAAGAATCATGATTGAACGAACATAGGCAGTCGACAGGTTTTCATCCAGTTTCTTACTGATAAACTCCTGTGTCAATTTATCTGTTAACTCCTGAACCAAAATCTCCCCAAAATATGGCCGCAGGTGATGATCCAGCATCGTCTCATAAAAGCAAAAGCTGCTGTCCCGGACATTTTTGCGAATTCCGGATTTCCACTGATCAAATAAATCATTCAGCACAATATTTTCCGGCTCCTTCTCGGACAGGGTATTCTGCTCTGTCTGCATGGAACCGATAATTTCATTGCGCCTTTTTTGACATCAGTATATTTTTTTCCATAGATATAACCATATAGAATGCTGCCGTCAGCTTTCCGTCCCTTCTGATATCGTGCTTCCCATCTTCCGTCCTTGCGTTTACGAATGTTTTCTCCCTTTCTGGCCATAAACATTTCTCCTCTTAATGTATTTAGGTTATTTTACAGGAAACCTATAACCCTGTCGTTCAATTGACATTATAAATAACGTAAGCTAAAACCCGCAATGTTGTTTTTTGAATGACCACTTATTTGACTGTTAAAAGCGAAAGATTATGTAAATTGAGGTAAACTTTGTTCGGAATAAGGATAAAAAAGTCGATATTCTATGATGGATAAATAATAGAAATGTGGTAAAATTGACTGAGCAATTGACTTTTGAATAAAGAGGTGATAAAATGAGACCCTATAAGAGACAATCAGCTGTTAATTTTAGATTGTCCGGGTGAAACGATTTGGTCGCTAAAGGTGGTATAGGACGATGGAGAAGGCGCGGCATGATGTCAACCGAAAAATATAAGCACAAGATAGATAAAGCAGTCATTCCCACATGTAATATTATGGGCGTCAATATAGCCGCCGTAAACATGGAATGGCTGCTTGATTTTACTGATAAGAACATAGCGGTTCTTTCCGGGGATTATATGTGCGTGTCAAATGTACATACCACCGTCACCTCCTATGAAAATCCCGGATACTGTGAGATTCAAAATAATGGAATAATGGCTATTCCGGATGGAGGCCCCCTTTCGACTGTCGGGAAAAAACGAGGATATAAAAATATGCAGCGTACAACGGGACCTTCTTATATGGAAGCAGTTCTGCAGATTTCAGGACAGAAAGGCTGGAGGCATTATTTTTTGGGCTCAACAGAAGAAACGCTGAAAAAGCTGGCGACAAATCTCACAAAAAATTACCCGAAAATTCAGATTGCGGGGATGTACAGTCCGCCATTCAGGCCGCTCAACGAGGAAGAAGACAGGATGATCGTAGATCGGATCAATTCAGCGGCTCCCGATTTCCTGTGGGTAGGTCTCGGCGCTCCGAAACAGGAAGTATGGATGGCATCGCATCAGGGTCTGGTGAAAGGATTTATGGTAGGTGTGGGCGCCGGTTTTGACTATTTGGCCGGAAATATTGAAAGGGCGCCGGAATGGATGCAGAAGTGCAATATGGAATGGCTTTTCAGACTGATTCAGGATCCGCGAAGGCTGTTGGGAAGATATGTGAGAACGAACAGTAAGTTTATTTGGAATGCGATGATAAGAGGGAAATGATGAGCAGACAGAAAGAGCGGGTGCTTATTGTCCACAACTATTATCAACTCCCTGGTGGCGAGGATACGGTTGTTGCCAATGAGAAAAAAATGCTGGAGGATAACGGGCACACGGTTATTCTTTATACAAGAAACAACTCGGAATTAACCAAGCTGGGAATCCTTCGAAAAATGCTCCTTCCATTTGCTGCTGTTTTTAATTTAGAGACATATAGAGATATCAGAAAAATAATCAGAGACCAGAAAATAGATATTGTTCATGTTCATAACACATTGAGCCTGATCAGCCCTGCCGTTTATTATGCAGCCTGTTCAGTGAAAGTTCCGATTGTGCAGACTGTTCATAATTTTCGCCTGTTGTGTCCGGGGGCAATCTTTTACAGAGACGGACATGTCTGTGAGGATTGCGTCACAAAGGGACTGATGTGTGCGATGAAGCACAAATGCTATCGGAAAAACAGACTCCAGACACTGGTATGTGTTGTCAGCACCGGAATTCACAGAATGACAGGTATTTACCGCAAAATATATTATATCAGCCTGACTGATTTCAACAAAGAAAAATTATTGAACCTGAAACAAATACAAAAGGACAAGGTTTTTGTAAAACCTAATTTCATACAAAAAACGGAAGAATTTGTTCCGAATCACAACAGAGCGAATCAATTTGTGTTTGCAGGAAGACTGGAAAAAATAAAAGGAATTGATTTTTTATTGGAAGCCTGGAAGCAAATGGGCGGGAAAGCGCCAAAGCTGATTATTTGCGGCGTTGGACCTATGGAAGAGTGGTGCAGGGAATATATCAATAAAAACAGGCTGAATGCTGAGATGAAAGGTTATATCCCCAACGCGGAAGTACAAAAAATAATCAGTGAAAGCAAGGCTCTGATCTTTCCGACACAGCTGTACGAAGGATTTCCAATGAGTATTGTGGAGGCATTTTCCACAGGTACGCCAGTTATCTGTCCGGATTTTGGAAATGCCGGCAGTATAGTATCTGATCATGTGACCGGTTACAAATATGTCAAAGACTCATTGGAAAGTCTCATATCCGCAGTAGAGAATGTTGACGGAAGGATATCTGAAAGTACATATAATGAGTTTTTGGAAAAATACACAGAGGATCATAATTACAGGCAATTAACGGACATTTATGCAGAGGCCAGGAGAAGTAAATGAATGTAATAGAAAATATTCATGCAAAGATATTGGATAGTACAGAAACGTTCTACGATGTAAGCGTGTGTATTATCACATATAACAAAGCCAAATATATACGTTCTGCAATGGAAAGCGTGCTGATGCAGAAAACTACCTGTAAATATGAGATTGTCATTGGGGATAATCAGTCTACAGATGGAACAAGAGAACTTCTACATGAATACTGGGAAAAGTATCCTGAAAAAGTTGCAGTCATTTTAAATGATCAGAACTTGGGACTTACCACAAATATGTACAATACAATGAGAAAATGTAAGGGAAAATACATAATCGTTCTCTATGGGGACGATTACTGGATCAGTGACAGGAAGATACAGGAGCAGTTTGATTTCCTGGAGAAAAACCCGGAATTTATAGGAGTAACCTCATGTATTGAGAGTCGTTACAATGACGAAAATGAGGCAATCAGAACCTTTCCCTGTCCGAAGCTTAGGGGGAAAAGCTGTTGCTTGGACGACTATTTGGATGGATATGACTTTCCGATGGCGGGTGTGATGTTCAGGAATGATGTTTTTACAGAACAAAATGCTCATTTTAAAAAAATGTTAGCTGCCAGTCTTTTTATAGATGATTTATCGTTTTGCATTTTACTGCTTATGAAAGGCAATGTGCATATTATTTCTGATGTGACGGCTGTATACCGCTGTTTCAAAAAAGGAGAAGGTGCAAACAATTTCAACACGGTCAATCCAAAGCTTAAACGAGACCGGATGTCAATAGAGCTGCTGAATCGTATAGATGATGCGACGGGCAATACCCTTGATCTGGGCATGCGATATGGTCTGATTTTGGCATCTGCTTTTTTTGCTGTCTTAAAGAGAGAGTTAAAATTTTCAGAGTACAGGAACATAGCAGGATTTCTGTCTGACCGATACGTTAATAAAAGCAGAACTTTACTATTGAAGGGAATCTTCCGAAAAGTTTACTTATCGACCATTGGAAGATAAACGGTCAGTACTAAAAGGGAACGGTTTAATGGAAGGGATTGTTATTATAGGACAAAAAAAGAATTGTCTGGGTGGCCCCAGCGGTATCATTGATGGGTTAGTGAATGCTTATTCCCGGATGGGGGTGCCCTGTAAAGCAATTCGCCTGGAAGAAGGTACGAATAAATTGAAGTACCTGTTTAAGGTGATAAACACAATCAGACGCAGCAAAAACTATGCTATTAATGCTCATACAGGCAGCTTTTTAATTTGTCTGTTTGTATATTTCCTTTCAAAAATATATGTTAAAGACCGATCATATTACCTGACGGTTCATGGTATTCATCGGGCGGCGCTTAGAATAGACGGAAAAAAAGATTTCGTGAATGAATGGATCGAGGCTTTTCTTTTTAAAAAATTTTTGAATTTAATCTGTGTCTCTGAAGTGCTCCGGAACGACATTCAAAGAGACTATGCCAGAAAAAATAATATTTATGTGGTTCCAAACGCAACAGACATAGAAAATTACAAGATAAAAAAGAACCGTTTTTCGAACAGTACTTTGCATTTCGTATTGTTTGGCGGGATCAGCAGGATAAAAGGGGTCATGGAATGCCTTGCGCTTATGGCCTTTTTAAAAGAACATGTTGAAGTTCCGCTGTTATTGGACATATATGGAAAAGCAGCTTCAAAAATGATAGAGGATGAATATGAAGCAGCATTAATTGATTATGGTTTACAAGACTATGTGCACTATCGCGGCCAGGTACACACAAAAGAAGAGATAGCAAATATACTTTCGGAAGCCACATTCCAGTTATGTCTTAGTCATTATGATTCTTTTAATGTTGCTGTAATTGAGGGAATGGTTGTAGGATGCCCTGCCATATGCTCCTTATGCTGCGGAGCCAGCTGTTTCATTAAGTCTGAAATAAATGGTCTGACGGTGGATCTTAAGGAAAACTATTTGGAAAGGATTTACCACTATATAAAGAAAAGCATAAGCGACGCTGAATTTTATCAAAGTCAATGCGAGAATGCCATAAGGGTAGCCCCTCATGTTCGGTGGGAAAATGCTGCCAATACCTGTTGTAAGATAATGGGAGTGGAAGAAATAAACTATGAAAGTGATCCATATTGAATCCGGCCTGGGCAATCAGATGCTCAGCTATGCAGAATATTTGGTAATGAAAAAGCTGAATCCGCAAGATGATTGCTTTATTGAGACGATGATATATGAACTGCCAGAATGTAATAATGTCATTTGCCAATGGTTTGGCTATGAGTTAGAGCGTATTTTCGGGGTGAAGGCTCCAAATATCAGAGACCTGTTTTCGAAAGCAGAGTGGGATCAGATAGTAAATGAAGTCCGGTTAACAGAGTTTTGGAATGACGGATGGAGGTATGCTCCCGCCATCACTGACGCACTAAATCGTCATGGGCTGCATCTGAAAAACATACATGGTGATGAGATGAAATATGTAGAGCCAAAGGATTCATTTACTGCCCGGCTTCTGGAAAAAAGGCTGGTGTATGAGCTAAAGCGTATAGCCAGACCGCTTTATCAGGAATCCTACCGCAGGAAAATGGATACGTCCTCTAAAATATTTATAAAAAGTAAAGAGGATATCTTTGCCGGCCAAATGTTGGGACTTAGAAATTACGGTGTTGATATAGATTTTATCAGAGATGAATTATTGAATAGCTTTGTGTTTCCTCCTGTCTGCGACCAAAAAAATTCAGATGTCCTCTCTTTGATCAGAACCACGGAATCGGTTGCAATACACGCACGGCGGGGAGACATGCTGCAATCTAATGGATACTGTTATAGATACGGCTACTTTAAACGCGCTGTTAAGTATATAAAAAAGCGCATTCACAATCCGGTATTCTTTTTCTTTTGTGATTCAGACAGTATCGAGTGGTGTAAAAGTAACAGTGAGGTATTTCATTTGGACTTTAAAAGGGACAACGTCTTTTTTGTTGATTGGAATACAGGGCTGGATTATTACCGCGACATGCAGCTCATGGGAGAATGTAAACATAATATTATTACAAACAGTTCATTTGGATGGTGGGGGACGTTCTTCAACAAAAACCCCCGGAAGATAACAATATCTCCTAATGTCTGGAACAATACAAATGTACAGTTATAGCGTATGGGCCAATCAAACGGAGGGATTGCCATGAGGGTAAAAGTCAAGGATCTGACCAACATATGGAAGTGCAGTTCACTCTATATAGTTATGGTTTTATTTGGCCAATTGTCAGGGATTTTCATCCCCGTTTCCATCACGAAAGTATTTGTGCTGTACCTGCTTATGATGACAGTATTGGGAATGGCAGAAAACAATATCGTTTTTAACCTGCCTGTCCTGGTATTTGCATTATGCGGTTTCGCCTTCTGCATTACTTATTTTATTTTTTTGAAAGAGGTATTTTCATATGTGTATCCCGGGGTAATTGTCCTGCTGTTTGCATATTTGTATCTGTGTAATTACAGTACAGTGCGGGAAAGTGTGAATTTAGATGCGATAAACAAGTGTATATTAATATATGCAATAATTAATATTTTCTTATATTTGATTCGATTTGAAGCAGTCTTTCAAAATAACGGCATAGAACTTCAGTTTAAAGGAGCGCTGCCGCACACTAATATGTTCGGAACCGTTGCATTGTCGTTGTTTGTAGCCATATTCTGGACAAACAACATAATGGCAATGATCAATCGCATTTTACTGACACTACTCATTTTTGCGTCCATGTCCAGGACATATATATTATGTATACTTGCAATCTGGTTAATCTGGCTGGGCACATTTATCTGGAAGAATATAAGCTTTTGGCTGAAGGCATTCTGGGGAGTGCTGTTGTTGCTCGTTGCCGGGACATCCATCTTTAATAGGATGATTTCCGTTATTCCTTCTATGGTTAGATTCAAAACCACCCTATTTGGGGGAAACGGCCGTCAATACCTGGAGGCATCCTATAGAAATGTAATACATTCCAGTTCACTCATGGAAAAAACAGCGGCATTGGGTATGCCGCAGAAGTATCTGGCTGGAATCGAAGTGGAGTTCAGCCACAGCTTTACTGAAAACTCATATGCTGGCATCTTCCTATTGTTTGGTATTGGGGGAGCGGTTTTATTGGGGCTCATCCTGTTCAAAACAATAAAGTATCCTAAAAGCGGACAAGCTGTATTGATTATAATCATCTATTTGTCGTCGCTGATGCTGCAAGATACATTGCTTTCCGTCCAAACAGGTATTTTGTTCTTTTTCTCTTTGGCTATCATGCTGAATTGCGGTACCTTGAATCAGAGGCAGAAAGTAAAAATACGGTTGTAAAACTCATTTTGGGGAATAGGACAAAGAAAGGAAACACTCTGATGGGGAATCCACTGGTTAGTATATTGATACCTGTATACAAAAGAGTAAATCTGGCCATTGAAGCAATCAATTGTGCATTGTCACAGGATTACGAAATACTTGAAGTCATTGTTGGTGACAACAACAGCCCGGATGGCACATTTGAAGAATTGGCTGAACGGTTTGGAAGCAACAGAAAAGTTGTTCTCTTTCAAAACGAAAAGAATTTGGGCGCGGTGGGAAACTGGAAGCGTTGCCTGGAGCGGGCACATGGAGAATACGTTAAGTTCCTGTGGTCAGACGACCTTATGGCAAAGGATTTTATTTCAAAGTCTGTGGAGCTGCTGAAAAAAAATGGTGAGGCGGCATTTGTATACAGCAGTGTAAAGATTTTTACGGATGTAAAACAGCTGCAGGAAACCGGCGCGGAAAGGCTGAGTGTCCGTTATCGGTTTTGCCCGGAGACGAGGGTTGTGAATGGTGAAGAATTTATAAAGGCTGCATACCATGCCAGTTTTTCCGTGCCGGTATCACCGGGCTGCGCAATTTTCAGAAGAGATAAGCTTCATATCGTCAGCGACATTCCAAGCAGAACAGGGTATGATCACCAAAAAAGCGGAGCGGGACCAGATGTTTTAATGTTTTTAGAGTCTATTGCTAATGGCGAAGCATTCATATACCTGGATTATGCAGCAAGCTATTTCAGGGATCATCCGGAGTCGATTACATCAAGTGACAGCACCGTTATGGACGGATATTGGACTGCTAAACAATATTATCTCAGGAAATATGACTTGGAAAAATACTGGAGGCCGCTGAATTCTGAAATAATCAGCTGGCTGAATCGAAAAAAGGTATTTAACAAAAGAAAGAATACTCTGGCGCTGAAAAAATTTCTGGATGAAAGTGACACACATATTAACGATCATTCGGTTTTGAGTATTCTTTCCTATAAGCTCAGGAAAAATTACTATGCAGAAAAAATAAAGAGGGAGTGATCATGAAACGGGAGAACAGAATTGGCTCCGGGCTGATATCAAACATGGCATTAAGCGGTATTTGTAAGCCTGCATCCATGATCATGGGATATATCTATGTTCCGATTGTTTTAAGTTTTCTGGGAACTGAAAAATACGGAATATGGTCAACGCTGCTAACCATACTTTCCTGGATCAGTTATTTTGATATCGGAATCGGAAATGGGCTTCGCAACAAATTGGCGGAGTCAATTACGGCGGGAGATGTAAAAAAAAGCCAATGTTTGATCTCATCAGCATATGTGTTCGTTACACTTATTATTTCCTGGGTGACTATTATCTTTTGCATAATAGCAGCCCGAATGGACTGGAATAAAGTTTTTGGCACTCCCGCGATCGCGGAGAATATAAAAGCTATTGTACTTTTAAGCATTATTTTTATTTCAATTAATTTTGTGCTTTCGATTTGTAAAAACATTTTATACGCCTGTCAAAAAGCGGCAACTGTCAGCTATATGGAAATATTGACTCAGTTTTTAAATTTAGCAGGTGTTCTTTTGGCAAAGCGATTTGTGTCAGGCAATTTGTTTATCATAGCATTGATTTATGGAAGCTCCATGACAATAACAAATATAGTGTTCAGTATTGCATTGTTTGTCAAAAAAAAGGAATTATTTCCGCGCCTGCAATGTGTAAATCCGGCAACCGGAAAAAGCCTGACAAATTTGGGAATTCAATTTTTCGTTGTACAAATTGCAGCTTTGGTACTTTTTACAACAGACAGCGTAATGATTTCTTCCCTATATGGCGCGGCAAACGTTACACCCTATTCAACGGTGAATAAATTATTTAACGCAATAAGCAGTATTTACTTAGCTTTTCTTGTGCCTGTCTGGTCTGCGGCAACAAAGGCAAAAGCTGAAAAAGAGTGGATATATTTGCATAAAATGGTTCACAGACTGCGGCTTTTTATGCTTCCCTTTTTTTCAGGAATTATTATACTGGCTGCTGTTTTTAAACCATTGGCCATGCTGTGGTTAGGCCAGGAGCTGTATTATGAACCAGGTCTGATTTTATGGGGCGGGGTGTATTGTGCTCTGACGATCTGGTGCAATACCTATGCCAATATAGTTAACGGCCTGGAATT
>Ga0224737_10111_pt1 | contig 12190 bp, 11 predicted proteins | sample LIM_B_Water_Pos_FD_161632 | JGI IMG/M metagenome (GOLD analysis project Ga0224737, IMG submission 161632) | Enriched cells from gastrointestinal tract of the lab mouse from Pacific Northwest National Laboratory (PNNL), Richland, Washington... | ecosystem: Host-associated > Mammals > Digestive... | reverse complement strand
GGGCTTAATACGAGGGAAGTTATAGACGGCTTTGGTGAAGAGCATGGAGGGAATCATGGATGAAGTGTTGAAGCTGGAGCATATCCAGAAATTTTATGGGAAAGAGGCTAATCTTACAAAAGCAATAAAGGATATCAGTTTTTCCGTACAAAAGGGGGAGTTCCTCAGCATTATGGGTGCGTCTGGCTCTGGCAAGACCACGCTGCTGAATGTGATATCAGCCATCGACACAGTAAGCGCGGGGCATATTTACCTTGATGGGACGGATGTGACCGGGATCAGGCCAAAGGACCTCGCACGGTTCCGCAGGGAGAACCTCGGCTTCGTTTTCCAGGACTATAACCTGCTGGACGCGCTGACGGTCTCGGAGAACATTGCGCTGGCACTGGCCATCAACCATGTGCCGGAGGATTCCATAAGCGGCAGGGTGGCGGAAATTGCGGAAACATTGCAGATATCGGATATACTGGAGAAGTATCCATACCAGGTGTCCGGGGGACAGAAACAGCGCTGCGCCTGTGCACGGGCTATCGTCAGCAACCCCAAGCTCCTCCTGGCCGATGAGCCCACAGGGGCGCTTGACAGCCATGCCTCACAGGTACTGCTTGAGACCATGCAGGATATCAACAGGCGGTACGGGGCAACGATCCTCATGGTAACGCATGATGCTGTTTCCGCAAGCTATGCGGGCAGGACGGTCTTTCTAAAGGACGGGGAAGTCTATACAGAAATTTATAAAGGGGAGGATTCCCGCAGGGCATTCTTTGAGAAGATCATGGATATCCAGGGTATGATGGGAGGGGGACAGAAAGATGTATGCTAAGTTGTTCAGGGGAAATATCAGAAAGACCCTGCGGGATTACCTTGTCTATTTTTTTACCCTTGTGGTCAGCAGTACGTTGTTTTTCGCATTCCTGTCATTAACGAGCCGGTACAATGACATCCTGGGTGGTGACGGGAACTATTCGTTGGCATTATTCCAGGATACGATCAGGTATGCGGTGCTTGCAGTTTCTTTCATTTTTATCGTGCTGGTCCGGTATATCAACAGCCATATGCTGAGGCAGCGCAGCCGGGAATTTTCGGTATATATGATCCTTGGCATGGAGCAGAGGACTGTGGCGGGGCAGTTCTTCAGGGAGATTTTCGTCATGGGGATGGCGGCGGTGCTGTCGGGATGTGTTTTTGGGACGGTGCTGTCGGGCGTCATGACGCTGTTTGTCATGAAGATGGTCGGCCGCCCAGCCTCATTCCGGCTGGGGCTGTATCCGGACACCATGCTCATGACCTGTCTTTTCTTTGGGGCTGCATTTGTGCTGGTCGGGGCCTTCAACGCGCGCCGGATCTGCAGGCTTAAGCTGATAGACCTGCTCAATGAGAAGAAAGCGGGCGAGGGGCAGGGAATGGGGAAGCGGAAGTATGTGTTTTCCTTTATCGTGGCGCTGCTCTGCTTCGGGGTCGATGCCGTGGCGCTTTACAATTTTTCCGGCATGAATGGGGTTTATGCGGGGGATATTCCGGCGGAGGTCAGCAACCTTTATCAGGCAGTGGCAATCGTGGCGGCGGTCATCGGAATATTTGCGTTTTACCATGCGGTGCTGTTCGTGCTTTCGCTGATACGCCGGGGCGGGAAGTGGAAAAACCGCGGGATCAATTCCGTGCTGCTGGGCAGCCTGTTCCAGAAGATATCCTCTACAGCGAAGGTGCTTTCCATATCCACCCTTGCGGTCACGGTTTCGCTTGTGGCATTTGTCGTTCTTCCCACGCTGGCGGAAATCACAACAGGGTATCTGGAGTACCGTATGCCTTACCATGTGATGATTTACAATACCTACAGGTATATAGATGAGATGGATGACATACCGCAGATTGATTTTTCTTTTGTCGGGGAGATCCTTCGGAGGCGTGGCATCGAAATATCAGAGGAAGTGACCCAAGAGAGCTATTTTGTGTGGGAACGGGATTTCAACACGGTGGATACAAGAGAACACTGGCGTGACATGCCGAGGTTGGCAATGGGGATTTCGGACTATAACAGGATGAGGGAAATGGCAGGCTTCCCGCTTGTCCCGTTGGGTGAAAACGAATTCTTCATGCATCTTGATTATGAAATGGACATGGAGGAGATGGCGGGGAGCATACGGACAAGGACGCTGGAACTGGATGACGGGACGCAGCTTGGTCTGGCAGAGACGGCGGTCTATAATGAACCGCTGGGGAAGTACCTTTTCAACAGCGATGGGAGCATCCTGGTCTTTCCAGACGATGTATGCGGCAGGCTCCATCTTGCGCGTACCTGCTATTATGCAAACACGCAGACGGCTGTCCCTTATGGCGACTGTAATGTAATCCGTGATGAGATTGACGCTGCCTTTCGGGAGAACTATGGGTATCTGTTTGAGCGGTATGAAGAGAAGTATCAGTCAGACCGCCATTATGTCAGCTTTATTGACCCGATCCGGTTCTGGACGCAGGAGAATAATGATGTTGTCCTGACTGCCGTTAGCGTGCGGCTACTTGGGATTTATGCGGGTACGATATTTTTTATCATCTGTATGACGGTGCTTGCCCTGCACCTGATAACGGACTCCATTGATTTTTCGGCGCAGTACAGGACGCTGCACCAGATAGGGGTGGAGCGGGAGGATCTCGCAGGGATGGTCAGCCGGAAAAGTTTCTGCTACTTCTTTGTGCCGTGTATTACCGCATTTATCATTGCGCTTTCTGTCATTTACTCTTTTGCCGTGAGATACGGGCATAAGATATTGACCTATATGGGAACCAGCGGGTTCCAGTTTGGCGTGCTGATTCCCGGTCTTTTGGTGGCGACGGTGCTTGTATGCTATTATGGAATAACTATTTATGCCATAAAGAGAAACCTGACGGTTACGCTGGATTTACAGGCCAGGGGATATTCGCGATGAATCATAGCCGGACAGGACCAGGCATGCATTTGAGAGGCAATTGAAATGGATATAACAAGAATAGCAAAAGACCATCAGACATACAGCCAAAAGACGGGAAAGGCATCATCAAAACAGGAGTGGAAGCTGTCCGATTCCCTCCGGGAGCAGATAGCCGGATACGCCAGGGAGGATGCGGCGCAGGGCGTCTATATGGGGAATAAGTTTCTCGCCCTGTGCAAAAGCGAGGTCGCCAAAGTCGCGCCGGATAGGGCGGCGCTGATGGGGAAGGTCAGTCAGGAAATGGCGGACATGAAAACCATACGGGAGGCTGACAAGCGGTGGCTGTGTTTCTTGTATATAAAGTGGAAGTTGCCGTGCAAAATGGAGAAATTACAAATATTAACATTTTGGAGCACAGGCATGAACGTGGAAAGACCGCAGAAGTTATCACTGACAGTATAGTTGATGAACAGAAAATAGATGTAGACGCAATATCAGGCGCAACAAATTCAAGCACTGTAATAAAAAAAGCGGTTGAGAACGCTCTGAAAAGCAGGAAATTGACCACTTTTTGACTTATTTATAGTATCATATTCTATAGCGTGTTTGAAAATTCATTCCTGACATCTGCACGCCCCACTTTGCGTGATATTTGCGCCAAATTCAGATTACATAGCCCGCTATGCGCCCTTCATTTGGCACAAATCTCCCACAAATTGTGACGCACATCTGCCAGAAAGCAATTTTCAAACACGCTCTGGGAGAGGAGGTTACTATGGCATACAAAATACTCATTGTTGATGATGAAAAAATGCTGACAGAATTATTGTCAAGTCACTTACAGAAGTGTGGATATGAGGCTTTTGTAGCGGAAAATGCGGAGCAGACAATATCCATGCTGAATGTCTATCCGGATTTGATTCTGCTTGACATCAATATGCCGGAAATAGACGGATTGGAGTTATGTAAAATGATCCGCCAGAATGTCGTCTGCCCCATTTTGTTTCTGACAGCCCGGATTACGGAACAGGACAAAATAAACGGCTTGCAGGTTGGCGGTGATGATTACATAACCAAACCGTTCAGCCTGAAAGAGTTGACTGCAAGAGTGGCGGCTCACCTGCGAAGGGATGAACGAAGCAAGTGTACGCCTAAAATCGTTTCTTCCCAGGGCTTGATCGTAAATCTTGCGGAACATACAATTTTTTATGGGGAAAAGCCGCTGAACCTGTCAAACCGTGAGTTTGATATTGTGGAGTTTCTGATGCGCAACGCCAATCAGATATTCGACAGGGAGCGGATCTATGAAGCCGTGTGGGGGCTGAATGCCGAAGGAGATAGCGGGGTCATAAAAGAGCATATCCGAAAGATCAGGAATAAACTGAAGGAAGTTACGGGCAGGGAATATATCGAAACAGTTTGGGGGATGGGTTACAGATGGAAAAAATGAGGAAACCCGGCTCAATGAAAAGAGCTTTTATCTTTGCGGTGGCTACTGCAATGTTTCTTGTTTTTGCGGCATCTGTCCTGACAATTTATGGATGCTACCGTATACAGAAAGTGATACTTCCAGATTCTCAGGAAGTCTGGCTGAATACCCGGACGGTCACAGCGGACGGGAGGGTATTAGAGGGAGGGCAGAGGGTTATCCTTGACGAACCTGCCCAGGTGGGTATGATCGTTCCTACCGGAGTGGATATAGCTCTGGAGAATACGGAATTCATAATAGAGAAAATCGAGTCCGGCTTTTCAACGCTTCGCCCAAAGCAAAAGTTTGTATACAGAATGGCAGGCATTTCTATGGTGATGTTTCCTTTTGTCTATTCCATTACAGGTATCATGCTGTGCGCATGGTGGTTTTACAGGAAAGAACTGTCACCGCCCATTCAGGTTCTTGCCGATGCGACAAAACATATCCGGGAGCAAGACCTTGATTTTATGGTTGATTATAGCAGGAATGATGAATTAGGAAGGCTCTGCACCGCTTTTGAAGAAATGCGGCAGGCGCTCTATGATAACAACCGTCAGTTATGGAACATGATTGAGCAGCGCAGAATCCTGCAGGCATCAGTGGCACATGACCTTAGAAATCCCATTGCGATTGTTGAGGGATATGTGGAATACATGCAGCAATGCCTGGCAGATGGAAATCTGAATGATGAAGAATTGCGGCATACACTGTCTAACCTTGCGGTAACGGCAAAACGGCTTGAACATTATACAGATTATATCCGTGACCTGAATGCGATTGAAGAAACGGAAACAAAGTATTCCGTAGTTCAGTTACCGGACTTCTTAAGAAGAGCTACGGAAAGTCTTTCGTTTTTTGCCAAACAGCATAGCCTGGAGATTGCATACCATTCCACCATATCCGAATGTCAGGTGAAATTAGACGAGCAGATCTTTTACCGTATTGTTGAGAATATCTTTTCTAATGCCATTCGATATGCCAAAAGCAAGGTGAATTTTGGGTACTCCCTTACCGATGGTATGCTTATGATAACCATATCAGACGATGGCAAAGGTTTTTCAAGGGCAATGCTCCGTAAAAAGAACACCTTTCTTTATTCTGAGGATAAAACGGGAGAGCATATGGGCCTGGGATTGGCTACAAGCCGTGTCCTTAGCCAGAAACACGGCGGAAGTTTAGAACTTTCAAATATTGCTCCCAGTGGAGCTTGTGTAACAATTAAACTTGCAGTCCACAAAATGGGTTGATATTTTTATTTATTAAAAGGTTTGGAGCAAAAAAGTGATTGACAAAGAGGCAAATCAAGGTTTATTTTGGAGGAATTAAAATGGAAGTGCGTCTTGCAGTGTGCTTGAAAAAGCAAGTTTCCAGTATGAAGGTACTTTGAGAAGTAATGCCGTAAAGAATGGAAAAGTTATTAGTAAAAAATGTATTCATTACTAAAAAGAGAATCAGATTCCCTGTTTGTCGGGAAAGTGTAGGAAGCGAAAAATCGTTATTCGTAGGAGGCAGTTATGAATTACAAAATTAGAAAAATATTAGAGGGAGAAGTCAGTCTGCTTCAAGATTTTTTGTATGAAGCTATCTTTGTGCCGGAGGGAATGCCCGCACCACCCAAATCAATTATCAATCAGCCGGAATTGCAGGTATATATAACCGACTTTGGTAAGAAAAAGACGATATAGGTTTGGCCGCGGAAGTTGATAAAAAGGTTGTTGGTGCTGTTTGGGTGCGCATTATGGATGATTATGGACATATAGACAACGACACTCCGTCCTTTGCCATTTCTTTATATAAAGATTATAGGGGATTTGGAATAGGTACTGATTTGATGAAAGAAATGCTTCGTATTCTGAAAGATGGAGGGTATAAACAAGCGTCACTCGCAGTACAAAAAGCCAACTATGCTGTAAGAATGTATCAAAAAACAGGATTTGAAATTGTGGACGAAAACGGGGAAGAGTACATTATGATTTGTCGTTTGTGACAATACGACTTCCGGTTTTCCTGGCAGAATAACTGCGCTCAGAGCCAACAGACTTGTGAGAAATTACAGTTTGTTGGCTCTCTTTATGTATAGAACTAAGCTGTTTCTCCGTAAACTTTTTCTATTCCTTGACCACATTTTGACTTTTGGTTTTTATAATGAAAGTCGAATCTAAAACAAGTAGGAGGATAGACGATGCGAAAGCGATTCTTATCATTAGCTATGATTTTTGTTTTGCCCTTTGCTGTGGCGGCCTGCGGAAATTATAACATTGCGGACGAGAATGCCCCGCCGCAAAATGTAGAAGAAGACCCATTCGCCGGGGCGCAGGAGGACGGAGATTTAGGGTTTCTCAGCCATGGGGAAGCCAGTCCCGCCAGAGCGGACGACCAGAGTGTTTTGCCTTATGAGTATAATGGCGGAGAATTTGTCCTGGACTATCAGTTTTCATCAGAGGGGAAATTGGACAGCATTGGCTTCCTGCTTTTTTTGGACGGAAAGCCGCAAGCCTACAAGGTGAATGACACGGGGGCGGAATATGAGTATCTCCACTGCTTCAGGACATCAGAAAAGCATGAGGAGAATTTTTCTTTTGTGTTCACACCGGACACAGGGAAAAAAGGCGATACCCTGAATATGACGGTCGTGAGCGTCACCAGGCCCGATTTCCAGCCTGATATGAAAGAAACCTCAAGCTATGGCTGGTATCATCAGAGTTTCGAAAGGGTGCTGAAACTGCATTTTAATGAGGATGCTCCGGAAAATGACAGCATTAATGGAGAAAGTATAACTGCTTTTCGTGATGTCAGCATTTTAGAGGAAAAAGTCACTTCCTCTTTTATTGAGAATGAGCTTGTGAGAGCAGGATGGAATGGCGTTACGATGGATACACTGGATAACGGTGTCTATTGGACGCTTGTCTATGACGGAGAGGTGGTGTATGATAATATCAACCTTACCGGGAAAGATACGCTTACCGTGCGCTACACCCTTTGCGGAACGCCAGGCGTAAGATATGGCATATCATTTTTCTTAAACCATAAGCCCGTATCTTTTGATGGAGTGGTTTCCTGTGATGTCATATTAAGCAAAGGAAATGTGTGGATTATTGAGGCAACCATAGATACCGCTAAGCTGGATGGTTTCAATACCTTTTATGCGACAGCCGTTGCAGCGGACGGAAATTCAGTTACAAGTAAAACAGGTTCAATTTTATTATACAAGGACTATGTTTGGAAGTAAACTTCCAAACTAATTATTGATGGCAGTATCGCGAGCTGCGCTTGCGATATGCAGGAGGTGTAAAAAATGAAAACAAAATGGATGTGTATGATACTTATGTTTGCTTTGGCTCTTCATCTGTCGGCCTGCGGGGACAGGCAGGAGAGTGGGGACAGCCCTGAAAATGGAGCCATAAATATGGAGCCGCAATCCCCGGAAGATGATCCATCGGAAAATACCGGAAATGAAAGCAGCGAAATGAACGTGATCGATCGGCAGGATGACGGCACGGATAAAAATATTGTGGCGGTCAGTGGGTTCAAGGATTCCGCTTTTTCAGGAAAGGTCAGCGGCTGCTATTATGCCGGTGGAAACCGGATTATCGTTGCGGCGGATCAGCTTTATCTTTACGACATGGGGAAAGGCGAAACAATCGCAAGTGCGGATATTTCCATGGGAGACTTATGCGTACAGACCTTTACAGACGGCTACTTTGTTGTGGGCCAGGGAAAGGCTGAGGGAGGCAGCAACGGTTCATTTGCTGCATCAGAAAGCGGCGGTATCAATGGATACATACTGAATAAGGACTTTGCTGTTCAGGATACCATTTCCTTTAGCGGATTATTAAGTGACGATTTTATCTTGCAGATCACAGGGATCGCTATTTCACAGGACGGAAAACAGGTTGCTTTCGGCGGACTTTCGGGGCTTTACCTTTATGATGTTTCTTCCCGGAAGGTTCGTACCATTCTGAACTATTCCGAAGAAGGCACGGCAGATAATATGCAGATTGTAACCATGGACAGCCTTACCTTTACGGGGAACAATACTTTAGTCTATGTAGGCATGGCTGCAGATACCTCCATTGGCGGGGATGGGGTCAGTGTTTATGGTACAGTATCCACAGACAGCGCAGATCTCACCATTACCAAAAAGGGGGATTATAAAGTAGATACGGAAGAAGTGCAAAAGGGCGGAAACCTGCTTATTATGCCCCAGAGCTTTGACGAAAATAATGGAACCCTGCTGATGTTTGATACCACAGCCAATACAGAAAATACGATGTCGTTCTCAAGCCCCGGTGAGGGAAAAGACGGTGTTTACTGCTCCGGGCAGGGAAAATATGTGGCTACTGCTGTTTTGGAGGAAAGCAGTGTTACAATCAACATTTATGATACGGCATCGGGAAAAAATATCCATACGGAAACCGTTCAGGACAGCAACAGTACCTATTTCCTGCGTGTTCCACAGATTTTGATTTTGGATGAATCCGGCACCTGTATCGTTGTGCTTGGACGGGGTATTGACGAGGTAAGCACCCTGATAACAACCTTTGGCTTTGTGGGGTAATTCTTGATGAAAATATCATTGCGAAATGTTTCAAAGCAGTATAAAGGCAGGGGCGCCTTGGGCATGTCTGCCAAAGGCATATATGCTCTGAAGGATTTTACCACGGAACTTACGGAGGGGGTCTATGGGCTTTTGGGCGCTAACGGTGCGGGAAAGACGACACTGATCAATATCTTTGTGGGTATTTTGGGAAGCGATGACGGAACGGTTTTGATTGACGGACAGGATGCAGGAACTTTGGGTAAGGACTTCTTGTCAAAAATCGGATATATGCCGCAATATCCTGTCTTCTACCGGGATTTTACAGTGATGGATTTTCTGCTGTATATGTGTGCGCTGAAAGGAATCCCTGACGAACAGGGAAAAAAACGGGCTTTGGAGCTTCTGGACATTGTCAATCTTTCAGATGTTAAAGAGAAAAAGATTGGTGCTCTTTCCGGCGGCATGCGGCAGAGGGTCGGCATTGTCCAGGCGATGCTGGGCGATCCTGAAATTCTTATTTTGGATGAGCCGACAGCAGGGCTTGATCCCAGTGAACGTATCCGTTTCCGCAACCTGATCTCAAAATTCGCACAGGGGCGGACAGTTTTGCTGGCCACCCATATCGTTTCCGATGTGGAGTGTATCGCAAAGGAGATTATGATCTTAAAGGAAGGCTCCTTAATAACCCAGGGAACTACCGACACATTAGAACAGAATATCTATGGGAAAGTGTGGGAGGTGACAGTAAACGGGGAAGACGCTGCCAGACTTGGCAGCCAATATTATGTCAGCAATATGAAACAGCAGGGGGAACGCTTTTTAGTAAGAATCGTAAGCGATATGCTGCCTGCTTCAGACGCAGTAAAGGTTTCCCCTAACCTGGAAGATGTATTTCTGTATTACTTCCGTGGGCAATGAGTTAGGGAGAGATAACATGACACGCTTAATCAAATATGAATTTTACAAATTATTCTGCAAGCGGTCAATACTTGTTGTACTCATATTGTTCAGTGTAATGAACCTGTTCAAAATAAACAGCGAATTCCACTCGTATTCCTACCTGGCGGACGGAAATAACAGCCGCAGTTGGAACAGCGTGTATTGGCAGCTTTATGAGGATTACAGAGGGGAGATCACTGCTGAAAAAATCAATCATCTTCTTTCCATATATCAGCCGTTAGCAGACGCTACGGCTGATATGACAGCAAGCACAGCCAAAGACAATCCGGATATGATGACGGGGAATATATACAGTGACCGGAATATCCTGGAAAAATACTATGTGGAGCCTATGGAATATTTCTATCATTATCGGACTTATGCGCTTCAAGTGGCAGAGAGGGCAAAGGAAAATGCCGCTGTTTACAAAGAACGGGGGCAGACTTATGAAGCACGCAAAAACAGTGTGATCTATAACCTTTATTCCGGGCGAAGCATAAAAGCCTTTGCCTATGAGGAGATGTATAACTATTATCTGAACTATGATTTTTCGGGCATATTGGTTTTATTTCTTTGTCTGTACGGGGTTGTCAGTACCTTTGTCTGCGAAAAGGAAACACAGATGGATATGCTGCTGCTGACAAATCCGGGCGGCGGTAAAAAGACCACATTTGCTAAAATTGCTGCGGCTTCTTTGTTTGTAATCGGTGTGGCCATATGGTTTTCTGTTGTGGACTATATTGGTTTTGCGTATTTCTTCGGAACGGCGGAAGGAGGAAATCTTCCGCTGTATGCTGTCAGCAATTTCAGCACGGCTGCGGTAAACTGTAATTTATGGCAATATGCGATTCTGTCCGCAGCGATAAGGGCAGTGGGCGTATGGACGATGAGCAAGGTGTTTCTATTGATTTCCTTGTTTGGGCGTAATGCCCTTGTTCCGTTTGTCGCTGATTTTGGAGCAGCCCTGTGTTTCATTATTACAGGTGCGTCGCAGAGCTGTTTCAGTAATACCTGGCTCAAGATTATAAACCCATATTCGCTGCTTGCTAACCGCATACTATTCAGCAAGACCGAGTTTATTTGTTTTGCAGGATATCCGGTACAGAGTTTCCAGGCAGCAATTATTTTTGCCATAACCGTAGGGGTGGTTTCCATAACGGCAATGATGATGCTTTCTAAAAGGAACTCTTATTGCCGGGAAAGGAGGATAAAGTGTCTGGATTTATATACGAAGTAAAAAAGATTATGCTCTGTCAAAGGGGGCTGTTCTATATTGCCCTTGTCCTGCTCCTTGGCACGGTCTGGCTTGCCTTATCCGACAACCCTGTAGACATAGCGATGGAGCAGTATAAAAATGAATATGAATGGTATCTGGAAAAGGTAAACGGATACTGCACCGAGGAATCTTCCCTTTATCTGGAGCAGGAGGCGGAGAGGATTGCAAAAGCGAAGGAGAGGCAGAACAGCCTTTTGGAGAACTACTATGACGGGAAGATCAGTGAAAGTGAATATAAAAAAGAGAGCCGGGAAATAGAGAAGGTTCTGGAGCGTCAAAATGGATTTGAGGTTATCTATCAGCAGTATCTCTATATCTGCGAAAATGCGGGGAACCGCTGTTTTCTCCAGACAAACGGATGGATGGGGCTTCTTGGCAAAGGTACGCTTAATTTCATTCTCTTCCTTGGCATTTTGCTGATTGTTACGCCTGTTTTCTGTTCTGAGTACAACTGCCAGATGGACCCCCTGATCCTGACTGCAAGGGAGGGGCGAAAAAGCGCTCTGTATAAGCTGCTCATTATTACCACGATTGTCCTCTTCCTGTCGCTCTGCATTTCGCTTATTGAATACGGATTTTACAGGTTCAAATACGGACTGCCGGATGGGGATTATCCGATTCAGAGCATTCGTTACTTTGCAGGCAGCAGCAAGGGTATGTCGCTGCTGGAGGGATATGTATCTATAGGGCTGCTCCGGATGTTTGGCGGTGTGTTTCTTGCGATACTCCTGATGTTCATTTCCGTTTTGGCAAAAAAATATGCGGTCGCCCTGCTTACAGGTGCGGTGTCCGTGATTATTCCCTATATAGGCTTATCAAAAACCAGCTTTTACCGTCTGCCTCTGCCGCTGCCGTTTCTGCTTGGAACAGACTTTTTTGCAGGGGATATTGTTATGAGCGATGCCCTGACAGGTGATGAGAAAATTATTTTTGCGGAGGTTGGCACGGTTACGCTATTGACCTTGCTCTTTGTATCCGTGCTTTTGTGTACTTTGGCTGTTGTCTGGATTTTACGGCGCAATTCTAACAGATGGCTGATGAAATCAGGGCAAAAGAAG
>Ga0224737_10110_pt1 | contig 12218 bp, 10 predicted proteins | sample LIM_B_Water_Pos_FD_161632 | JGI IMG/M metagenome (GOLD analysis project Ga0224737, IMG submission 161632) | Enriched cells from gastrointestinal tract of the lab mouse from Pacific Northwest National Laboratory (PNNL), Richland, Washington... | ecosystem: Host-associated > Mammals > Digestive... | reverse complement strand
AGTTCAACTCTAAAAGGATAAACAGATATAGGAGGGAAAACATCTAGTATCCCTCCTCTTAATGAAAATTCACCTTTACCTTCTACAACTTCAACTCTTTCATATCCACATTCAACTAATCTTTTTGAAATTTCTTTTAAATCTACTTCATCACCATTTTTTATATTAATTTTATACTCTAAATATTTCTCTCTAGGAGTATATAATGTAGTTAATGCATCAATAGATGTAACTATTATTTTTTTATTCTTATTACTAAGCATTTCCTTTATTACATTTAATCTTGCCCATCTAAGATCTCCAGAAATTGCATCAACATTATAAAAAACAACTTCTCTTATAGGTAAAAAATAAACATCATTAGAATAAAAGCTTAAATCTTCATATAAATTTTTAGCCTCAATTTCATTATGAGTTACTACAACTAAAGAATTACTTATTTCTTTAAATATTCCTTCTATTATATAGCTTTTTCCCGAATCTGATAAACCAGATATATTTATTGGAAACTTATCATTTTTTATACTATCTATAGCTTTAATAAACTTATCATTTTGCTGTAAGGGTTGTAATAGCCCTTGTAATCTCATTTTATCACCCTCCATAAAATTCTCTTTAATTTTCCTTGCATACATTAAATCCATTTAGTTTATTCATTGCTTCTTTAGCATTTGACTGCAACATTATGCTTACAGCTTCATTTGATGCTTTTATTGTTTCCTTTAAAATTTCAACTTCATCATCGCTAAACTTTCCTAATACATGTGAAACTAAATTTCCTTTTGGCGCTCCTACACCAATTTTGACTCTAGGAAATACATCTGTGCCTAAGTTCGCTATAATACTTTTTATCCCATTATGTCCACCATGACTACCCTTTTCCCTTATTCTTAATCTTCCTACTTCTAAACTAATATCATCATAAATTACAATAACTTCTTCATTTGATATTTTATAAAAATTAATTACTTCTCTAATACTTTCTCCACTTAAGTTCATATATGTAGTTGGTTTTAATAAAATTACTTTTTTTCCATTTATAAATCCTTCACCAAACACACCTTTAAATTTTATCCTATTTAATTCTATATTATACTTATCAGCAATATAATCAATTGCTTCAAAACCTATGTTATGTCTTGTGCCATCATATTCTTTTCCTGGGTTTCCTAATCCAACTATTAAAAACATTCTTTACTCCTCCGCTCATCTTAAAGTGACTATTTTATATTATACCATTTTTTTCAATAATAAAAGTTTTTTATTATTATATTGTTAAACACACTATTTATTTTAATTCTATTTATAATATAAAGTAATTTAAATATATTGTATTTTAATTCAAAAATTTAGACTAACTCTTTCCTAGAATTAGTCTAAATTTATTTATAATATTTTAATATCTATACGCTTAATTTTACCTTCGCTTAATACTTTGCAATGAAGTATATCATCTTTTTTCTTATCATGTAATAATTGTATTAATTCGTCCACATTGACAACTTTATATCCATCTACTTCTATAATAATATCAGTTGGCTTAATACCAGCTAAGTATGCACTTCCGTTTTTAGTTAACTCTTGTACGTAAAATCCTGTAAAATTTCTCATTTCATCTGCAACTACTCCACCTTCAACTATTCCTAAAAGCCATTTAAAAGTATTTGTAGAATTAATTATTTCTTGAAGCTCTTCCATTTGGACTCCATAATAAAGCCCATAATCGTCTCTTTTTTTAGTAATATCTAAATCAGCAATTGCAATAAGCTCTCCATTAGAATTGCAAATTGCTCCTCCTGTATTTTTTTCATTTACAGGTGCATTTATCTGTAATAATGCTTGAGTTTTTCCTTCCCCTAAATCTATCTTCTCATTTTTAGATGTTATAATTCCCGGTATTGAACTACCCACATATTCATCTCCAATTGCATTACCTAATACAACTATGCCTTGCCCTTCCTTAATACTCTCTGGAGCTGCTATTTTTATAGGACTTAATCTTCCATCAAATTCTATTTTAATAATAGATAAATTTCTTTCCTCATTTTCAACTAATATTTTTGCTTTTATTGGTTGTGCTGCTACTGAAGACAACTTTACATATATATTATTTCTATCCTTAATTGCATAATAATTAGTTAATATTATTCCACTTGAATCTATTATAACTCCTGTTGCATTTCCCTCAAAATACTCATCTTCAGTAAGCTTTTCTTTTGAATCACTTATACTAACTAATGATTTTGAAACTTCTTTTATAATCTTTGTATAGTCTAATATAACCATATCTGAATTTTCTTTAATTTCCTTAATTTGCTCAATAGTTCCACCATACTTATTTTTAATGATTATATTAGATATAACTGAACTTAAAATTCCTGCAATAGCTAAATATAAAATTATCTTAACGCCTAATTTAACCCTTGATCTAGTACTTTTTTTCTTCTCAAAAATTATATTAGATATCCTATCTTGTGGAACATTTGATATTCTTTCTTTTATATCTTCTCTATTATTCATATCAACCTCCGACTATAGAAATATTGAATTTACTAAAACAGTATCAATATTTCTGTATTAAAATAGTGAAATCTAACTTTAAATATTAAATTATAATATATTGTTTTAGTTATTTCGTTGCAATGTAAATACAAATTTTACACCTTTATCATCTACATTTTCTACCCATATATCTTGATTGTGTTGAGATAATATTAGTCTTACTATAGGAAGTCCTAATCCTGTACTAATTTTATTAGTTCTTGATTTATCACTTTTATAAAACCTATCCCAAATATGATTTAAATCATATTCTGAAAGAATATTACCTGAATTAAATATACTTACAAATATTTTTTCACTTTTCGTTGATATATTTACTTCTATTTGTCCATTATCTTCACTATACTTAATAGCATTTTCAAGTAAGTTAGTAATAACTTGAAGTATTCTATCTCTATCTCCTATAGCAAAGCATCGCTTTTCATGAAATATTGCCTTAACATTTAAATTTTTTGTCTTTATTTTATTTTCCAAATTTAATATACATAAGCTTACTGTTTGATTAATATCAAATTCAGAAATATGTAAATTAAACTTTCCTGACTCCATAGCAGATATATCTAATAAATCATTAACAAGTCTAGCTAATCTATCTATTTCATCATAAACTATTTTTAAATAATAATTTTCTTTATCCCTAGGAATAACTCCATCTAATATACCTCCAACAAATCCCTTTATTGAAGTTATAGGTGAACGTAATTCATGAGAAACATTAGAAATAAATTCCTTTCTAATATTATCAGCCTCTTCTATAGACTGTGCCATTGTATTAAAAGATTGAGCTAATTCTCCAATTTCATTTTTTCCGACAACCTTTACTCTTTCTTGTACATTTCCCTTAGCTAATCTTTTTGCAGAATTATTAATTTCTTCTATTGGTTCTACTACTAATAGTTGTGCAAAATATTTTACAATTGCTCCTGCAACTATTACAGCCAACACAATTGCCGTCCATATTATAATTATTGTACGCCTTTCATTTACTGGATTATTTTCAACCATTATTATATATCCATCTAGTTGGCTATTCGTAAAAATAGGTTTAATAAATGCAGATACTTTTAAATTACTTTTTCCATCTATCAAAACTTTTTTATGAATAATTTTGTCATCAGTAGGAATCTTAGAATTTTCTATATCTATATTAGTATACTTAAAATCACTATACTCATTACTTGATACCATATAAACATATCCTAACCTGTCAACTACAACTCCACTCATATTATTAGTTAAACAAGATATTTGTAATAACCTACTAATGTCTTCATAACTACCATCTTGATATTTTAAATATTTTCCAACAGCTTCTGAAACAACATCTAATTGTTTATTTAACGTATTTATAAGTTCATAATGACTAATTCTATAAAATCCTACACTTAATACTAGTCCAACGAGTATTAACAATCCTCCTGTTATTGAAGAAAAAGTAATTATTAGCTTTCTTACTATACTATTTTTCTTCACTTATCTCACCTCAAATTTATAACCAACTCCCCATACTGTTTCAAGCTCCCACTTTTCTCCTGATTTAACTTTTTCCCTTAATCTTTTTATATGAACATCTACAGTTCTCGAATCTCCAGGATAATCATACCCCCAAACCTCATACATAAGTTGTTCTCTAGTGAAAACCTTATTTGGATTACTTGCCATAAAATGAAGTAGTTCTAACTCCTTTGGAGCTAATTTTATAATATCTCCTTTATAAGTTACTTCATATGCTCCTATATCAATTTTTAAATCTGAATACTTTATTATATCTTTTGATTGATTTTCACCTGAATATCTTCTTGTTACAGCCTTAACTCTTGCTAATAATTCTTTAGGATCAAATGGCTTTACCATATAATCATCAGCCCCAAGCTCTAATGCAAGTACCTTATCAAAAACTTCGCCTTTAGCTGTCAACATTATTACAGGAATGTCACTACTTTTTCTAATATACTTTAAAACCTCTATCCCATCTTTTCCTGGCAACATTACATCTAATATCACTAAAGCTATATTTTCTGTTGATACTATGCTGCAAGCATCATTTCCATTAAAACATTTTTTTGTATTATATCCTCCACTTTTTAAATACATATCTATAAGTTCATTAATGTTCACATCATCATCAACAATTAAAACTTTTCCTAACTTATCTTCCATTTTAAACTCACCTTCCTCATTTAATATTCTATACTATATTTATAAAAACAATAATAAAGTTTTTATAAATTTTACATTTGTAACATAATATTTAAAAACATAAAAATAGACTGCTACACTTGTAGCAGTCAAAAATCATTAATTTTCAAATAATTTACTTATTGGCTCATCGTCATATATTCTCTTAATTGCCTCTGCAAATATCGGTGCAACAGAAATAGATTTAAATTTATCTAGTCCTTCTTTTTCTGGAAGTGGAACTGTGTTTAACATTACTAGTTCTTCAATTGCAGAATTGTTTATCCTTTCAAATGCTGGACCTGATAGTACTCCATGAGTACAACAAGCATAAACATTCTTTGCCCCCAAATCCTTTAATGCATTTGCAGCATTTGCAATAGTTCCAGCAGTATCAATCATATCATCAATTAAGATACATCTTTTTCCACGAACATCTCCTATAATATTCATTATCTCAGATACATTAGCCCTTGGTCTTCTCTTATCAATAATTGCAATTGGAGCATTTAGTTTGTCTGCAAATTTTCTAGCTCTAGTAACACTACCTAAATCTGGTGATACAACAACTACATCATCTTTATCATTAAATCCATTCTCAACAAAACTCTTAGCTAATATTGGTGAACCTAATAAATGATCCACGGGTATGTTAAAATATCCTTGAATTTGAGAAGCATGTAAATCCATTGTTAATACTCTATTTGCCCCTGCTGCTGTTAATATGTCTGCCACTAGTTTTGCAGTAATCGGATCTCTTGACTTTGCTTTTCTGTCCTGTCTTGCATATCCATAATACGGAATAACCGCAGTTATTCTTCCAGCTGATGCTCTCTTAAACGCATCTATCATTATCAACAGCTCCATTAAATTATTATTAACTGGGGAGCTAGTCGATTGTACTATAAATACATCTACTCCTCTTACTGTTTCATTAATATCTACTGATATTTCACCATCACTAAAAGTTGAAACTTTTGCATTTCCTAGTGGTATTCCTAACAAATCAGCAATTTCTTTAGCTAATTCAGGGTGTGAATTACCAGTAAATATTTTTATTTTTTTCCCATGACATATCATATTATGAGAACCTCCTTAACTTGCAATAACGCTTGCCACTTTTATATTACAGTTTAATATATATTATTTTTTATTAATAATTCCTTTTTTATCAACCCAGCCTTGTATATTTCTTTGCTTTGCTCTAGCAACTGCTAATTCTCCAGTCTTTACATCATTAGTAATAGTTGAACCAGCTGCAATATAAGTATTATCTTCAACTGTAACAGGTGAAATTAAATTTGTGTTGCATCCAATAAAACTATTATTTCCTATAATTGTTTTATATTTATTTTTACCATCATAATTGACAGTAACAGTTCCACATCCAAAATTACAATCTTCTCCTACTTCAGCATCTCCTACATATGTTAAATGAGATACTTTAGTATTATTTCCAATTGTAGATTTTTTTATTTCTACAAAATCACCAATTCTTACATCATTTCCAATGATAGATTCTGGACGAATATAAGCAAATGGTCCAACTGTAGTATTTTTACCAATTTTACTTTCTAATATTACAGATGATTGTATGTCTACCCCTTCATCAATAATACTATTATTTATTCTTGAATTTGGATATAAAACACAATTCTTTCCTATTACAGTATTACCTTCAATAACATTTCCAGGATATATTATAGTATCTTGACCTATTTCTACATCAATACCAATATATGTGGTAGATGGATCAATTATAGTTATTCCATTTTCTAGATGTTTATTATTTATTCTTTTTCTTAATATAGCTTCAACTTCTGCAAGCTGAACCCTTGAATTTACTCCTAAGGTTTCTTCAAAATTTATTACAAGAGCTCCAACCTTTTCATTTTTCTCTTTTAACATTCCAATTACATCAGTTAAGTAATATTCTCCTTGAGAATTATTATTAGAGAGATTTCCTAAGCATTCAACTAAACTTTCAATTTCAAAGCAATACATTCCTGAATTTATCTCTTTAACTTTAAGTTCTTCTTCATTGCAATCTTTATGTTCAACTATTTTTAATACTTCATCTTCACATCTTATTATTCTTCCATATCCTGAAGCATCATCTAAAACTGAAGTAAGTATAGTTGCACTATTTCCATTTTCTTTATGAACTTTAAATAAATTTTCTATAGTTTCTTCTTCTATTAAAGGAGCATCTCCATTAAAAACTGCTACTGTGCCTTTTTTATTTTTTAAAAAATCTATAGCACATTTAACAGCATGACCTGTTCCTAATTGCTCTTCTTGTAGTGAATAAGTAACATTTCTTGATTTAGTATTTTCTTTAACTAAATCTGCTCCTTTACCTACAATAACATTTATATCTTCTACTTTTCCTTTTCTTAATGTATCAATTACATGATTAACCATTTCTTTTCCGCAAACCTTGTGTAAAACTTTAGGTAAGTCTGATTTAATTCTCTTTCCTTGACCTGCTGCTAATATCAAAGCACATTTATACATTTAATTCACCTCTCTATAAAATTCCAAAAAAATTTTTAATTTTATTTCCAAATGTTCGTAAATATTTCTCATTTATTATATTTCATTAAATAAAGTATTTCAATAAAATAAGAGGAATATATACAAGTATATACTCCTCTTACCTTAAGCTGTTATTCACTCATAACAACGTTTTCTTCTTCTATTGCAGCTTCATATGCTTTTAAGATAGATGTTTGGATCTTTTCTCTAGTATCAGTGTTTATTGGATGAGCAATATCCTTAAACTCTCCATCTGGTGTTTTTCTACTTGGCATTGCAATGAATAAACCATTTTGTCCTTCAATAATTTTAATATCATGAACAACGAATTCATTATCAAATGTTATAGAAACTATAGCTTTCATTTTTCCTTCCGCTGCTATTTTTCTAATTCTAACGTCTGTTATTGTCATTTTATTACACCTCCAGTTGCTTTATAATAATATATTTCTATAAAAAGTTTAAAAATCCTTTTTTTTACTTTAATTTTTTTTATTTTTTTCTATTATTTTTTATAAAAATATTTTTGTGCAACTGAATTTATAATTATTTTATAAAAGATGATGGTCTAACGTTAAGCTTTTCTTCTTCTTTATTATATTCTAAATCAATAATTGAAATATAATCATTAGTTATTTTCTTTTCTATTCCAACATTATCAACAAGTACTCCTGTTCCAACAAGTTCACTATCAAACTCCTTTAAAAGGTCTCTAATTCCTTTAGCTGTTCCTCCACCTCTTAAAAAGTCATCTATAAATACACATTTACTTGATGATTTCATACACTTTTTAGCTAGAGCCATTTGTTGTATTCTTCCGCTTGTACCTGATACATAATTAATTGTAACTGTTGGTCCTTCTGTAACTTTATTATCTTTTCTTATTATTACTAATTCTATCCCCAAACTTTTAGCAACTTCATAAGCTAATGGGATACCCTTTGTTTCGACAGTAACTATGTAATCTATATTCATATTTTGAAAATGAGATGCTAAAATAACTCCTGCCTTACTAACTATTTGAGGATTATACATTATATCTGTTAGATAAACAAAATTACCAGGTACAATTCTTCCTTCCTCTAATAAAGCTTCACATAATTCATTTGCAAAATCTTCCCTTGCTTTTGCTCCCATTGAAGGAATAAACTTAATTCCACCTGCTGCCCCTGCGATAGTTTCTATAGATCCCATATCTAACTTTTCTAATACTTCTCTAACAATCACTATATCTTCACTAATAGTTGATTTAGCGGCATTTAAAAGTTCTGAAAATCTATTTAAACCTATAACTTTATTAGGAACTTCCATTAATATCTTTGTAATAGCTACAACTCTATTGTTTCTACTTAATTTTTCCACTTTATTCACCTTCCTTATTTTTTCAAAAACACGAATTTTTTCAATTTATTTCATCCGAATATTCATATTTTATTCTATATTTTATACATTATCAATACTTTTTTAAGTTATTTATAATTAATTGCTAAATTAACTTTTTCTAATGCTATTAAAAAAATATATACTTTTATTTTAATATTTAAACGTCTTATAAATACGTAGTTTTATATTTGTAGTTTTGCTCTTTTTTTTAGTAAAATATTTTATATATTTTTTATTTTTTGTGTTCAACGTAGTAAATTTGTATATAATTATAAATATATATTTAAATTGAAAATACATTTTTTATATTTTAATCATAATTAATCTATATATCTTGTTAATTAAATATTTTTAAAATATTATATATAATAAAATAAAGGGGTTGATAAATTGTCTTTTGATCTTAATTCAAGTAAAAATAGAAAAGTACACTTTATTGGAATTGGCGGAGTAAGTATGAGCGGACTTGCTGCTGTTTTATTAACAAAAGGATATAAAGTATCTGGCTCTGATTCTAAAGAATCAGAAGTTCTAAACAAGCTTAGAAAATCTGGTGCTGAAATTTACATAGGGCATAAAGGAGAAAATCTTAAAAATGTAAATTTAGTAGTATATACTGCTGCAATTCCTCCTACTAATCCTGAAATAATTGAAGCAAAAAATAAAAATATAGAATTAATGGATAGAGCTGAATTTTTAGGTTATATAATGAAGGGACATAAATATAACGTTGCTGTTGCTGGAACTCATGGAAAAACAACAACAACTTCTATGTTATCTCACATAACAATGAATGCAAACTTAGATCCTACAATTTTAGTTGGAGGAGATGTTGATGCTATAAAGGGTAACTACAAAATTGGTGAAAGTGAATACTTTGTAACTGAAGCTTGTGAATATAAAGCATCATTTTTAAAATTCTATCCTTATATAGGAATAATTTTAAACATAGACGCAGATCATTTAGATTATTATAGAGATATAAATCATATCCAAGAAACATTTAAAAAGTTTGCTGATTTAATTCCATCTGACGGATATCTAATTGGTTGTGCAGAAGATTCAAGAGTATTAGAAGTTATTAATCATGCTAAATGTAATACTATAAGCTATGGTCTTACTAAAGGTGATATAACTGCAACTAATATTTCATTTAATAATAAAGGTTGTGCTAAATTTACAGTTTGCAAAAACGGAAATGACTTATTTGATGTAACTTTAAGTACAACTGGAAAACATAATATACTTAATGCTCTTGCAACTATATCTACATCTTTAGTATTAAATATTCCCAAAGAAGCTATAATAAGTGGGTTAGCAGAATGTAAGGGTGCTCATAAGAGATTTGAATATAAAGGTGAATTTAATGGAACTACTATAATAGATGATTATGCTCATCATCCTGTGGAAATAAAAGCAACATTATCTACAGCAAAACTTATTGATCATAATAAAACATATTGTGTATTCCAACCCCATACCTATACTAGAACAAAAACTCTTTTTGATGAATTTACAACTTGTTTTTCTTCTGCAGACGAGCTAATATTAATGGACATTTATGCTGCAAGAGAAAAGGATACAGGCTTAGTATCATCTGATGAACTTGGAGATGCTATAAGAAAAACAGGATTAAATTGTATAAATCTTCATAGCCATGAAGAAGTTGCAGACTATTTAGCATCAAAGGTACAACCTAAAGATTTAATTCTTACAGTTGGTGCAGGAGATGTTGTTAAAGTTGGAGAAATACTTTTAAATAAAACAAATGAAAAATAAAGAGGTGATTTTTATGGATTTATTAGCTCAAATTAAAGCTTCGGCTGATTTTATTTTAAAGCAAAGTAAATATAAACCAGAAATTGGATTGATACTTGGTTCTGGATTAGGTTCATTAGCAGATACTATTGAAGATGCAGAATACTATAACTATTCTGATATTCCTAATTTTCCCATTTCTACTGTGGAAGGTCATGCAGGTAGATTAGTTATTGGTAAGCTTGGAAACAAACAAGTTGTTGCAATGCAAGGAAGATTTCATTATTATGAAGGATATTCTTTAGAGAAAGTAACTTTTCCTGTAAGAGTAATGAAACTTTTAGGCGTTTCGAAACTTATAGTTACAAATGCTTGCGGAGCTGTTAATAAAGATTTTAATGCTGGAGATTTAATGGTTATTACTGACCATATTAATTTTTCTGGATCAAATCCTTTATTTGGACATAACTTAGATGAATTTGGGCCTAGATTCCCTGATATGTCTGAAGCTTATAATTTAGAACTTAGAAATAAAGTCTTAGAAGCAGGTAAAGAACTAGGAATAAAATTACAGCAAGGAGTATATGTAATGTTCTCGGGTCCTACTTACGAAACTCCAGCTGAAATAAAATTTGCAAAAATTATTGGTGGAGATGCTGTAGGAATGTCAACTGTTCCTGAAGTAATTGTTGCAAATCATTGTGGAATCAAAACAGTTGGTATTTCTTGCTTAACAAATATGGCAGCAGGAATATTAGATCAACCTTTAAATCATGAAGAGGTTATTGAGACTTCCGCTAGAGTTAAAAATGACTTTATAAAATTAATGAATAGAGTTATCGAAATAATATAAAAAATTAAAGCTACTTGCTATTAAAAAATTATCTTTTATTTATAAAAGACTATTAAATATTAGCATGTAGCTTTTTTATTTATAATAAAATTTATATTTATTTAATTATAAAACAGTAATTTCTTTAGTAACAGAATTTAATACTTCACATCCATCTTTAGTTACTAATACTAAGTCTTCAATTCTAACTCCAATGTTATCTTTAAGATAAATTCCTGGCTCTACTGAAAATATCATTCCTGATTTAACCTCAGCGTTATTTACAGAACTAACATTTCCAAAATCATGTACTTCAATTCCTATACTATGTCCAGTTCTATGAGTGAAATATTCTCCATATCCAGCATCAGTAATTAAATTTCTAGCTGCCTTATCAATATCAGAAAATCTAACCCCTTCTTTAATTATGGAAATTGCCTTTTCATTTGCATTTTTTACTATATTATAAATTTCAGCATGTTCTTTACTTGGTTCTTTTCCTATAAACACAGTTCTAGTCATGTCTGAACAGTAATTTTTATATTTTCCTCCAATATCTAAAACTACACTATCACCAATTTTTATTTTATCCTTCCCTGTACCATGATGTGGGTCAGAACCGTTAGGACTTGTTGCTATTATTGGTGAAAAAGAAAAACCTGATGATCCTTCTTCTTCATAAATTTCAGATAAAAGATTTGCATAATATTTTTCTGAAAAACCAGCTTTTAAACTCTTCCATAATTTCAACATAACAGCATCATTTATCTTAGAAGCTTCTTTCATTATTTGTATTTCTTCTTCATCTTTTATCATTCTTAATGTATCTATTATTGGTGACGAATTAACAAATGTCGATACAACGTTTCTTCCCATAAGATCTATTAAAAAATGTGCTGGTAAATTTTTATCTATGCCTAATACCTCACTTTTTTTTACTATATTAGCTAATTTATCTATAGGATTT
>Ga0224737_10108_pt1 | contig 12268 bp, 9 predicted proteins | sample LIM_B_Water_Pos_FD_161632 | JGI IMG/M metagenome (GOLD analysis project Ga0224737, IMG submission 161632) | Enriched cells from gastrointestinal tract of the lab mouse from Pacific Northwest National Laboratory (PNNL), Richland, Washington... | ecosystem: Host-associated > Mammals > Digestive... | reverse complement strand
GGAGGGAGAGCTTCTGGCGGATTACTGTCCGCAGGAGGGAGAGATTTCGGAGCTTGTGACTTTGTATGACGGCAGGGTGGCATTTTGTGTGAAGGAGCAGCCCGCTGACAAAGGAAAAGAAACACAGAGTACTTTGTGGTACATGGACACGGAGAAGGGCGAGGCGGTGTCTCTTGCAGCCCTGGATAAGAATCCGTTCCGGCTTACACTCTCGGATGAAAATACATTGATTTACGCGGATTCTCAGGGTGTGTACCGCACCGGGCTGTCCGGAGGAGAGCCGGAGCTTCTTTATCTTTGGAGCAACCACGGGATCCGGGTGACGGACGTGTGTGCTATACAGGCGGATGAAGAAGGGCGGATTGCAATCCTATATGAGGGATTCGGAGACTGGAACTATCTGCGGCTGGAACCTACTACGGAAGAGGTGGAGGTTCAGCACATTACACTGGCGGTGTCTCCCGCCAGCAAGACGGTATATCAATCGGTAGTAACGGCGTTTAACAGGCGGTATCCTGCCTGCCAGATTGAATTGAGGGCTGATTATGAGGAGTCTGCGCTGATGACGGAACTGATTGCGGGAAAGGGACCGGTTCTGATCGATACGATTCTGACAGGCTTTGAGGAGCAGAAGAAGCTCTGGCAGCCGTTGGACGAGGTGATGGAGCAGTTGGGCATTCTGGAAGAACTTCATGCTCCGGCGGTAAATATGGGAAGGATCGACGGAACCTTGTATGGAGTGGTGCCGGATTTTGAACTGTCTACGGTGGTCACTGGGAGACAGGATCTGAAGGATTGGGATTATGAGACCTTTCTGCGGTGTGTGGAGGAGTCTTCCGGGTTGGAGGCCATGTTTAACGGCTATGGCGGAGATTACGGCACTTACTTCATCACCAGTTTTATCAGTCATGGACTGGAGGACAATTATCTGATGGATGCCGAAACGGCGACGACGTATTTCGACACGGATGAGTTTCGGCGGGTTCTTAAGCTTGCGAAAAGGTACTGCATCATGGAAGAGGCAGTGAGTCCTGGCATTTCCATGTTGGAGGGCAAGGTGTTCTGTAATGAAGTGAGGGTTATGAAGCCGGAGCAGCTTGCAATGTACCGCGGTATATACGGCCAGGATGCCAATTATATCGGTTATCCGGCGAAGGACGGGGCAGCGCATTTCCTTGTCGGGCGGGAGCCGCTGGCCGTTCGAGTGACAGCCACAAAGGAGGAGAAGGAGGCAGCCTGCGCTTTTCTCAGCATGTTTCTTTCCCATGATGTTTTACTGGAGGCGGCAAAAGATGATAATTATCATCTGAGTGTGCGAAAGGACGTGTTGGAGGAACAGATCAACAGAGTAAATGAAAATACGAATGTGTATGTATCAGGCTTTGATCAGTTCCGGGTGGGAGATTTGCTGAACAAGGAGTTGGACGCTCAAAAGCTGTATGAACTTCTGGAGGCAGCCAGGCCGGAAAAATATTTTCCGAAGGAGCTGAGAAACATCTTGTCCGAGGAACTGGGGCAGTACTTTGCAGGTGAGATCACGGAGGAAATGGTGATCAGCCATCTGGAGAACCGGGTAGGTCTGTACCTTGAGGAGAGAAAATAAGAAAGCTACGCCGCCGTTTTGATTTCTGCGATATGCCGCTTTGGGTATTTGCAAGCGCCGGATTCTATGCTATAATCAGATTCGGATAATTTAACGCATTAAGGCGGAAAAGCAGATGGAGGACAGAGCATGTATTCTTTGGACGATGTGAGAACGGCGGATCCCGAGATCGCGCAGGCGATTGTGGACGAGCAGGAGAGGCAGAACAGTCATATTGAGCTGATCGCTTCCGAGAACTGGGTGAGCAAAGCGGTGATGGCAGCCATGGGCAGCCCTCTGACGAACAAGTATGCGGAGGGATATCCCGGAAAGCGGTATTACGGCGGCTGCGAGTGTGTGGATGTGGTGGAGACGCTTGCCATCGAGCGGGCAAAGGAGCTGTTTGGGTGCGAGTATGCGAACGTGCAGCCCCATTCCGGCGCACAGGCCAATATGGCGGTGATGTTTGCCGTCTGTAAGCCCGGGGATACCATTATGGGTATGAACCTGGATCATGGCGGGCACCTGACCCATGGAAGCCCGGTGAATATGTCGGGAAAATATTTTCACATTGTGCCCTACGGCGTGAACGACGAGGGTTTTATCGACTATGACAAACTGCGCGAGATCGCGCTGGAGGCCAGGCCCAGAATGATTATCGCAGGTGCCTCCGCCTATGCAAGAACCATAGATTTCAAAAAGTTCCGTGAGGTTGCGGACGAGGTGGGCGCAGTGCTCATGGTGGATATGGCGCACATCGCTGGTCTGGTGGCGGCAGGGCTTCATCCCAGCCCCATCCCCTATGCGGACGTGACCACCACCACCACCCACAAGACCCTGCGCGGGCCCAGAGGCGGTCTGATTCTTTGCAGCAATGCGGTGAACGAAAAGTACAATTTCAACAAGGCCATATTCCCCGGCATTCAGGGCGGTCCGCTGATGCATGTCATCGCGGCCAAGGCTGTTTGCTTCAAGGAAGCTCTGGGAGAGGAATTCAAGGCGTACCAGCAAGGGATTATCGACAATGCCCAGGCGCTCTGCAAGGGCCTGCTGGCAAGAGGTATCCGGATCGTGTCCGGCGGCACGGACAATCATCTGATGCTGGTGGATCTGACGAATTTCGGACTCACGGGAAAGGCTGTGGAAAAGCTGCTGGACGCTGCACACATCACCTGCAACAAGAACACCATTCCCAATGATCCTCAGTCACCCTTTGTGACCAGCGGCATCCGTCTCGGCACGCCTGCAGTCACCTCCAGAGGCATGAACACGGAGGATATGGAGCAGATTGCGGAGGCTGTGGCTCTTGTCATCAGGGTCGGGGAGGAGAAGATACCGGAAGCACGCGCCATCGTACAGACGCTGACAGACAGATATCCGCTGATCTGAGAAAAATATGTTTGGAAATAAGGAGGGCGGCGAAATTGCCGCCCCGCCAAGCATTCTTCAAAGTGCCTTGAAAAGGCACTTTTTTCCGTGGAAGAGGTATATATGGAACTGAAGATAGCCATATGCGATGACGATGCCGCCCAGAGGGAATATCTGGGAGAAATTGTCTCGGAGTGGGCCAGAAGGAATCGCTGCCCGGTCAGACTGCAGCAGTATCCGGATGCAAAGGCCTTTTTCTTTGACTATGAAGAACAGAAGGATTTTGACATTTTGCTGTTGGATGTGGAGATGCCGGAAATCAGCGGCACGGAGCTTGCGCGAAGAGTGAGACGGGAAAACTCGGCCGTGCAGATCATCTTTGTCACAGGCTATTATGAGTATTTCGGTGAAGGTTTCGATGTGTCGGCGCTCCATTATCTGATTAAGCCTGTGGATGCGGGAAAGCTTTGCCCTGTGCTGGGGAGAGCGGTACAGAATCTGGCGTGGAGGCAGCGATCCGTACTGATTTCCACCGCAGAGGGTGAGATTAAGGTAGCGCTGGCAGATATTCTGTATGTGGAGGCGGAGAAAACCCATGTGAATGTGCACACGGTGCAGGGGAATTATCGTACAAGGATGGCGTTGGGAAAGTTTGCGGCACAGCTGGACGACACTTTTTTCAAGGTGCACCGTTCTTATGTGGCGGGATTGAGATTTGTCAAAAAGATCACTCGAAGCGACATTACCATGGCCAACGGGGAGGTGATACCTGTAAGCCGCGGTCTGTATGACGAGGTGCATGCCGCGTTGATCAGATATTTGTAGGAGGTTATGTGATGCTGCTTGACAGACTGGTGAAAAAAAGAGTTGATATCGTTGAAAAGGAGATCATGCAGAAGTATTTTGCCGAGGTGGAAAGCATGTATACTAAAATGCGGGGCTGGCGGCATGATTACAGGCATCACATTCAGACTCTGAAGGTATATGCCGCAGGCGGGGATGTGGGGGAGATCCGGGATTATCTGGATATGCTGGATCAGGATCTGACCAGTGTGGAGACAGTGGTCAGAACCGGAAACAGGATAGCGGATGCAATCTTAAACAGCAAACTTTCCCTGGCTGTGGAGAGGGAGATTCAGGTGAAGGCGGAAGCCAGGATCCCGGTGAGTCTTACCACTTCGGCGGTAGATCTGTGTATTATTCTCGGCAATCTGCTGGATAATGCCATAGACGCCTGTATGGAGCTTCCGCCAAAGGAGCGATTGATTCGGCTGTTTATGGAAATGAAGGGTAATTACCTTTATCTTGTGTTGACCAACACCGCGGGAGGCGGGAAAAAGAAGCATTTTGGCAGCAGCAGGGGGGAGGGACACGGCTTCGGGCTCAGCCGCCTGGACGAGGCCGTAAGGCGAAACGGCGGATATGTGATCAGGGCTTCCGAGGACAATGCTTTTTCCACGGAGATTCTGCTTCCACAGTGAGGGAGTCTTAGATATTGCAGTTTGAATATTAGATTTTGCGGGAGCGGTTGCAGTTTTTTCCGGCTGGAATATGCTGAAACTGTCATTGGTGAGGAGAAACAGTTACCATAGGGCAGGGGGGAGCTATATGACAGCCGAAAGTGTGTATTATTGGAAAAAACAGAACGATACAAATATTGTGGTCATACAGCCGCTTGGGAGGAGGGAAAAGCTGTGCCGTATTTGTTTTGGCGTTGTCCGCACGCTGTTGATCATGCTGGGAACGGCGCTGCTGACGGCCATACTTACTTTTTTACCTATGTGCGCGTGAGGCGGAATGCTTTACAGGTGTGACGGAGGATTGAAAAAAGAAAAGTGCAGTTGATATCAGATTTTTGACATTTGGTATCGGACTGCACTTTTTTCTGCAGGGATGTGCCATACTGTTTTTATCCGCGGCAGGATAACCGTCCATACCGTGAAACAGGAAGAGAGGTGCGTGTGTCATGAAGAAGAAAAAACGCAAATATACGAGAACAGGATGTCTTTCCTGGGCGGTGGGGAGACTGTGGGGGATAAACAGGAAGTATGTTTTTTACAGTTTCGCTGCGGTTCCTGCGGCAGTGCTGCTGCCGCTGATGGAATCTCTTTTCACCAGGGAGCTGTTGGACGGCATTGTTGCGGGGATGGGTTTTGGGAGTCTTGCTATCCTTGTGGCTGTTTTTCTCGGGGGCATCACGGCGGTGGAGCTGCTGCAGCAGTTTGTGAAGGAGAGGAGCGACGGGCTGCGGTATTATCCCACCAGCGTATATCAGTCGGAAATGGCGGCGTTTACAAATTATGAGACGGATTATGAGAATACCGAAACACAGGAATTTCAGAAAATTTATCAGTATGCGAAGCAGGACTCCTGCCAGGGTGACTGTGCGCTGGAATTTTTCAGCAGGGATCTGACTCAGGCGCTGATTCATTTCTGCGGTATAGTGACCTATGCGTCTCTGCTGGTATCTCTTGAACCGATGATTTTCATTGTCACGGCGGCGGTGTCAATGGGTTCTTATTTCACAACCCGCTGGCAGCCGTTGTATTATGAAAAAAATAAGCATCGCTGGGAGAAGGAAATCCGAAAAAAGGATTATCTGAGCTGGCTTTCGGAGGATTTTTCCAGCGCGAAGGATATCAAGCTGTACGGGATGGAGGGCTGGCTGGAAAAAATGATGCGGGACTATCAGGCATACATCCTGATGTGGAACAGGCGCTGCAGTCTGCGGGGCTTCGCGGCCGCCGTTCTGTCCGGTTTGATGGCGTTTGCCCAGAACGGCATGGCGTATCTGGTGCTGATCGGAATGTTGATGGGAGGCAAGGTCACGGTGGGGGATTTTGTCTTTTACTTTGGGCTGGTGGCCGGGATTTCCGGATTTTTGCAGGGAATCATAGGAGATGTGGCAATTCTGAACGGCCGGGCGGACAAGATCGCTTACTACCGGGAGCTTTTTGATTATCCCAACCGCTTTCATCATGGGAAAGGCTGTCCTTTGCCTGCAGCGCCTGTCACTGTCGAATTCAGGGATGTCTGGTATCGGTATGACGGAGCGAAGGAGGATGCCATAAAGGGGCTTAATCTCACTGTCCGGCCAGGGGAGAAGCTGGCGCTGGTGGGGGTAAACGGCGCCGGCAAGACCACTCTGGTCAAGCTGCTGTGCGGGATGTATCTGCCTGACAGGGGCGAGATTCTGGTGGGTGGAAGGAACATCCGGGAGTACAACATTAAGGAATATTACTCGCTGATTTCGGCGGTTTTCCAGGAGGTCAGGATGATCGCCTTCACGTTGTTTGAGTTTGTGGCAAGCGGTGATTTGAGCCGTTCCACGGCCAGGGAGGACGCGGAGGCGGCCATGAAGGCGGCGGGAATTTATGAAAAAGTGCAAAGCCTGCCCGGCGGGATGGATACCCATTTGATGAAGGGAATTTATGAGGACGGGATAGATCTCTCGGGAGGGGAGATGCAGAAGCTTCTTTTAGCCAGGGCCATTTATAAAAACAGCCCCATCCTCATATTGGATGAACCTACGGCTGCCCTGGATCCCATTGCGGAGAACAATCTGTATCTGCGGTACAGGGAGCTGACGGAAGGGCGCACCTGCGTCTATATCTCCCATCGCTTTGCCTCCACCCGCTTCTGCGACCGTATTATTCTGCTGGAGGACGGCGCTATAAAGGAGAGCGGCACTCATGAGGAGCTGATGCGGAAAAAGGGGCGGTATGCCGAGATGTTTGAGATCCAGAGCCAGTACTACAGGGAGGAGAAAAGCGATGAATAAGAAGAATGTTACCTGGAGAGCTTTCAAGATGTATTACGGATTTTGGCCGTCTTATTTTCCTCTGAAGGCATCTGTGATTTTGCTGAATAAATTTTCTCCTTATTTTAACCTCTGGATGTCCGCCGAGATTGTGACGGCGCTGTATCAGGGAAGAGAGAGAAAGGAAATCTTTCTGCTGGTTGCCGTGGTGCTTCTTGGAAATCTGTTTCTGCGGGTAGGGGAAGCGTTTCTGGGAAGGAATGCCCAGAGTGCGCTGGAAAAGCTGGAAAATCATCAGGCGGCGGCATTTTACAGAAAGACTCTGTCCCTGGACTATGATAAGCTGGAGGATCCCCGGGTTCGGCTGCTGCGGCGTAAGATCCGGGAGAACAGCTGGATCAACGGCTACGGTGTGGAGCATATGAGATGGCGGGTGGAGGAACTGATCTCCAGCGTGGCGGAGCTTGTCTTTTCCGCGGTGTTGGTCACGGAAATGTTAACCCTGATGGCAAAATCCTCCTTTCGCTGGGAAGGCGTTCTGTTCTTTCTCCTGATAGTGGGCTCCGTGGTGCTAGCGGTGGTATTCCAGGCGGTAAACGACAGGAAGCTTGCAAAATATGTGGACGAGGTGGGGGAGCTGATGCTGCGGGAAAATCAGTTCAGCGCGGGCACCCGGGTCACAGGGATGGACAATCGCATTTACCGGCAGCAGGAGCTGCTTGACAGGCTGGAAAAGAAGCTTCTGGAGGAACATCTGAAGGTCTTTACAAAGTCGTGCAGCATGAAGTTTCGAGCGTCGGTTCCCAGGTATGTGTTTTCCAGGCTGGCGCGGCTGTCTGCCAGTCTTCTCATCTGTCTGTACTGCATTCGGGGCTTTTTTCCTATCGGAAGCGTCATCAAGTATGTGGGATATCTGGGAAGAACCGTGGAATCCGTGAAAAGTCTGTTTTTCTGTATCAGCCAGCTGAAGAGCAACGAGCGGTTTCTGGAAACCTGGCTGGAATATTTTGACATTGAAAATGAGATGTATCAGGGCAGTCTGGCGGTGGAGAAGCGAAGCGACGGACAGTTTGAAATTGCGTTCCGCAATGTGAGCTTTTGCTATGCGGGCAGCGACACCTGCGCGCTGAAAAATATCAATCTGAATCTGCGCCCGGGGGAGCGTCTGGCGGTGGTGGGGATGAACGGCAGCGGCAAGACAACGTTTATCAAGCTGCTGTGCCGTCTGTACGATCCAACGGAAGGGGAGGTCATTCTGAACGATTTCAATGTCCGCAAGTATGATTACAGGCAGTATCTGGATCTTTTTTCCGTGGTTTTCCAGGATTATAATCTGCTGCAGGTGCCTCTTGGCAACAATGTGGCCTCGGCTGCGGAGTGGGACGAGGAGAAGGCGGTGAGGCTTCTGGAGCGGACGGGCTTCGGTGAACGGTATGCGAAGATGCCAAAGGGCCTGGAGACGCCTCTTTACAAAAGCTTCGACGAGGACGGCGTCAATATCTCCGGCGGTGAGGCCCAGAAGATCGCCCTGGCCAGAGCGTTGTACAGGGATGCATCCTTCATCATTCTGGACGAGCCCACCGCGGCGCTGGATCCCATCGCTGAGTCCGAGATCTATTCCCGATTTGACGAGATTGTGGGGAACAGAACTGCCATTTATATCAGCCATCGGCTTTCCTCCTGCCGTTTCTGTGACAGGATTGCCGTCTTTGACCGGGGAGAAATCGTCCAGCTGGGCACTCACGAGGAGCTGCTGGCCGACGAGCAGGGTAAATACCATGAGCTCTGGTACGCGCAGGCACAGTATTACCGGTAGATCGTGAGCTGCGCCGAGAGAAAAAACTTGTCCCCGGGCCGACGTTATGCTATGCTTTTGTGAGACGAAAGAGGCAAAAAGGGAGGAAGCGCATGAATATCATTGTAGCGGTAGACAAAAACTGGGCCATCGGAAACAGGGAGGAGCTTCTGGTCAGGATTCCCAATGATCATAAGCATTTCCGGGAGGAGACCACAGGAAAGACAGTGGTGCTGGGACGTAAGACCCTGCAGACTTTTCCCCAGGGATTGCCATTGAAAAACAGAACCAATATCATTCTCTCCAGAGATAAAAGCTTCAGCGTGAAGGATGCGGCGGTGGTTCACTCGGTGGAAGAACTGCTGGAGGAGCTGAAAAAATATGACACAAGGGATGTCTATATCATCGGCGGAGAGAGCGTCTACAGGCAGCTGCTTCCCTTCTGCGACGTGGCCCATGTCACAAAGATTGACCACAGCTATGAGGCGGACTCCTGGTTTCCGGATCTGGATCAGGATCCGGAGTGGGAGATCACGGCGGACAGCGAGGAGCAGACCTACTTCGACATCGCCTACACTTTTCTGAGGTATGAGCGGAAAAAGGGTTGAACTGCTGCACTTTGTTGATTTAACGGAGAAAAGTGTATTGACTTTTTGCGCGGAAAGTATAATAATGATTACCAACAAAACATTATCTGTGCAGAGAAAGAAGGCTTGTCATGGAAAAGAAAGATATCGACTGGGGCAATCTCGGATTTGGTTACGTTCAGACGGATTTCCGGTACGTTTCCAACTATAAGGACGGCGCATGGGATCAGGGAGTGATCACGGAGGATGCAAACATTGTCCTGAACGAGTGCGCGGGAGTGCTGCAATATGCCCAGACTATTTTTGAGGGACTGAAGGCGTATACCACGGACGACGGGCGGATTGTCACTTTCCGTCCCGACCTGAACGGAGAGCGCATGGAGGCTTCGGCTGCAAGGCTGGAGATGCCTGTTTTCTCCAAAGAGCGCTTTGTGGATGCGGTCACAAAGGTGGTTGCTGCCAACGCGGCGTTCGTTCCTCCCTACGGCAGCGGCGCAACGCTTTATCTGCGTCCTTATATGTTTGGGACAAACCCTGTCATCGGTGTGAAGCCTGCGGACGAGTATCAGTTCCGGATTTTCTGTACGCCGGTGGGCCCCTATTTTAAAGGCGGGGCAAAGCCTCTCACCATCCGGGTCAGTGATTTTGACAGAGCGGCCCCTCACGGAACGGGAAACATCAAGGCAGGGCTGAATTATGCCATGAGCCTTCACGCTATTGTGACGGCGCACCAGGATGGCTTTGACGAAAATATGTACCTGGATCCCGGCACCCGCACCAAGGTGGAGGAGACGGGCGGGGCAAACTTTCTGTTTGTCACAGGGGACGGCAAGGTGGTGACGCCCAAGTCCGACAGTATTCTCCCTTCCATTACTCGTCGTTCCCTGGTCTATGTGGCCAAGGAGTATCTGGGTCTTGAGGTGGAAGAGCGGGAAGTGCTTCTGGAAGAGGTAAAGGACTTTGCGGAGTGCGGGCTCTGCGGTACTGCCGCGGTGATTTCCCCGGTGGGAAAGATTGTGGATCATGGGAAGGAGATCTGTCTGCCCAGCGGCATGACACAGATGGGGCCTGTCACGAAGAAGCTGTATGATACGCTGACCGGCATCCAGATGGGCAGGATCGAGGCGCCCGAAGGCTGGATCCATGTAATCGGCTGAGGTGGCTCTGAACAGAATAGATTTCAGGAAACGAATGTGATGAAAATGCCCATACTCCCCAACGAGTCTGGGCATTTTCAAACAGCAGGACAGATCCGGTGACAAGCGGCTGAGCAGGTGCGGGAATGAGCAAAGAAAACAGAGAGCGCAGAGATAATAACAGAATATTCTTCCGACGTTTTGGCACGTTTCTGCTGTGTCTTTTTTTGGCCTGCGGATGTCTTTGTTCCTGCGGGGAAGGCAGCGGTGTGCAGATCGTGTTTACCACCGGTTTCGGAAAGGACGAGGTGTTCCGAATCGGTGATACCGGCTGTACCCGCTCCGAGCTGATGGTGTATCTGACGACCACGCAGAACCGGTATGAGAATGTGTACGGTGCGGAGATCTGGAACATTGCAGGGGACGGAACCACGTTGGAGGAGAATGTAAAGGAGACGGTACTTGCCAGGATCGCCCAGATCAAGACCATGTGTCTTCTGGCGAACAGCAAGGGTGTGTCTCTGGAGGAAGCGGAGAGGAAGCTGGTTTTACAGGCGGCAGAGGAATATTATGGCTCCCTGAACGAGACGGAGATCGATCTTATGGGAGTGACGGAGGAGATTGTGCGGCGGCTCTATACGGAGTATGCACTGGCCAATAAGGTCTATCAGTACATTATTCAGGATATCAACCCGGAGATCAGCGACGACGAGGCCCGCACCATAACGGTGCAGCATATTCTGCTGCGCACCTGGACCACGGACGGCAGCGGCGCCAGGGTGCCCTACGGGGAGGATGTGAAGCAGACTGTCTATGAGAAGGCTCTGGAGATCAGACGGCAGGCGGTGGAGGAAGAGCAGGATTTTCTGGATCTGGCCTCCAGATACAGCGAGGATACCAGCATCACCTATAACTTCCGGAAGGGCATGATGGACGAGACGTTTGAGGAAGCGGCCTTTTCCCTGGAGACGGATGAGATCAGTCAGGTGATCGAGACGGAGACAGGATATCATATTATCAAGTGCATTTCCACCTTTGACAGGGAGCAGACGGAGCTGAATAAGCTGGAGATCGTGGAAGAGCGCCGCAGGGAGGTGTTTGGTGAGGAGTACGACGCGTTTGCGGATACACTGGTGCGGCAGTTGAATAAAAAGCTCTGGGAGGAAATTGCCCTGATTCATGACGAGCGGGTGAGCACCATGGATTTCTTTGAAATATATGCCGGATATTTTCCGGACTGAGCTTTTTAGAAAAATTTTAGAAATCTGGAAATGCTGTAAAACAGGACATTCCAGCCATGTTATTAGCACTCGTTTAAAATGAGTGCTAATTTTGGGTTGACTTTTGGGAAAGGCAGTTTTAAACTTATTTTCAGTGGGTGATCTAAAATTGTCACCAAAAGATTTCAGAGAGAAAGGGATGTTGAAAATGGCAGCGAAAAGCGGCAACTTATCAATTAACAGTGAAAACATATTTCCCATCATCAAGAAATGGCTGTATTCCGACCATGATATTTTTTACAGGGAACTGATTTCCAACGGCTGCGATGCCGTGACCAAGCTGAAAAAGCTGGATATGATGGGGGAGTACACTCTGCCCGAGGGCTATAAGGCCAGGGTGGAGGTTATCGTGAATCCGGAGAAGAAGACGCTTACCTTCATCGACAACGGCCTGGGAATGACGGCGGACGAGGTGGATGAGTATATCAACCAGATTGCTTTTTCCGGTGCTGCTGATTTCATAGAGAAATACAAGGACAAGAGCAATGCGGATCAGATCATCGGCCACTTCGGACTGGGCTTTTATTCCGCGTTTATGGTTGCGGACGAGGTACACATTGATTCCCTGTCCTATAAGGAGGACGCAAAGCCCGTTCACTGGGAGTGCGACGGCGGCACGGAGTTTACCATGGAGGAGGGCGACAGGACGGAGGTGGGAACCGCCATCACCCTGTTCTTAAACGAGGATTGCCTGGAGTTCTGCAACGAGTACAGAGCCAGAGAGGTGATCAAAAAGTACTGTTCCTTCATGCCTACGGAA
>Ga0224737_10107_pt1 | contig 12310 bp, 5 predicted proteins | sample LIM_B_Water_Pos_FD_161632 | JGI IMG/M metagenome (GOLD analysis project Ga0224737, IMG submission 161632) | Enriched cells from gastrointestinal tract of the lab mouse from Pacific Northwest National Laboratory (PNNL), Richland, Washington... | ecosystem: Host-associated > Mammals > Digestive... | reverse complement strand
AGAATATTTTTGTGGAGTCAGGGAATTTGTCTACGAATCTGTTTGTCCGGTTGGAGCGTAGCCTGGAGGAAACGGAAGAGATCGAGGGAAAGAGCTATAAGGAGATCAACGAGTGGTGGAGCAATCTGCAGGAAGATTTCAAACGGTTGAACCGCAACTATCAGGATTATCTGAGAGAGTTTTATTCGGGAAAATCGGACAGGTTGATGAAATCGGTGGAGTTCATTTTACATAAGGATCGGTTCATCCAGTATCTAAACGAATTTATCAAGGAGATGCAGAAGCATTCCAGATATATCGCCAGGCTGTTGACACAGAAGGGCGGCCAGATCGAAGGGCAGCTGTTGGATAAGGTCGTCAGGAGTGAGATGGAGATTCCCCGGGCACTGTCGGAGCTGCAGATGAACATGGAGGAAAGCATTCGGGAAAACGTGTGGGGGAAATGGAATTCTCTGAAAAGCTGGTTCCTCGATGCCCCGGAGCACGAATGTGAAAGCCGCAAGGTTCTGATTATTACCAATGATATAATCAGAAATATCATACAGAATGCGGCGCTGATTCTGCAGATGCAGAATTGGGGGATGAGCAGAAAGGATGACTACCGTAAATTTCTGGAGCTCTTTTTGCAGGCCAATACTTTAGATGAGGCGCACAGGATATCCGCCCATGTTTTTGGCATACAGAACATTCAGCATCTGAAGGAAAATGCCGTTCGGGATACAGACAGCATAAACAGCAGTGTTTACGACGAAGTCCCGTTTGCCTATTCGTTGAAGCCGCACACAAAAGCTTATCGGGAGAGAAGGCGGCAATCTGGCTTTGCGGATAAAACCATGGAAAAGCTGCAGCATAGGATGGCTTATTTGAGGCAGTTGGACGGTGAGAAGGAATTGGTGATGCGCTATATCAGGGACGGCAGGCTGGATCTGACCGCTATCGAGGATGTGATTCCTGATTCGGTGCGAATTACCTTTTTGCGGTGGATATCCCAGGCAAATATGAATTCCGGGAAAATCGGCAGGACAGAGTACGGTCAGGAATTCCGACTGGTCAGGAAGCCGGGAACCTGTGTGCTGCACTTCGAGGACGGAGACCTGACCATGCCCGCCTATGTACTGGAGTTTGGCGCGTAGCGCCAATGAGGAAAAGCGAAGCTTTTTCGAATCGAGCTTCCGACGCAAAGAGCGGAGCGTTTGCAAGTCACTTTATTTTATATAGCGGGGAGGTATACAGGATTGAACAGGGTCAGGTCGCTGTTGGAAAACATATGGATCTGCAAGGATACCCAGAAAGACGAATATTACAAGATAAAACATGAGATCCCCCTGTTTCAGCGGTTTGTCAGGGAGATGCTTGGCTGGAAGCTGATCAATACGGAGCGTTTGCTGAAACTGGAAAAAATACCGGTTCATGCGGAAAGCTTTATGGGGATACAGGAGTTTGCGGAGATCAGAGATTACTGTTTCCTCTGCGCCGTACTGATTTTTCTGGAGGATAAGGAGGAGCAGGAACAGTTTCTTTTGTCCGAGCTGATTGGTTATGTAGAGACCCGTTTGAAAGAGAGCATGGAGATAGACTGGACCTCCTTTTCCCAGCGAAAATCTTTGGTGAGAGTGTTGCAGTATATGGAAAAGAACAATATGCTCAAGGTATATGAGGGCAGCAGCGAAGGCTTCGGCCAGGAGTCCGGCAGCGAGGTGCTCTATGAGAACACTGGGCATTCCAAATATTTTGCCACCAGCTTTTCGCAGGATATTTCCGATTTTCACAGTGTGGAGGATTTTGAGAAAGCGGCCCTTCAGGAGATCGATTCCGAGAGAGGGAGGACGAGAATCAACAGGGTCTACAGACAGCTGGTGGCTTGTCCCATGATGTATTGGAGCAATCTGGAGGATGCCGATTCCCTGTATCTGAAAAACCAGAGACAATGGGTTTCAAAATACCTAGAGGAAAACATTGGCGGCCGCCTTGATCTGCACAAGAATGCTGCATTCTGGATGTTGGAGGAAGAGGATTGTTATGGTAAGGTACACCCACGGGACGCCATATTACCAGAGGCAGTATTGTTGGTGTGCGCCGAGATCAGGAGCCGGATAGAATCCGAAGAATGGGTCAGACAGGCGGACGAATGTGTCTATTTACCAGAGGAGGCGCTGGATCAATTGATTCGGGACTGCCATGGCCGCTGGAAAAACGCATGGGGCGTGGGTTTTCGTGAGAAGGAGCCCGGCAAAGCAGCGGAGGAAATTAAGGAATACATGGAAGCATGGATGATGTTTCGGAGGGAGGAAGGGCAACTGCGGCTGTTTCCGATCATTGGGAAACTGTCAGGGTACTATCCCAAAGATTACAAGGAGAAAATGAATGATGAAGCCTGGAATTCGTGATGCAAAGTACTTCGGGATTCCGATTATAGTGGCGTATACGCGGCGAAATGAGAGGAAAGGTTTATGATGAACGGACGCTGGATGATGAATCGAATCGGCTTTGTCAATTTCTGGCTTTATGACGAAGAAGAGTTTATCTTTGAGGATGGGAAGCTGCTGCTGAGAGGGCAGAACGGTTCCGGCAAATCCATTACCACGCAGAGTTTTATTCCTTTTATACTGGACGGGGATCGCACCCCCAGCCGGCTGGATCCCTTTGGCTCCAGCGATCGGAGAATGGAATATTACTTTCTGGGGGAAACGGGAAAGGAGGAATCCACGGGATATCTGTACCTGGAATTTCGGAAAAAGGAAACCGGTGAGTACCGTACCATAGGAATCGGGCAGCGGGCCAGAAAAGGAAAGCCTATGGATTTCTGGGGTTTTGTCATTCTTGACGGCAGAAGGATAGGGGGTGACATCTGGCTTTACAGAGAGGTGGGAAGTAGCAAAATCCCTCTGGAGAAGGGGGAGCTGAGAAAAGCCTTGGGGGAGGATGTGCCCTTTACGGATGTGCCCAGGGAATATAAGGAAATGGTAAATAAATATCTCTTCGGCTTTGACAGGGCGGAGCAATATGAGCAATTTATCAGGCTGTTAGTAAAGGTGCGGGCGCCAAAGCTTTCCAAGGAATTTAAGCCTTCTAAGGTTTATGAGATTCTCAACGACTCTCTTCAGACTTTGACGGACGAGGATCTGCGTCCAATGGTGGACGCCATGGAGAAGATGGACAGTATTCAGGGAAACCTGGATCAGCTGAACCGTGCCCTGACGGACGTGACAGCCATCCGGAAAGAGTACATGCGCTATAATCGGTATATGCTGGGAAAGAAGGGACAGGCGTATTTGGCTGCAAAAAAGGCGGCTATGCAGGCCCAGGCACAGATAGACAAGCATACGATAGAACTGGATAGTCTTACCCGGGAACAAAAGGAAAAGCAGGAGGCGGAAAAAGACTTAAGAGACTGCGACAGACTGGTGGCTGCGGAGCTGGAAAGCCTGACGGATACGGATCTGGAGGAGATGGATGCGAAACTGGATAAGGCCCGCCGGGACGAAAAGGAAGAGCTGCTAAGAAAAGAAAGGATAGAGGAACGGATACGCAAAGGCAGGGAAAGCATTTGGGAATGTGACAGGAAGCTGCGTGGCCTGAAGGGAGAGAGGGAGGTCTGCAGGGATGACATGGCGAAGGAGACGGAGGAGCTGAAGAGCGGGCAGGAGACTTTGCGCTGGGACGGCCATTCCGGTGTCCTTGAGCTGCCTGAAACCCGAGATATACAGAGAGCCGACGATTTGATGGAGGAATTGCAGAAATACCGAAAGGCGGTGGCAACGGGAAAAGAACGTGTAGAAAAATACGGAAGGAACAGAAGACAGCTGGACGAGGTTTCGGAGGAGGCGGAAGGCCGTAAAAGGGAGTGGGAGGAAAAGAAAGCGGCTCTGGAGCGGGCGAAGCGGGAGACGGAGCTTGTCAGGGAGGGCTGTATCCGGGACCTTTATACCACAAACAGCCAAAATGAGGAGTGGAAGCTGTCGGAAGTGTTGTTGGCCCAGACCGAGAGGGTGCTACAGGATTACCAAAGTGCTGCGGACGGCAGAAAAATCAGTCAGACCCTGCAGAAGGCATATCAGGAGCACAAGGAACTGCTCTCCGCCAACCTGTGGGAAAAAGGGAAAGAGCTGGAGGAACAGAACCGTGTCCTGAAAGAGCTGGAGATGCAGCGTTCAGAGGTGCAGATGCAGGAAGAACTGGAGCCGGAGCGGAGAGAGGCGGTGATCGCGTCCCGAAGAAGTCTGGAAGAGGCGGGAATCACAGCGGTTCCTTTTTTCAGGACAGTGGAATTTGCGGAGGGCCTGGAGCCGGAAGAATGCGCTCGGATAGAGTCCCAGCTGACGGACATGGGGCTGCTGGATGCATTGGTGGTTACGGAGGAGGGCTTTTGGCAGATCAGGGAAAATTTTCCGGAGTTCGTGGACTGTGTCATACAACCGCGGGAAAAGGGAACATCCGGTTTCCCCGGGCTTCGGGTCAACGAAACGCTTGATCGGGGAATCAGGGAGGCTGTTGTCAATATTTTGAGCCGTATTTCCGAAACGAGCCGGGGAGAGGGACTTTATGTCCGAATGGAAAGGAATGGGAATTATGAGCAAGGAATCCTTTTCGGCAGAGCGGAGCGGAAGGAAGAAGCGGAGTATGTGGGAGTACTTGCCAGGGCACAGAAGAAGGAGCGGAGACTGCGGCAGCTGTCTGAGGAGATTTGGCAGGTACAGGCTGTACTACAGGAGCTTGGTAGCCAGAAGGAGCATTTGGAGCATCGGGTCAAAACGCTGGAGACAGAGTACGGTAAGTCTTTCGGCACGGAAGGACTTGACACTGCTTTAGATGCAGAGGGAAAGCTTTGCCTTGCCTGTGATCAGGAGGAAAAGAACTATCATGCGATAGAAAAAAGACTTGATGCCAGCAGGCAGCAGGAGAGGCAAAGCTATCAGGAAATGCTTTCCGTCTGCAAGGCTTTTCCCTACGGAAGGACAGCGGAGGAGTACGAGGCGGCCCTGGATGCGGCAGACGCCTATCAGCAGAGCCTGCGGAGTCTGTATAAGCTGCTGTTGCGGTTTGAGAAGACGGAAAACGATATTCGGACGCAGGAGGAGCTGATCGACCGGGAAGAAAGTAATATAGATGAGGCAGATCTTGACAGAAGGGACGCTGTGGGGAAACTTGCGGAGCTGCAGTTGAAGATCGGCCAGTATGAGGAGTATCTGAACAGACCCGAGGTGAAGGAAAAGGCGCAGCGCAGAGAGGCCTTAAAGAAGGAACGGGAAGAGATCGGCAATCGGCTGAGTGAGATCGGGAAAAGACTGGCCGTGATCGAGAATCAGTTGGATCGGATTCAGGGGGAAGAGGAGGAACTGCGAGAAGATTTTGTGCGGAAGGCTTCCAAGGAAAATCTGTGCCAGAGGTATTTTGAGGAGGAGCTTGACCTGGGACTTGTCCTTGAGAAGGAGGCGGGAAATCTGGAGGGTTATGCCAAAGAATCCCTGCAGCGTATGCGGGACGGCGATGAAGGCAGAGATGTGAGCACCATGGCCACAGGACTGTACCAGACGTACTCTGCTCACAACGGCAGTCTCGTAAGCTATGGGACATCCATCGAGGAATGCTTTGAGGAGGCGGAGAACGGTTCCGAGGCACTACGGAAGAGGCTGCGCATTTTTTCCGTGTGGAACGGAAAAAAGCTGTATCTGGAAGAATTTTATCAGATGCTGAAAACCACCATCGAGGAGACGTCGCTGCTGATTCAGCAAAAGGACAGGGAACTGTTTGAAGATATACTGTCAAAAACCATCAGCCAGCAGCTGACAGACCGCATTGCCGAGAGCAGGAAGTGGGTGCAGGACATGTCGGCGCTGATGAAGCTGGAGACTTCTATGGGATTGTATTTTTCTCTGGACTGGAAGCCCAGGACGGCGGAAAACGATCAGGAGCTTGACATAAAGGAGCTGGAAAAAATACTGCTTCGGGATGCTTCGCTGCTTGGCAACGACGACATTGAAAGGGTGGCGGCCCATTTCCGCAGCAAGATTGAGACGCAGAAGCAGAGGGCGGAGGAGGCCGGGGAGAGTATCAACTATATGGATCTGGTTCGTGACGCTTTGGACTACAGAAGATGGTTTGAGTTCCAGATGTCCTATTACAGAAATCTGGAGGGGAAGAAGAATCTTACAAACTCCGCATTTAACCGTTTCAGCGGAGGTGAGAAGGCCATGGCAATGTATGTGCCGCTGTTTGCCGCGGTGAATGCCCAGTATCAGAAGGCGGAGAACAGGGATCACCCGCGGATCATTGCGTTGGACGAGGCCTTTGCGGGAGTGGACGACAAGAACATCAGCAGCATGTTTAAGCTGGTGGAGGATATGGACTTTGATTATATTATGAATTCACAGGCGCTGTGGGGTTGCTTTGACACGGTTCCGGCACTGCGCATTTCGGAGCTTCTGCGCCCGCTGAATTCACAGGTGATCACCGTGATTCATTATACCTGGAACGGGCGTGAAAGGGTGTTGGATGAGCAATAGCGAGTTGAGGGATTGCGCGGCCTATTTTAGGAAAGAGCGGGGATTTGACCGTTGTTTTCTGGAGATGCGCAGAAAGTGGAAAAGCTATGGAAAGCCGGCGGGCAACATAAGGATCAGCGCCGCTACCGAGGAGGAGAAACGTGCCATAGGGTGTTTTTTGGGCAAAAAATACTGGGATGAGGACATCGTGTTCCGGTTTGCCGACTTTGAGAAAGCATTGCAGGAAACCAGATTCCGGGAAGTCCCACTGGCGGTATTGTTGGAACTTTATTTTGGGGAAGCGCTTGTTACCAATCAGGAAATGAAGGCATTGGAAGAGCAAAAAAAGATGGAGTTCCGGAACCGCATCATCTCATGGCTGGAGGAAAAAGGAAAGGCAGAAGTAACGGAAGGGGCAGAAGGAGAAGGGCAAGAAAGGACAGAAAAGCCGGAAGGGACGGCGACGTTGGCCTGGATTCAGGGCATGTGGTCGGAAAAGCAATATGGCTACGCAACGGTCATGGGGCTTTGGAAGAACGATGAGAGCACGGCGGAAGCCGTGGTGCGCAATGTATGCACGGGATATTCTACGGCAGTCAGGGCGGGGGAGGACGGGATTTTGCTGGCGGTTTTGGCGGCAAAGGTATCCGGGAATCCTCATTATTTTGACAGGGGACAGAATGCTGCTGCGCTTTTGCTGCATCTTATCTGTTTTGCCGAAGGCAGAGAGCTGCCGGGAGACGCTGCAGGCGTGTATGAGGCGTATCGGAATGCGGGGATTGTCACGGACGAGATTGCAAGTACGGTGGCGTTTTTCCGGCTTCATATGCGCAAGGATGGAGCGGAAAGTGGGATTCTGGAAGCCTTCTGTGCGGCGGGGGAGCCCGGAACCCTGTCCCTCGTCAATCTGACGGGAGCGGAAGCCGTTTGGGCAGAAGGGAAATGTGCCTATGTGGTTGAGAATGAAATGGTGTTTTCTTATCTGGTGAAATGTTGCGGGGAATTACCGGTCACCCTGCTGTGCACCTCCGGCCAATTAAGCTATGCGGCACAGCGGGTGATCCGTATGCTGTGTGAGAGCGGTACAAGAATTTACTACAGCGGAGATATGGATCCGGAGGGAATCGGTATTGCGGATCGGCTTTGGAGGAAATATCCGCGGAACATTCACATTTGGAGAATGGGTACCGGAGATTATCCGGATGCACTGTCGGAAGAAGAGATAGAGGAGTGGAGGCTGAAGAAGCTGCAGGGCGTGGAGCATCCGGTGCTGCGTGAGACAGCGGAGTGTGTCAGACAGACCGGGAGGGCAGCTTATCAGGAAAATATATTGGAGCGTCTGGCACAGGATATTTTAGAGTGCACCCATTCCGCCGTCAATTCAAATTTGTCAGACATTCAATAAACTCCTTAGGCTTCTCTATGTGTATGCCATGACCACAATCAAAACGAACAATTTGTAAACCGGCAATAAGCTCCGATACTCTTTTCAAATCTTCTTCACTTAATGCCGCCATTAAAATGCCATCTTCACTGATATTTGTCCGTGCGGTCATAAATATTGTGTTTCACTTGACATTTTTCAATATGCCTTCGTATGGTATTCCGTTATAAAAGCTGTCGTTAAAAAATGCCGCTCCAAATAAGGGGTCATACTTATTCATGCCTTGAAAACCGCTAAGTGCAGCCTTGGGCCAGAACATTACTTTCAGATTTTTGTCGGGATGCTTTTTTCTATCCTTTGATGCCATAGCTATCATCTTATTTTGGTGTTAGTATATAGTCCGAAAATAGGTTTAACAGAACAGCCAAGCCTTGCAGCCAAAGCTTTTGCTGTTAAACCGGACACCCCGCGTTCTTTCGTGATATTCAAAGCTGCCTTTGCAATTTATCTGGCGGTCTATAGTGGATAACGGGTCTGGAATACAGGTTTGCATTTCGTCGGTAAATTCCACCATTTTGCATTACGCTTTTGTGCGTTTTTCCAGTCTATTTTTCCAAAGGAAATATATCTGCAGATTTTAGCGATATATGCAAAGAAATATGCTGGCTTTTGCGGCGGTATGGTATTTCATGTTTTGAAAAGTGTATCATTGATACATTCGGCGGTATCTTCCCGGTTATTCAATATTTTCATGGCGAGATGACGGAGCTTTTCTCCATATTTTACTTCTGTATGTTTTATCGCCGTTTCGTCGCGCTTCCAGAACAGACAGATAATTTCACAGTCGTCCATTTGAACCTCCTTCCTTGTGGTGTTGAGAGCCTCTCACCCATATAGAGGGAAAAAATCATGAGCGGTTACATTTTTTTTAATATTATTTTTTGATTAAGAGGGGAATGCCGGAGATTATACGGAAACATTGTCGGAAGAGCAGATAGAGGAATGGGGGCTGAAGAGGTGGCCGGGGGATGTCCTGACAATTGACGGAGGAGGTGTGTTTTCCTATGGCGGCAGCTTGGCCTGCAGCCATAAGAAACCCTCAACCATACTTTCAACATTTCAATCCACACTTTAAAAGTGACATAATCAGTTTATTCCATTGGCAACCAGATATCAAGAAATATGTTTCAAATGGCAAAAAATTACTTGACTAATAACTGCTTGTGACCTATTATGTTTATATAAAACTTCTAACTATACTTTCAACGAAGATATAACAAGGAGCAAAAGACATGATAGCGCATATTTCGGACGATGGATGCGGCAGGGAAGAATCAGTTGCGGAACACACGGAAAAGACAGCTTTTTTGTGCAGTGGGAAGGGAAAGCGATGTGGTCTTTCACAGACCATGTACCTGTGCGCCATTCTCCATGACATGGGAAAGAATAAGCAGAAGTTTGATGATTATATTCGAGCCGACGAAAAAAAACGGCAGAGACTGAGGGGCAGTGTTTCCCACGCCTCCACAGGGGCAAAGTATCTTTATGACAGATGCCATGAGAGCCCGGGCGGCGGGAAACTGCTGACGGAGATGATTTCCTATGCTGTGGCGGCCCATCACGGTTTGTTTGACTGTGTGAATATAGAGCAGGAGGATGCGTTCTCGAAAAGGCTTGGTGATGTGGAGGATTACGACGAGGCTTGCGGAAATGCCATGCGCAGTTACTTGGATGACTACAAACTGGATGATATTTTTGACGGGGCAGTCGGGGAGTTTAATTCACAACTGGAAAGTATTAAGAATCTTTTCATAAGGCTAAAGCCGTTGTTGTTGGCGAAGCATAGAAACAATGCGGCGGAAATGCTGTTTGACTGTAAATATTTTCTGTTGGCATGTCTGCAGCGGCTGATTCTTTCCATACTGGTGGACTCAGATTGGGAAGCTACCTCGGACTTTATGAATGACGTAGATACGCTGTCAAAGAAGTCTCGGTATCATGCGCGGGAAGTATTTGCGGAGGCCAAGGAACATTTTCAAACGTATATGAGGAGAAAGCGGGAGAACGCTGTCAGTGCCCATATGACACAAAAAGAAAGGGACATTTATGACGCCAGAAATGCATTGCAGGAAGAATGCAGGCAGTTTGCCCAATATCCTGCGGGAATCTATTGCCTTCCGATTCCAACCGGCGGCGGAAAGACGTTGTCTGCCCTTGGCTATGCGTTGGAATACTGTAGCTGCCATCCGGAGACGGAGCGCATTATTTATGTCTCTCCCTACATCAGCGTAACGGAGCAGAATGCCGGAGTGTTCCGGGAGGCATTGGGCAATGACCGATGGATACTGGAACACCACTCTTCGGTAGTCAGGCAGGAAGAGACGGGGACGGAGGACTATCGCGGCGATCGGTTTTCCAGATTTGATCTCAACTGGGAGGAGCCGTTTATCTGTACTACATTTGTGCAGTTTATGAATACCCTGTTTTCGGACAAGGGTGAGTCTATACGCAGAATGCACCGGCTTACCAACGCGGTGGTAATCATCGACGAGGTGCAGTCCATGCCCATGAAGTGTATCCATTCTTTTAATTATATGATGAATTTTCTCACTGCGGTCTGCAATACCGATGTTATCCTGTGTACCGCCACGCAGCCTACGTTGGGGGAAACCGGATGTCCCATCTGCTACGGCGAGCCGAAATATATGATAAAAAACGCAGCCCACTGGTTTCGGGTATTTGAGCGGGTTAAAATCTCCGTTCCAGAGGGTGGCGGGAAGTATACATTTGAACGTCTCAGAGAAGAGATTATGGGACAGACACAAGAATACAGATCAATTCTTGTGGTACTGAACACAAAATCCGCAGTGAAAAGGCTGTATGACCTGTTGAAGCAAAGCGGTATCCGGGTAGAGTATCTCACCACAAATTTATGTGCGGAGCACAGAAGCGACAGGATCAAGGCCATAAAAACGGTGCTTACAGATAAGAAGGAGTCCATTGTTGTAGTCAGCACAAATCTGATTGAGGCCGGCGTGGATATTTCCTTTGAATGTGTGTACCGTTCCATGGCGGGTTTGGACAGTCTGGCCCAGACTGCGGGGCGCTGCAACAGAAACGGAGAGGCGGATTGTGGAGAGGTACGGCTGATTCTGTTGGATGGTGAAAACAGCGGTGGCATGGAAGAGCTGCAGCAGAGTATACGGGCAACGGAGGAGGTGCTTGATAAATACATGGGGAGCAGGGAGGAAGGCAGTCTTTTAACTCCCGTTTGGATGAATCACTATTATGAGAGTATCTATTCCATGACTGCGGATAAAATGAATTTTCCGATGAAGGATCTGGATAATAACGTGATGGAACTGCTGTCCCGGGGATTTAGCTGCAGAGAGAAGAAAAATTCCATGAACCAGGCATATAAAACTGTGGGACAGGCTTACAGGGTAATTGATGATTGTTCCTTTGGCGTGATTGTTCCGTACGGAAGGGGGGCGAAATTGATTGAGACGATCCGGGAGGCGGAGCGAGAGTCGGAAATAAAAGCCTGTATACGTCAGGCACAACGATTTACCGTAAACGTCAGAGGAAGTCTGCTTCGGCAGTATGAGGGACTGATACAGCCGGTTTGCAACGATATTCCCGGGCTTTATATGGTGGTATCTTCCGGGAGCTACAGTGAGGAATACGGCATTGCACCGGAGTGGGAAACGCTTATCTTTTAAGAGGAAGGGGGAGGTTGAACAGAGATGGATAAGCCGAATAGAATTGAATACAGAGTTTTTGGGCGCTACGCGTTGTTTACGGATCCGCTGTCTAAGACGGGGGGTGAGAAGTGCAGCTATCAGATTCCAACCTATCAGGCACTGAAGGGAATAACGGAATCAATTTATTGGAAACCGACGCTCACATGGGTGATCGACGAGTGCCTTATCATGAATCTGATACAGACGGAATCAAAGGGAATCAGACCCATCAAGTACGGCGGCGGCAACGATCTTGCATATTATACCTATCTGAGAAATGTAGAGTACCAGGTGAGGGCACATTTTGAATGGAATGAAAACAGGGAGGATCTGGCAGGAGACAGAAATGAGAACAAGCATTACGATATTGCCAGAAGAATGGTGGAGAGAGGCGGCAGAAGAGACATTTTTCTGGGTGCAAGGGAATGCCAGGGATATGTAGAGCCCTGTGCATTTGGGGAAGAGAAAAGTGTATATCAGGATATAAATTTGTCGTTTGGCATCATGGTTCACGGAATTACCTATCCTGACGAGGCGGTCAGGGAGGAGGAAAAGGGGAAAATGACGGTGCGGCTCTGGAATGCGCAGATGGCGGATGGCATTATCCGTTTTCCGCGTCCGGAGGAATGTGCCATCAGGCAGGTGCTGCGCGACGCAAAACAAAAGGAATTTCATTTAGAAAAGAATTTCAGCGTCTTTCC
>Ga0224737_10106_pt1 | contig 12325 bp, 9 predicted proteins | sample LIM_B_Water_Pos_FD_161632 | JGI IMG/M metagenome (GOLD analysis project Ga0224737, IMG submission 161632) | Enriched cells from gastrointestinal tract of the lab mouse from Pacific Northwest National Laboratory (PNNL), Richland, Washington... | ecosystem: Host-associated > Mammals > Digestive... | reverse complement strand
GTCTGCCCATCGGCGCAGGACTTGAGGATCTCGGCAAGGGTCTGAGAAGCCAGGTGGGAACCATGTACGGCACCCTGAAGAAGGGCCCCCGCTATCTGGAGATGGCAGAGGGTTATGTGACCGGCATTGCGCTTGACAAGGATGATCAGATCATCGGTTATGAGTTTGTAAGCCTTGGAAAGATGACCGACTTCATCAAGAAGGGTGACGATCCCAACACGGCGTATGAGAAGGCTAAGGGACAGTATGGCCGCGTTGCAGACGCCGTAAAGATCATCGATCCCAGAAAAGAGTGAGAATAGATAAAGGAGGACAGGAAAAATGGCTTTATTTGAATCATATGAAAGACGTATTGATAAAATCAACGCTGTGCTGAACAGCTATGGTATCTCCTCTATCGAAGAAGCTGAGAAGATCACCAAGGACACAGGCCTTGACGTATACGAGCAGGTAAAGAAGATCCAGCCCATCTGTTTCGAGAACGCCTGCTGGGCATACATTGTCGGTGCTGCCATCGCCATCAAAAAGGATTGCCGCAAGGCTGCAGATGCTGCCGCAGCCATCGGAGAGGGCCTTCAGGCATTCTGTATCCCCGGCTCCGTTGCAGATACGCGTAAGGTTGGTCTGGGACACGGCAATCTGGGCAAGATGCTCCTGGAGGAAGAGACCGACTGCTTCTGCTTCCTGGCAGGACATGAGTCCTTTGCCGCAGCAGAGGGCGCTATCGGTATTGCGGAGAAGGCCAACAAGGTTCGTCAGAAGCCTCTGCGCGTAATTCTGAACGGTCTGGGAAAAGACGCTGCAAAGATCATTTCCCGCATCAACGGATTTACCTTTGTGGAGACCGAGTACGATCCCTACACCAACACCGTGAAAGAGATCGAGAGAATCCCTTACTCTGAGGGGCTTCGTGCAAAGGTGAACTGCTACGGCGCAAACAGCGTTCCCGAGGGCGTTGCCATCATGTGGAAGGAGAATGTGGACGTATCCATCACCGGCAACTCCACCAACCCCACCAGATTCCAGCATCCCGTTGCAGGCACCTATAAGAAGGAGAGAAACGAAGCCGGCAAGAAGTACTTCTCCGTTGCCTCCGGCGGCGGCACCGGACGTACCCTGCATCCCGACAACATGGCTGCAGGCCCTGCATCCTACGGCTTCACCGACACCCTTGGACGTATGCACTCCGACGCGCAGTTCGCAGGTTCTTCCTCCGTTCCCGCGCATGTGGAGATGATGGGACTCATCGGTATGGGCAACAACCCCATGGTCGGCGCTACCGTGGCTGTGGCTGTTCTGATTGAGGAAGCGGCGAAGGAAGGGAAGTTCTAAGAAATCCAGTAAAATCAAGGGCTATCGTTGACACAAGTTGTCAGCGATAGCCTTGAATTTTAACACATAATAGACAGGTAATAGACAAAGCTTGATGACATACATCACCCCTTTAGTTTCATGAATATAGACATAGAAATCTTTCATGCTTATGTGGTACTTGCCGCTTATGTACCATACAATATCATGTGGAAGTTCAAGCGGCTCCAACCTTATTGTATTAAACCTTCAGACGGGACAGCCGCCATTCATGGGAGAAGTAGTTGTACCGCAGCCGGAAGGTTTTCCGGGAGCCGCCGACCCGGGCAGCACAGGAAAAATTGGCTCCTGTCCTGTTTGTGTCCTGATCCTCAAACAATACGCTGTCAATTTCGACGGTAATGATTTCATCGTTTCTGTCACGGAATCGGAATCTCATCGGTGTGATCCTTCCGTTGGTGTCCGTACAGAAGATCATCTGAACCGGGATATCAACGCACAAAATGCTTTCCATAAAAACCTCCTCTCTGAAATCATCCGATGTGAAGCCACAGGTTTATTTTATTGTGTGAACATATGTTTGTAAACAGGTATTATGTGGAAGCCGGACGCAGACTGTCGTGAGAAGAGAAATAAAATTGCCCGCAGCAGCGAAAAAACCTTGAATTTCCCGGTCAATTGTATTACACTGAAGATATAAAAGGAAAAATATGTATGCGCCCGGAGAGGAATTCCCTCTTATGGAGCGGGCAGGGAGGTAGAATATGAGAGTAGCTTCCATAGGCAATACTTATCCTGTATATAGTACTTCGCGTTACGGTCAGAATTCCATGTATGGAAAGATAGCCGGCGGAAAAAGGATCAACAGGGCATCTGACGACGCGGCAGGGCTTGCCATCGCACAGAAGATTCTGAAAGAAAACAAAGGATTGGATGCAGGCGCCTCCAATATCCGTGACGGAATCGGCGTGGCTAATGTGGCGGACGGGGCAATGGATACCATGACCGATTCCCTGCAGAGGATCAGAGAGCTTGGCATTCAGGCATCCAACGGCCTGTACAGCGATTCCGACAGGAAAATGATCCAGAGTGAGGTAAACCAGCTGCTTCAGGATGTACAGCGCACGGCAGTGGGGACAAAGTTCAATGAAATGTCTCTGTTGAACGGCAGCATGGCGGACATGAATATCGCAGCCAATGCGGACGGAACCGGACTGAAGATCGGAATGGAGAATGTGACGCTGCAGTCTCTGGGGATCAACGGCTTTGATGTCACAAAGAACTTTGATCTTTCCGCCATTGACGACGCAATCAGCAAGGTCAGCGCAGCCAGAGGAAAGATGGGGGCTGTCACCAATTCTCTGGAGCATGCCTACAACAGCAACCGGGAGACCTCGTTGAACCTGACTGCTTCCAGAAGCCGTATCGAGGATTTGGATATTCCCAAGGCCGTGTCGGAAAAACAGAAAAATAAGCTGCTTCAGGATTACCGAATGGGTATGATGCGCAAAAAGATGCAGGATGATTCTTCGGTTCTGAGAATTTTCGGCATGTGAGTTTTGATATGTTTTTACAGAATGGAAACAGAAACAGGGTGCACGCCCAGCGTGCATTTCAAAAGGGTCATGGCAGTTTGCCATGGCTCTTTTTGTCCTGTTATTCATAAAATCTTAATCATTATTTGGAAAAATTGCGGGATTTTATTTGGAAGGCATGTTATCATATTTACAATATGTTTATGGTGGGGAATGGAGAACAGCCCCCAGCCATAATTGTGGAAGGGAGAAGATTATGCGAAAACGAATTGCGGCAATGGCGCTCCTGCTTTTGTGTGCGTTCTGCCTGTTGGCGGGAGGGAGCAAAAATGTGGCCTGTGCCCAGCCCTCTGAGGATGCATTTTCCGGCGACATAAGGATGCTGAAGCAGGACGAAGACAGATACGTCATGCAGGTGACAGTGGAAAACAAAGGAGAAGATTTTTCCGGTACGGTACAGACCATTTTTTCCGGGACAGGTGTTGGCAACACCGCCTGTAATGTGGAAATGACACTTCCCGCTCAGGGAAAAAAACAATATACCATCACAATAACCGAGCGGACGGCAGATACTATACGCGGCCTGTGTACTCTGAACTTTCTGGACGAGGACGGAAACCTGCTCCAGACGATTTCCCTGAAAAATGTGTTCGGGAAAACGGCAGGAATATCTGTGGGAATTCTGTCCGATCACTATTCCGGGCTGACCTACCTGGATGCGGGAGGCATGGACTTTTCCATCCAGCAGCTGTATGCGCCGCTGACGCTTGTGGAACTGAACCAGGACAATCTGAAAAGTCTTCTGGACGGTCTTTATTTTCTGGTGATTGATGAATTTAACGTATCCTCACTGGAGGAAGACAGTATTCAGGCGATTCAGGAATGGGTGAAGAGCGGCGGCTGGCTCCTGGTAGGAACAGGCGAATACGCAGAACAGACCCTTTCCGGGTTTGACAAGGATTTTCTTAATGTGGAGGTGTTGAGCGTCAGCCAGCCCGGAACAGAAAATATTGCATCGGAAAATGCGGAGAGATACGGATATTACGGCAGTTATTTGGGGCAGGATGTGGATTTTACCCGGATGGCCGTGGCGGAATTATATGGTGACAAGAAAAATGGCATGTTCTATGAAAGCCCGGAAAATCCGGCTCTCTGCGGCACCGTGGAGGAAGGCGCCGTCTCAATTTTCTATGTCTCCCTGGGGGAGGATGAGCTGCAGAAGCTTACCACCTATGAAGTGCAGTATATGCTTGAGGAAACCATGTACCGTTCCGGCAGCTACCGAACCTATGGCGGATATTCGGAGATGGATTACGCGGGACAGAAGGCGCTTGCCTTTATCGATCATCAGAACACAGGTATGGACTTTACGCTGCTGGAGGTATTGATCGGAGTTTATGTGATACTGGCCGGGCCTGTTCTGTACCTGATTCTGCGCAAATGTAAAAAGAGCGAATGGTACTGGATCGGTGCGCCTGTGCTGGGGCTGGGGTTCATTGCAGGAGTGTTTTTCCTGGGGCAGGGCGCAGGGGTAAATGAGACCAGAGTGTATTCCGTCACGGCCCAGCAGACGGACGGCAGCCGGAAAGACACCTATTTCCTGGCCTATCACTCCGGACTGGATCCCTGGGAAGTGCTGTTGGATGAGAGCTACGATGTAGCAGGACCCGGATGGACATGGTATAACCGGAGATACAATACCAATCTGGTGGATTATTCTTTCATCGTCAGCGACCACGGCGACAGACTGTCCATGGGCATAAAGCCTCAGGAGAATTTTGAAAACGGGTTTCTTCATGCGGGCGGAAATGCCGTGAGCCGGGGTAACATTTCCGTCTCGGGGCTTTCCGGCTCCGGCGTGGGGGGGAACTTCAGCGGAACCGTCACCAACGAGACGGATCTTGACATGGCCTATCTGGCAGTGTGGTTCAACTCCTATCTCAGAGTATTTTCAGACGTAAAAGCAGGGGAGACCATCGACCTGAAGCAGGCAGCAAAGGACGGAAGATGTGTATATGAGAACAGCCAGGAGCTTTTCGAGGACAATGTGCTTTACCGCATGCTCTCTCTGTATGGCACCCCCTCCAACGTCAGATATGAGGAGGATACCATGGCTGCGCTGATTATCGGCCTGGGGCTTGCGGCAGAGCATCAGCCTCCGCTGGGAAATTACGCCGTGCTCACAGGCGTGGTGAAAGACTACGACAGGGCCGTTTCGGACAAGTGCAGCGAGATGGCTTACGGATGCTTTTACTCATATGCGGATATAGGGGGTGAGCCAAATGCTGCAAATTAATCATCTGAACAAAAGTTACGGAAAATTTCAGGCGGTCAAAGACCTGACGCTCCATATTCCCAAGGGAGATCTGTTTGGGTTTGTAGGCCCCAACGGAGCCGGCAAGACCACTACCATCCGTATGGTGTGCGGGCTGATGCCGCCAGGCTCGGGAAGTATTGTCATAAACGGTGTGGACGCGCTGTCCCACCGGCGGGAGATCAAGAAGCAGATCGGCTATGTGCCTGACTTTTTCGGTGTGTATGACAACCTGAAGGTCAAAGAATATATGGACTTTTACGGCTCCATGTACCGTATGAGTTCCAGGGAGACCGCCCGGATTTCCGACGACCTGCTGGAGCTGGTGAACCTCTCGGATAAGAAGGAGGTCTTTGTGGATACGCTCTCCAGAGGAATGAAGCAGCGTCTCTGCGTGGCAAGGGCACTGATCCACAATCCGGCGCTGCTGGTTCTGGACGAACCGAATTCCGGCCTGGATCCCAGGGCGCGGGTGGAGATGAAGGAGCTTCTGCAGAATCTGAGGAGCATGGGCAAGACCATCGTAATCAGCTCCCATATTCTCTCCGAGCTTTCCGAGATGTGCAACAGCATCGGAATCATGGATCACGGCATCCTGGTGGCATCAGGCCGCATAGAGGATGTGATGGAAGGCGTGTTCGGCGGCAACCGTCTGGTCATCACCCTGGAGGAAGGCCGTGAGACTGCGGTTCGGATTGCCAGCGAGTACGCGGGAGTAAAGGTTGAATCGGTGGGAGAGCATGAGCTGAAGCTGTCCCACAATATGTCAAAGCAGGAGATTGCGAAGCTGATCGGCGCGATGATAGCGCAGGATGTGGTGGTGACCGGCTTCCACAAGCAGGAAGGGAGTCTGGAGACATTGTTCATGCGTGTCACGGGCGACGACGAGGCGCAGAAGGGAGAAGGAAAAAATGTGGCTGAATCCGATTGTTAAAAAAGATGTGCGGGTACAGTCCCGCAGCATGAAGATCTGCTGGGGGGTGTTTGCCTATGAACTGATACTGGCGCTGGTATTTTTCCTTGCCATGGTGGTGATTCAGCAAAACAGCCGATATTCCACAAATAATATCTACAGTTCCATGGTCTGGCTCTATCCGGTGCTTGCCGTGACGCAGATTGTGATTCTGGGCGTGGTGGTGCCTGTGCGGACGGCCTCCTCCATATCGGGGGAGAAGGAGCGTCAAACCTTTGACATCATGATGACAACCAACATGACACCCTTTTCCATCATCATCGGAAAGGTGATGACTGCCATTGTACAGAGCATGCTCTTTGTGTTTGCCAGCATGCCGATTATGGCGCTTTCCTTTATCATCGGGGGGATGTCCTGGAGCTATCTGTTCTGGTTTCTGGGGATTGCGCTGCTGGCGTCCTTTTTCTCTGCCAGCATTGGCATTCTCTGTTCCTCCCTCTGTAAGAAGAGCATCAGTGCGGTCATCATGACCTACGGCATTTATCTGCTCTTTTTCCTGGGCACTTTTCTTCCCTTTCTGGTGTATCAGATCAGGAGGGAGAGTATGCTGTATTCCTCAAACTACACCACATTCAGCACCCAGGCCTACTCCTACGGGGAAAACTGGCTTTTGTTCCTGCTGGTGAACCCGGCGGTGTATCTGGCGGAATTTTTCGGACGGATCATGGCGGGCCAGTCGATTATGAATTCCTGTGTCGATCTGACCGGAACCTACAAGACGGCGGGACCGATCCGTCTTGTGGCTACGGGCAATCGCTGGCTGATCCTTTCCACGATCCTTCTGCTGGCAGTTTCCCTTCTGTTTTTGTGGATCGCCTCCAAACGCATTAATCCGGTGGGAAAACATGCCGGAAAGCGTGTGAGGAAAAAGAAGGATTGAGAGGATATTTATGGACGCGAAAGAATACCTGATCAGGCAGATGAAAAGATGCAGGAAAAAAATGAATCTGGCCAGGCTGGCAGATTACAGCGTCCTGTTTACCGCCTTCGGCGGTATCGGGGGGATTCTCTGTGAGCTGGCATCCCTTTTTCTTCCGTTCTATTATGCTCATGCGGCCGCCTTGCTGTGCTTTGCAGCAGGTCTTCTGGCCGGGGGCTGTTATGCCGTGTACCGGCGGGCGGATATGAAACAGGCGGCGAAGAGACTGGACTCCTTCGGGCTGAAGGAACGCATGATTACGGCGTTAGAACAGATGGGGCAGGAGGATGAATTTTCCAGGCTCCAGCGGGAGGATGCCCTCCGGCATTACGAAGGACGAAGGGAGCAGATCCGCATTCCCCTTCTTCCGGATAAACGGCATCTTCTGGCATTGCTTTTGTCGGTGGCGGCAGCTGTGGCGCTGGGAGTGCTTCCTTCTCCTGTGCGGGAGCAGGCGCAGCTGCGGCATGAGGTACAGGAGCAGGCAAAGGAGGAACTGGAAGAGTTGGAGGAACTTCTGGAGGCACTGGAGGGAGTGGATCCGGAGACTCTGACAGAGGAGCAGAGGCTTCGCCTGGAGGCACTCTCGGAGGCGCTTAAACTGTCCGGGGAAGAGCTTGCTGAGACAGATTCCTGGCAAGGGCTGGATGCGGCAATGGAAAGATTGGACTACAAATATAACCAGGCGGCGAAAAGCCTGGAACAGCTTGCGGCACAGTTGAGCGACCCTGCCTTAGCGGGAGTGGCCTCTGCGGAGGCGCTGGCAAAGGCGGCGGCAAACGAAGGCGGACAACAGACGGCCTCCGCCGGAAATGCCTCTGCGGGTGCTTCTGGAAACAATGACGATAAAGAAGGCAGCGGAAGCGGAAACGACGACGGGAACGGAAGCAATGGCGGCAATGGCGACGGAAGCGGCGACGGCAATGGCGACGGAAGCGGCGATGGGAACGGAAGCGGCAACGGCAGCGGGAATGGAGACGGCAACGGCAGCGGCGACGGCAATGGCGACGGAAGCGGCGATGGGAACGGAAGCGGCAACGGCAGCGGGAATGGAGACGGCAACGGCAGCGGCGACGGCAATGGCGGTGGAACAGGAAGCGGAAACGGCCGGGGAACCGGAAGCAGCTCCACACCCCATGACTATGTGAGCATCCCCAACGATATCGGTGACGATCCGTCCCTGACCGGAGAAAAGACGGGAGATGAAAACTCCGATTACTACCGTCAACAGAACGGTCTGGCCTGGGAGGGACAGCATGTAGATTACAATTCCGTCATCGGACAGTATACGGACAATGCCTACGAGGGAATTGCAAACGGCAGGTATCCAAGCGGTATGGAGTCCGTGATACGGGATTATTTTGAGAATCTGAACAAGTAGGTAAAAGGAGAACACAATGTCAGAGTTAGAAGTTTGTCAGCAGAAGATCAGAGAATGTGAGGAGGAGATCGGAAAGGGGATTATCGGGCAGAAGAGCGTCATCCGGCAGGTCATGCTCGCGCTTCTCTCCGGGGGAAACGTGCTTCTGGAGGGTATGCCGGGCCTTGGCAAGACCATGCTGGTGCGCACGGTCAGCCAGGTGTTCCTGCTGACCTTCAAGCGTATTCAATTCACGCCGGACCTGATGCCCAGCGATGTGACGGGAACCAATATCATGGTGAAGGAAGAGGGGAAAAGCAGCTTCCGGTTTCAAAAGGGCCCCGTCTTTGCCAATCTGGTGCTGGCGGACGAAATCAACCGTGCTACCCCCAAAACCCAGTCGGCCCTTCTGGAGGCCATGCAGGAGCACACCGTGACGGTGGGCAGCGAGAGCCATCTGCTGGAGGAACCGTTTTTTGTGCTGGCAACCCAGAATCCCATCGAGCAGGAGGGAACCTATCCGCTGCCGGAGGCGCAGCTGGATCGGTTTCTGTTCAAAATACTGGTGCCGTTCCCGGACAAGGAAGAGCTGCGCGGCATTGTAGGTCTCACGGAGAGCCAGGAGCCCCCGCAGATCCGCGGACTGATGAACGGGGATGAGCTTCTGGAGGCCAGAAGACTGATTTCCAAAATCCCGGTGGCGGATGCGGTCATGGACTACATTCTGGAGCTTGTCATGGCCACCCACGAGGAAAATCCTTATATCCGGGAAGGAGCAAGCCCCCGGGCGGCCCAGGCCATGATCCGGGCGTCGAAGGCCAGGGCCTTTCTGGAGGGACGTCTGAACGTATCCTTTGAGGACGTACAGACGGTGGCCTTCCCGGTGCTGCGGCACAGGGTGCTGCTTAGCTTTGACGCGATCTCCGAGGGCATCACGGAGGATGCTGTGATCGGAAAGCTCATAGAGGAAAAGGGAAAGAATCTGTATGCTTGACAGGAAGATTTATGATAAGCTGGGACGGCTTGCGCTTGGCATGTCACACAAAAGTAATCTGAATATGTCCGGCAGCCGGAAGTCGGTGCAGAAGGGATCCTCCGCGGAATTTTCCGATTTCCGGGAGTATATGCAGGGGGATGATCTGCGGCGCATGGACTGGAACGCGTACGCAAGGTTGGATAAGCTGTATATCCGGGAGTATCTGGAGGAGAAGGAAGCGGTGGTATCCGTGCTCATCGACACAAGCGCCTCCATGGATTACGGGGCCCGCAGCAAGGCGGAGCTGGCGGTGGATCTGGCGGCGGTGGTGAGCTTTCTGGCTCTGAACAATATGGATCGGCTGATGCTCTATGATATGAAGGATATGAACCGTCCGCTTTCTGTGGGAGGCGGAAAAAATGCCTTCCCCAGGGCGCTTCACTGGCTGGAACGACTGACGTTCTCCGGGGAGACCGACATGCTTTCCGCGGCTGCGGGAATAAAACGCCGGGGCCCGGGTGTGACGGTGATCATCAGCGACTTCCTGCATCCAGGTATGCTGGATGAGACGGAGGTCGCAAAAAAACAGGCGGGAGAACAGGCGGCTCTGCCGGGACGTAAGGGTTATGAAAAGCTGCTTCAGTACCTGCAGTATTGTAAGCAGCGTCCTGTGATTCTGCACACTCTGGCGGAGGAGGAACTTCGCATCACGTTGACAGGCGCGTTGAACCTCATTGACGCAGAGACAGACGCATCCCTACGGCTGACGGTGGACGCCAGGGCAGTGGAGAGCTATGAGAAGGAACTGAACCGGCTGACGGAGCGCATGAAGAGAGGCTGTGCCGCCGGGCGGGGCATCTATGTGCTCTGCGGCACCGGGCGGGAAAGGGAACAGCTGGTATTTCAGGATTTAAGGGTGATTTATGATATTTGAGAGCTTATGGCCGCTGGCGCTGCTTTCCGCGATACCGGTGGTGATTATTTTATATCTGTTAAAACCCAGGGGAAAGGACTACAGGATATCCTCAAATCTGCTCTGGGATAAGTTGTTCCGGAATATGCAGTCCAAGACTTTTCTGGAGAAATTTATCCACAATCTGCTGATGTATCTTCAAATCCTGATTCTTGTGGTGTTGATTCTGGCGCTGATGTCGCCGTACCTGAACCGGGAGGGCAGAAGCAGGGGAAATGTGATCCTTGTGTTTGACACCAGCGGAAGCATGCAGCATGACGCGGGAGAGGGCAGAACCCGACTGGAGGAGGCCCTGACAGAGGCCAGGGATATCATTGCGTCCTCGGAAGAGACTGCCTTTTCCGTGGTGACCGGCGACTGCACGGGCGCAAGCCTGCTTGCGGTGGGCGTAAGGGATAAGGCCAGCCTTTCTGAGATCCTGGACAGTATTGTGTGCTGTGACGGGGAAGGCAGCCTGCAGGCTGCAGAGAGCATTGTGGAGACACTGCGGGGAGCGGAAGAGACCGGGGAGGACGGCAAGGGTGCGGAGGTGATCGTCTTTACGGACGGCATCGGTGCATCCTATGCCATGAGCTTTTCCGATTATTTTGATGCCCGCGTGTATGTGATGGGGGAAGCCGTAGATAACGTTTCAAACAACTTCCTCTCCTATGTGGATGCAGACGCCGGGGAGGCGGAAGCCTCCGATATCCCGGAGGAAGATCCGGAAGAACGTACTGTGATCTGCGCCTCCGGCATCACAAATTACGGCGACACTCAGGCCTCCATGGAAGTCAGTCTGTATGAAGGGGAAAGATTGGTTGAGATCCGACAGCTGACCCTGGAAGCCGGAGAGACCAGGCTCTGCTTCTTTGGCGAGTTTTCGTGGCGGGGAGAGCCCCTGCGCAGCGAGATCGGGTCGGTGCGTTTCGCCGGAAAAAAAGGGGGAGATTCCCTTGCGGCGGACAATGTGGCCTATGCGATTCCGGAACAGACCAGCAGCCTGGATGCGGTTCTCATCGGGGACGGCAACACCTACATTGAGAAGGCTTATCAGGCGGCCACAGGACACAGTCTGCCCAGGGCTGAGACGACAGCCGGACTGCAGGAGGAGCAGGTGATCCGCATTTACGATGCGGGAACGGAGCCGGAGGCAGGCGACCTGGCCGACGGATTGATGTTCGGCGGCGGAAATGCGGTAAGCACGGTTACAAAAGTACTTCTGACTGTCAGCTCCTGTGATCTGACCGCCGGATTGTCCGCTTTTTCCATCGGTGTCAACGAAACCGCAGTCTATGAGATACCGGACTGGGGCACCGGATTTCTCTGGGCCGGAGAGCAGTGCGCAGGTTATTACGGGGAGCAGAACGGCAAAAAGACGGTGGTGGTGGGCTTTGACCTTCGGGAGTCCGACTTCCCGCTGAAAGCGGAGTTTCCCGTATTTTTATCCAATGTTCTTCATTATCTGGGGGATACCTCCCTTTTGGCCAATCATGTTTACGCGGTGGGAGACCGGGTGGTCTTTCATCCGCAGGCAGATTTTGACGTGAACACGCTGCAGGCAGAGACCGGTCAGGCGGGACTGTACCAGGTGAGCGCCGGGGAGAAAACGGAGCACTATGTGGTACGGTTTGCCGCGGAAAGCCAGTCCGACGGCCGGATTACTGCATCGGGAACTTCCGGCACGGACGTTCCAGGAAGCGGGCTTGTCAAAAGACAGTTCCGCAATGTGCTGCTGGTATTGGCGCTGGTTTTGATGGCGGCAGAATGGATCCTTTATGTGCGGCAGAGCCGCAGTAAAAGCTGGTTTTACAGAACGGTACGAGCCATGTGCGCCTTGCTTGTGCTGCTGGCGGTGCTGGGATTGTCGGTAAACAGACATGGCGGCGCGCAGACCACAGTTTTTCTGGTGGATATCTCCAACAGCAACGAGCAGAATCTGACGGCCATGGAGGACTGCCTGAACCGGGCGGTCGAGAAGATGC
>Ga0224737_10105_pt1 | contig 12339 bp, 12 predicted proteins | sample LIM_B_Water_Pos_FD_161632 | JGI IMG/M metagenome (GOLD analysis project Ga0224737, IMG submission 161632) | Enriched cells from gastrointestinal tract of the lab mouse from Pacific Northwest National Laboratory (PNNL), Richland, Washington... | ecosystem: Host-associated > Mammals > Digestive... | reverse complement strand
CGCGGTCTCCTTCTGTGAGGACTGCCAGGGGGAATATCCCACGGTGCAGTATGCGAAGGTATGCCCGCACTGCGGCAGTGAGCGAACTTATCTGAAGAGAGGAAATGAGTTTCTGATCAAGGAGATCGAGGTGCTTTAGCCGTGAAAACGGGAGAAGGAAAAACTTTAAAAATTCCTCTTGCCAAATCCGGGGAAATATGATATCATGACATACGTTGAAGTCGCCAAAATGCACAGATGCAAGGTGAGGCGCTTCAGCGTATGTCCCAGAAAAGCCGGAAGGGCAGACAAGGCTCCATGGTCAAGCGGTTAAGACATCGCCCTTTCACGGCGGTAACACGGGTTCGATTCCCGTTGGAGTCATTTTTGCATCGAGGGATGCATAGATTGAAATATGGTATGGTGCGATAGCCAAGTGGTAAGGCCCCGGTCTGCAACACCGTTATCGCCGGTTCAAATCCGGCTCGCACCTCTCAAAAGCCCCGAGAATCGGGGCTTTTTACTATTCGCATTTCCGTGTACCCGGCACTTTTGTGCAGGAGGTTTCTCTGGTCGGGAGCAGACAGCCTCACTGATATCTCGGGGACATGGAAGGGAAAAGGACACAAGATTACGGGCGGAGGCGGAATACAGAATTGAAAGAGGGTGAGAATATGTTTGGCACGAAAGTGCAAAAAGAAACCTATGACAGGGATGAACTTAGACCTGTGATCCGAAGCAGCATCTGCACCGGAGAAAAGGTTGCGGGTTTTAAAGAGCTCCGCACCGGAAAGTTTACGGAGATAATGCTGATTCGGAATGAAGAGGACAGGAAGCTGTTTCTTGAAAGATATGACATTTCACCGTCAGAGCTGAAGACGGAGTGGTAGACTCCAAAAGCATGAAAAGGGTTGACGAATTTCGTCAACCCTCTTTTTCTATGGTGTCCTTGATATTTTGCATTTTTGTGTCCAGGAGGGCACTCAACTCTGCGCATTCGCTCAGCTCTGCCTCTATTCCGGCCAGGATTTCAGGGGAGAGATCCTTTTTATAGCGAAGCTGGTGCTCCAGGTTGGCCCAGAACTCCATGGCGATGGTGCGCAGCTGCACTTCTACCTTCATAAGTCTTTTTTCATCCTGGAGGAAAATAGGTACTTCAACGATCAGATGAAGGCTGCGGTAGCCGTTTTTCTTGGGATGCCGAATGTAGTCCTTTTTTTCGATCAGGGTGATGTCATCCTGCTGCAGGAGACAGTCTGCCAGCATATAAATGTCGTCAGCGAAGGAGCAGACCACCCGGACGCCGGCGATGTCAAAAAGGTTTTCCTCTATGGCCGACAGGGTAAAGGGCAGATTTTTCCGAATCAGCTTGTCCCGGATACTCTCTGGGGATTTCAGCCTGTTCTGAATGGTGTCAATGGGATTCCGGTCGTGATGCATGGAAAACCGTTCGTTCAGAACACGGAATTTTGTCTCTATTTCCATAATGGCGCAGCGGTAGCAGGACATCAGATCTCTGGAAGAAGCAAAAAAACGCTGAAAGGCCTGAATGGATTCGTTGTCAAAAGCATTTTTCAGCTTATCCTGTAGTATTTGTGCAGATTCGTGATCATCCATGGTAATTTTTCTCCTTTTGTCAGTTCTGCCGCAGTCTGATTTTAACATGAATCCGTATTCCGCGCAAGGAGCAAGCGTTGGCCTGTGAGTCAGTGAAGAGGAGCTTCAAAGCTGAGGGGATATTATCTCTTTTCCAGCAGTACTTCACAGCAGAAGCCGGGAGTGGGTGGTTCAATGGCGCCGGTCTTCTGTGCATGAGCCAGGAGAACGATGCAGAGATCAAGATAGAGATTCCGGGACATGCGATCCGCATCCTCCTGAAGATGCTTTGGAAACAGTTTTTTATAGCCGGCAATAAACTGTTCGGTGAGTCGGGCATACTCGTCTGTCAGCGGAGACAGATATTTTTCCACCAGGGCCTCAAAGGCATTTTTCTGTTCGCAGGTAAAGGCGGGAACCGTCACAAAGAGGCTTCCGTCCTCCCGGCGGAGAATATAGGCGGCCTGGATTGCCCGGGCGGCAGAATCCGTGTCATCGGAGGAACCGGTTCTAAGAATATCAGCACATGTGTCGATGTATTTGCCGTACATGATATCCCGGAAGGAGGTGCCGTCGATTCCGTGGTATACGGTGTGTGTGTAGCGGCTTCTGCCGTCTGCGTTCCCGCAGGAGTTGACGTTGAGACGGCATCTGCTGTGCGCGCCGGTTTCCATGCTGCCTATATAACGCCAGCGCATGCCGTTATAGTTCTCCGGGATGGGGGGCAGGGGAAGCCGGCAATAGTGATGCAGCAGATATTCAAAGGCCATGCTGCTGTAGAGATAAAACAGATCGCTGTCCTTTTTTTCTGCCTTATAGAAGCCCAGGCTCCCGGCCTCTGCGGCGAGGAGCTTCAGTGCCTCGAGAATTTTGTCCTGAATGGGCAGGAGTGCTTTTACAGCGTTTTCCTCACAGTAGATTCCGTATTTGTCGGACCAGATGATGAAGTTGGTCTGATATTTTCCCCTTACCGCTTCCAGGACTGCATTGCGTTTTACCAGGTTATCCACGCGCTCCTCCACATAGTAGGCGGGGACGCCGCAGAGCTTTGCAAGGTCTTCCGCGGATTTTGGATTCTCATAGCAGTAATACAGGATATTCTGGGACAGGGCGTCATTGATGAACGTTGTAGGGAAGGGGATTCTGACGCCGTCAAAGTCACCGCTTCCGTATAGATCAAGGTGCAACTTAACAGGTCTCAATGCGTTTTCGTTCATTTTGATACACTCCTTTTTCAATTTCCGCCTGGCCTCGGATAAACGCCAGGTGACGGTCCCCTCGGGGATCCCAAGCCGGGCGGCGATGATTTTGGTGGATAAGTTGTCGTAGTAGAAGAGAATGATGATGTCCCGGTACATGGCGGACAGTCTGGAAATTTTGATGCGAAGGAGGTCGTAAAGCTCTTCCGTTTCCTCCTCAGCATTTTCCTCTGCGGGAAGGTCTTCCGGTATATCGTAGGTGTACATCGCGCGCTGTTGTCCCTGTCTGCGCCGGAAGGTTTTTGTCACATTGCCCGCAAGGCCCCAGAGCCAGGGCTCAAAGGAGTTTTCCTCCCGCAGTCCGGGAAGCCCTTTTACCGCCTGAAAGAGAATTTCCTGAGATAGTTCGGCCGCTTCTTCCTCGGAAAAGGTTCTCTTTACAGCGTAGGCATAGACCTTGTCGATGTATTGTTCAAGCCTTGTGACGTCCATTTTCATACTCCCCGCCTGCTGGATACACAGGCAAAACCGCTTTCTGCATTTTAACAGGACGGTTTCATTTTCTTCTTACACCTGTAAAGTGCGTCAAAACAGAATTTCATTGGGTATTTTTTAAATTTTTACAATTGAGAGAATACTTCACCGATGGGAGCCTGGATGAGAAGATCTGCATGAGCGTCCCTTGGGGTGGGGGCCTTGTTGATTACGACAAGCTGATCGCCCTTAAAGTAGTCGATGAGTCCGGCAGCCGGGTAGACGGCCAGGGAGGTGCCGCCGATTATGAGAACATCCGCCTCGTGGATATACCTGACCGCGGCATTTATGGTCTTCTGGTCAAGGCCTTCTTCATACAATACAACATCCGGTTTTACCGGGCCGCCGCACTTTTGGCATTTTGGAACGCCCTCGGTTTCCAGAATATAGGAAACATCATGAAACTGTCCGCAGGACTCGCAGTAGTTGCGCAGGACGGAGCCATGAAGCTCCAGAACCGTCTTGCTGCCCGCCGCCTGGTGCAGGCCGTCGATGTTCTGGGTGATGACGGCGCGGAGTTTTCCCGCCTGTTCCAGCTCGGCCAGCTTTTTGTGCGCGGCATTGGGTTTTGCATCTGTAAAAAGCATTTTGTTACGGTAAAACCGATAAAATTCTCCGGTGTTTCTGCGGTAGAAGGTATGACTCAGGATGGTTTCGGGGGGATAATCATATTGTTGATGATACAGACCGTCCACACTCCTGAAATCCGGGATGCCGCTCTCGGTGGAGACGCCTGCGCCGCCGAAAAAAACAATGTTGTCATACCGCTGCACAATCTCGCGTAAAGTGTTGATAGCTTCCGAATAGTTTCCCATGGTTACGCCTCCTTGATTTGTTTCGATTTGACTTTTAATAAGAATATTTTACCAGAAACCCGCAAAATAAAAAGAAAAATCAGAAAATCTTAAGAAAACAGGACGTCTCGCCTATTGAGAACCCGTCCCTTTTGGTGATATAATAGTCCCGGAGACATGGATGGGAAGGCACCCTGCGAAGCAGACAAAAATGATTGTATATGGGATCAGGATGAAGAATAAGAGGAACAGTCTTGTGCCCTTCGAGAAGAGCCGAAGGGTGATATATTTAGAAAATCGGGGCCGAAAGAGAGGAAGATTTTCCGTGGGCAGCGTGATATTTGGAATAGTGGGTGCGCTGTGCATTTTTTATTGTATTGCCATTGGATTTTCCGGATTTGGAACAAAATTTTTCCTGATCTGGGGCGCGGGAGGCGCTGCCTGTATTCTGATCGGCGCAGCGTTGGCGCAAAAAGAATGGATAGCTTCTCTTCCCATGTGGCTGAAGGGAGCCGTCACAGGCCTGTTCTGCATGGGTGTTTTGTTTTTTTGTGCGGTGGAAGGGCTGATCCTGTCGCAGTATGACGCCCAGGCCCGGCCGGGAGCGGACTATTGTATTGTGCTGGGAGCACAGTGGAAGACGGACGGCCCCAGCGAGGTGCTTCGCCGGAGGCTGGATAAGGCAATAGAATATCTGAATGCGAATCCGGAGACGGTGGCGATTGTTTCCGGGGGGCAGGGCAGCAACGAGATCATTTCCGAGGCAGCAGGGATGCGCCAGTATCTTTTGAGCGCAGGGATTGCCGACGAACGCATCCGGGTGGAGGATCAGTCCACCAATACCTGTGAGAATCTGGCCTTCAGCGGGGCATTTGTGGATAAAGCAAACAGTAATGTGGTGGTGGTGACAAATAATTTTCATGTGTTCCGGGCTGTGAAGATTGCACGGAAACAGGGGTATCAGGCGGAAGGGCTGGCTGCGGATTCCGTGCTGTGGATGGCGCCCAACAATCTCCTGCGGGAGTTTCTGGGTGTCCTGAAGGACTATGCGGTGGGAAATATGTAATAAGTGCACAAAACAGGCGGCTTTCATGGGAAACAATGTCCCGGCCTGTTTGTAATTATAGTAATGAAAAGGATATGACGGAAAATGGAAATCAATGTGGGCGACACGTTAAAATTGAAAAAGCAGCATCCCTGCGGCAGCAAGGAGTGGGAGGTGCTCCGAGTGGGTGCGGATTTCAGGATCAAATGCAGGGGCTGCGGGCATCAGGTGATGATTGCCAGAAGGCTGTTGGAAAAGAGTATCAAAGAGATTTTATAAAGGGAAGACCCGGTATCTGAGACCGGTCTGCGGAAAAAATTCTTGCGATCAGACGTCTGGTGTGTTATGATCAGGACAAAGCATAACAATTTCTAATATACATTCGTTCATCTTTTTATTCATTTTAGAATTTCGGAAAATCTATGCTTTTAAATCACACAACTTGAAAGAGCAGGAGATTTTCAATATATGATCTGCCCCAAAACCTCCTGTGCATAAAGGAGGAGAAGAATGGGGATTGTATCGCCAAAGTGCGACTTCAGCTTCAAGCAATTGATGCTGAATGAAAAGGTGAGGAAGTATTTCCTGAGTGATGTTTTGAGGATTCCGGTTGAGCAGATCAGAACCGTGCGGCTGTCAAATCCGTTTTTATGGAAAAGGTATCTCTGGCAGAAGCAGGGTATTCTGGACGTGAAGGTGGAATTGAATGACAACAGTAGAGTGAATGTGGAGCTGCAGATTCGAATGGTGGCAGACTGGGACAGGAGAAGTCTGTTTTATCTGGCGAAGATGTATACGGAGGATCTATTGATCGGGGAGCGGTATCATAAGCTGAAGAAATGTATCTGCATTAATATTCTTGACTTTGTCATAAATGAGAAACCGGAATATCACAGAGTCTATCGACTGAGGGACGAACAGGGAAGTGATTACTCGGATCTGTTTGAGATTCATGTCATTGAGCTACGAAAGCAACTGACGGGTAAAGAGCCGGTGGATGACTGGATCCGGCTGTTCAATGCGGAGACGGAGGCGGAACTGGATATGATAAGGACGAAGAATCCCGGAATTCTGGAGGCAATCAGAGAGGTAAGGATTATGAGCCTGAGAAAGGATATGCGGGCGTTGTATGAAGCGCATATGAAGGAAGTACGGGACAGGTGTGCCAGAGAGGACTATGTCAGGGCAGAAGGAAAAGCAGAAGGAAAGGCAGAAGGAAAAGCGGAATATGTGCTGCAGCTTTTGGATACAAAGGGAACAGTGCCGCCGGAGTTGGAACGGATTGTCTGTGAACAGAGAAACACGGATATGCTCAACAGGTGGCATTTGCTTGCGGCCGGGGCGGAAAGCATCGAAGAGTTTGTGGCGGAAGCCGGAATAAACCTTCCGTAAAAGGGAAAACCTTCCATGAAAACGGGAAATAATACTTGAAATGCCCTGACAAGTATGTTAGTATATATATTTGTGATGAATCAAATTCCTTGCTCGCATTTTGAGTGCGGGCCAGAGACCAAAAGGAGGTAACAGGCATGAACAAGTATGAATTAGCCGTAGTTGTGTCCGCTAATATCGAAGAAGAAGAGAGAACAGCAGTTGTTGACAAGTGCAAGGCTCTGATTGAGAGATTCGGCGGTGCTATTACAGAGGTGGATGATTGGGGCAAGAAGAGACTTGCTTACGAAGTCCGGAAGATGAAGGAAGCTTTCTATTATTTCATCAGATTCGACGCTGAGAGTACTGTGCCCGCTGAGATCGAGAGCCGTGTCCGCATTATGGACAACGTTGTCAGATACTTGGTTGTGAGACAGGACGAGGCTTAATTGGAAAGCGAGAAGTGTAAACTATGAACAAAGTAATTCTTATGGGACGTTTAACAAGGGATCCTGAGGTGAGATATTCTCAGGGGGCCAGCCAGACATCGGTAGCACGTTTTTCGGTGGCAGTAGACAGAAGGTTCAAGCGTGAGGGCGAGCCTGACGCGGACTTTTTTAACTGCACCTGCTTTGGCAAGCAGGCCGAGTTTGTGGAGAGATATCTGCACAAGGGAACAAAGGTGGTTCTGTGCGGAAGAATCCAGAACGACAACTACACAAACAAGGACGGTCAGATGGTCTACAGTGTCCGTGTTATGGTGGACGAGATTGAGTTTGCCGAGAGCAAAAATGCTTCTGCCGGAAATAATGACGGCGGTTATAACAACGGCTACAATAACGGCGGCTTCGGAGGCGGAAATGCCCCTGCAGCTTCCGGCGCAGGCGACGGCTTCATGAACATCCCTGACGGCATCGATGAGGAGTTACCGTTTAATTGAGTATGACTATGCGAGACAGGAGGTATTGAAATGGCTTACAATAGAGCAGAGAAATCTGATGCGCCGATGAGAAAAAAAGGCGGAATGCGCAGAAGGAAGAAGGTTTGTGTATTCTGTGGTAAGGATAATGTAATTGATTATAAGGATACCGGCAAGCTGAAGAGATATGTTTCCGAGAGAGGAAAGATCCTTCCCCGCCGTATTACCGGCAACTGTGCGAAGCACCAGAGAGCGCTTACCGTTGCAATCAAGAGAGCACGCCACATTGCGCTGATGCCCTACGTTCAGGATTGATTTTTGCAAAAGGCAGAAAAACCAGTCAGCCTCCAGAGGATGACTGGTTTTTCCTTATTCATGATTCTGCAGGACGGAATCACAGGAGGTATGATGATTAAGAGGTTTCTGGAAATGGCGAAAGATTATCTGAAGCAAGCGGGAGAGAGAAAAATCCGGCTTGTTGTGGCGGTCTTGGTTTCTGCAGCTTTGTTTGCAGTTTCTTCCGTCTATTTATATGAAGGATTCAACAAACGGCTGATCATTTACACCTTGCTTTCTCTGGGGACAGGTGCGCTTATTGTCCTCCCCCGGTTAAAAAGGTGGTATGTTTCCTGCCCTGTTGTGTTATTGTATGTTTTGATGGTGCCGCAGAAGCTGTTTCAACGGATAGAATTGCCGGTTCATAACATGGAAAAACTTTTGGGGGGGGGTATTTTTGCTCAATACTCTGCTCGTTATTCTTGTCTATGCGGTATTTCTGCTGATCACACAGCGGATTTCTCTGGCGTTGGGATGCGGCAATATTTTTCTTCTCATTTTGTTTTTGATTAATTATTATCTGGTTCAGTTTCGCGGAAACAGCCTGACAATCAATGATTTGATGGCAACAGGGACGGCATTGACGGTTTTGGATAATTATGAGCTTACCATGAGCGGCGAGTTGTGGTACAGTATTCTCTATTTCTGTTTTTTCATTGCGCTTGGATTCTGGTGCAAAATACCTTTTCGGGGGAAAAAATATCATTTGGCAATAACGGCGGTATCTCTGGCGTTCTGTCTGTTTTTTGGCATTTTCTGGCGATGGTCGGGCTTTCTGGAAAAGAATGATATTAAAAATCAATATTGGAATATGAGCGGAAATCAACCGTTGAACGGTCTTTTGCTCAGTTTTGTATTCAGCTTGCAGGACTTTTATGTAGAAGAACCGGAAGGCTATTCGGAGAAAGAATTAATGCGTGTGGCGCAGGCGGCGGAAAGCGCGTATCAGGCTCCGGAGGGAATCGAAGCACAAAAGCCCAATATTATCATGATTATGAATGAGGCCTGGTCCGATCTGCGTGTGTTGGGAACCCTGGAAACCACGGAAGACTTTATGCCCTTCGTGGATTCTCTGGAAAAAAATGCGGTGAAGGGCAACGCTTATGTGGGAATATTGGGCGGGCTTACGGCAAACACGGAATTTGAGGCGTTGACAGGGGACAGTCTGGCTTTTCTTTCCGGTGCGGCCATTCCTTATCAGATGCAAATAAGTCATGATATGTATTCACTGGCCCGGGTGCTGAAGGAACAGGGATATCAGACGATGGCAATGCATCCCAGCATAGGCGGTGCCTGGAACAGAGACAAGGTATATGAATACTTTGGCTTTGAGGAATTCGTGGATGTAAATGGATTTCAGACCGAATATAAATATGTAGGTCCGTTCCTGTCGGATGAGTGCAATTTCAATGAAATCATCTGGCAGTATGAGCACCGGGAGAAGGAGCAGCCTTTTTTTCTGTTTGATGTGACCATTCAAAACCATGCGGATTACGGCGGCAATACTCCGATTCTGCTGGGAATTGAAAAGATAGGGGAAAAAACGACAGAAGAGGCGGGAAACCTGTACGATATCAATACCTATTTAAATCTCATGAAAGTTACGGACGATGCGTTCAGAGATCTGCTGGCTTATTTTGAAGGAGTGGAGGAGCCCACCCTCATCTGCATGTTTGGAGATCACCAGCCAAAGCTGCGGGATGCTCTATATAATCTTATCTTTGAAAACAGCGGGTTGACAGAGGAGGAGCAGCAGGAGCTGAAATATATTACGCCCTATGTTATCTGGGCAAATTACGATGTGGAATTTCCGGAGTATGGCGATATGAGCGCCAATTATCTTGGAGCGGTTCTTTCGGAGTGCGCGGGGGTTGAGCTGCCGCCCTATTATCAGTTTCTGCTGCAGCTTCGGGAACAGTATCCGGTTATCACCCAGAGAAACATTGAGGAGCTGTCGAAGGAGCTTCCGGTCAGGCAGTACCAGATGCTGCAATATAACCATCTGATCGAAAAAGACACAATCAGGGAATTGTTTTCTGCGAGGAAAAAGGGACGTCAGAAAGCGGCGGCAGAGGAGTGGTATGAGCGCTGGCCGGTGATCTGCCACGCATTGGGCAGGACGGAGGAGGGGGACGATCTGACAAACTCTTATGAGGCGCTGCTGTACAATTACGCGAAGGGTCAGAGAGTATTTGAGGCGGATATCGCAATTACCTCCGATGATGTGGCAGTACTTCGGCATGATTGGGAATCCGATCTCGGCCAGGGAGAACGGTTCGGGTGGACGGAGGAGGACAGGCAGGTGCCCTCCGCAGAGAAATTTCTTGCTGCGCCCATCTATGAAAAATACACACCTATGACACTGCTTGATCTGTACAGGGAAATGCAGGAGAAACAGGATCTGTATGTGGTGCTGGATCCCAAATATTCGCAGGATGTCCGGATGCAGTTCGGCATTTTAGCAGATACTGCGCTGGAAAATGGTTGTGAGGAGGTGCTGGATCGAGTTGTTGTGCAACTGTATTACGAGCAGATGTATGAGGAGGTAAGGGAAGTCTATCCCTTTCAGAATTATCTGTATACGCTGTATTATGTCGGCTATCCGGGAGAAGCGGCAGGCGCATTCTGCGAGAGGGAGGGCATTCCCGTGCTGGTAATGCCCTCTACCTGGTTGAATGACACGATTCTGCAGGAAGTGGATAACTATCCGGTGAGACTGTATGTTCACACGGTGAATGAACAGGAGGATGCCGGGAGACTGTTCAACCAGGGGGTGGACGGAATTTATTCGGATGTCATTTTGCCGAAAGATCTGAAGCTTCTGCCCGCTGAACTGGGGTATGGTAAGAATGCATCTTTGACGGCGGCAAGTCCGGGTGCAGCTGCTTAAGCAGCAGGGAAGCAAGGATTTAATCCGTGTTTTCTCCATTCAGGATATTCATCTGGCTGCTTCCTGACACGATAAAGCCGATATTGCCTGCAGAGCCGCCGGAGCTGATGCTGCCGTTGTAATCCTTGTTGGTGATTTGGAGCTTGCTGTCAGATACCGTGAAGTTTCCGTTCCAGCTGTCGGAGAGGGATACTGCCTCGCTGAAAAGAACTTCTATGGACCAGCCGGTGCAGTCTGCCCCGGAATTGTTCTGCAGGGTGAGTTCATACTGATAAAAGGTCTTTCCCTCGGACTCCCAGCTGTTGATCAGTCGGGCGGAGAAGGACAGTGTTTTGTCTGTATCCGAAACGTCAGCCGGCGGTTCCTGTTCCTGGGAGGCGTGGTTCGGTGCCGGGGTATTGGTAACGCTTTCCGGTTTCTGTACAGGGGAGTCTCCTTCGCCGGGAGCCTCCGGGTCGGGGGCGCCAGGATCGGAGGATTGACCCGTCAGCATGGCATGCAGCCATCTGCCGGAGGCGCTGAGATCGCTGTCCGTAAAATCGGAGGTTTTGCTGCAGTTTTGGTTTAAGATGGCGGAGGTCTCGTTTTTGTTGGAAAGGTTCCAGGCCACATAGCTGACGCCGTAATCGTTCATGGCAGTTACCCATTGATTGGCCTGATGCTCGTCGATTGTGCCGTTTCCGCTTGCGTCGCAGATTCCGTACTCGGTGACAAATACGGGCAGTCCGGCATCCACAGCTGCGGCCATGGTATTTCGCAGGGACTCTTTATGGGTTGCCGCGTAGAAGTGAAGGGCGTACATGATATTGCCGTAACCGGTGATGGGGTCTGCGGCCGCCTGATCCACATACTGAGACCAGTTTGGCGTGCCCACAATGATAATGCCGTTCTGGTCATGGCTGCGGATGACGGAGATCACTTCCTCCGCATAGGATTTGATTTCACTCCACTGGGTTCCGCCGTTTGGCTCATTGCAGATCTCATACAGGACATTGTTGTGTCCGGCATATAATTCGGACATTTCCCCGAAGAAATCTTTGGCCTGAGCCAGATAGGTATTGGGGTTGCTGTCGGACAGGATATGCCAGTCGATGATGACATACATGTCCTGCGCCGTGGCGTATTCCACGCCGTTATGAATCAGTTCCTTCAGGGCGTCCTGATCTCCGCCGGTGCAGTAGCCGCCGTATTCCGCGGTGTACATGGCCAGACGGATCACATTTGCGTTCCATTCCTCCCGAAGCTGCCGGAAACAGGCTTCGTTGATATAATCCGGAAACCAGGCCAGACCGTGTGTGCTGATTCCTTTCAGCTGCACGGCCTGGCCGTTTTCGTCTACCAGCCGGGTATTGTCTACCCGAAGCGCACCGGAGACGGAAGGCAGGGCAGCGGACAGAGTGCCGGAAACAGGCGGGTGGGAGGTTTCTTTTCCGGCGGTGCCTGCAAAAATTGCGTCGAACCCGCTGCCTGCGGGAAGTGTTTCCGGGGAAAAGGCTGTCGGGTCGCTTGTGACTGCAGCCGAAGCTTCCGGGGATTTGGGCCCGCATCCCGTCAGGACGGCAGAAAGGATCAGCAGGGTTGAGAGTTTTATCCAGATACGCATTGTGAAATCTCCTTGTTTACACCAATTGTTTTCTGTATTCGGTAGGGCTGGCCGACAGACTGAAACTCAGCAC
>Ga0224737_10101_pt1 | contig 12431 bp, 13 predicted proteins | sample LIM_B_Water_Pos_FD_161632 | JGI IMG/M metagenome (GOLD analysis project Ga0224737, IMG submission 161632) | Enriched cells from gastrointestinal tract of the lab mouse from Pacific Northwest National Laboratory (PNNL), Richland, Washington... | ecosystem: Host-associated > Mammals > Digestive... | reverse complement strand
GGAAAATGACGGTGCAGGTCGGATATAATTTCGATCTGCACCGTTTTTTATACTTTGAGAGGGGAGGCAGGTATTATGCCGGAACAGTCCGTTCACCGCCAGGAAAATTCTGTCCCGGACCAACAAACTTATCACAGAAAAGGAGAAGCATATGAAAACAATCGATACAACCGTTCTGGCAGGATACAATGCCGGGATTGAGAAGAACCGTTTAAGGGCCGGAATCGGGCTCATTGAGTTTGAGAGGACAAAGGAAATTTTACTTGACGAGCTTCCCAAGCCGCCCTCTGTCATTTATGATATTGGCGGAGGGTATGGCGAATATTCATGGTGGCTTTCATCCCTTGGATATGAAGTCCACTTGTTTGATCTGTCCGTAACAAACATCAAAATGAGCGGGGAGCTGGCTGAGGAATACCCCAATGTTCATTTGAAATCTGCAATGGTGTGCGACGCCCGTTCGGTGCCTCGTCCCGACAAAAGCGCAGACGCCATTTTGTTTATGGGGCCCCTGTACTCCATCACCGAATATGAGGAACGGATTCTGGCAATCAAAGAAAGTTGCCGCCTGCTGAAGGACAGCGGCGTGCTGTTTTCCGCGGCGCTGACGCCGTACAGCGTGCTGATTCCCCGCATTGCGGCGTACCACAAGGATGTAAGCAAAAAGAAAGACGAATTGGACGATCCCGCCGTCATAGCAATCATCGAACGCGCCTTGGAGGATGGATGCTATATCAACCCGGAACGAAAGATTGCAAAGGGGATAGGCAGTTCACACCTTCATACCGCTAAAGCCTTGCGGGACGAATTACATTGCGGAGGCTTTAGGGAATCAACGGTACACGGGGTGATGGGCGGCGCATGGCTCGCACCCAATCTGAATGAACTGCTGGAAAGGGAAGAAACGAGAAATGTCCTTATGAAAACAGTGCGTATGTTGGATACCCATGAAGAAATTGTCGGGCTGTCGGGGCATTTGCTTGCGGTTTCGAGAAAGTGAAGAAGCGTTTTCCAGATAAACGACTTTATCGGAATATGCAACTAAATTTAGTTGCATATTCCGATATATGGTACTATAATATAAAAAAGGAGGGATTGATTTGAGCCACACAATGGAATATAAGGGATATACCGGCAGCGTAGAGTTTTCAGAACCAGATTGTCTCTTTTACGGAAAGGTTATGGGAATACGCAGTCTGTTATCTTACGAGGGAACAACTGCCAAGGAACTTGTAGAAGACTTCCACGGAGCGGTAGACGATTATCTTTCCCTTTGCAAAGCCGAAAACAGGGAACCAGAACAAGCGTACAAGGGAACCTTTAATGTTCGTATTTCCCCTCAACTGCATAAGCAATGTATGATTTATGCAATTTCTCATCATACAACGCTAAACCGCTTTGTGGAAGAATCCCTGCGGAATTCACTCTATTCCAATACAGTAAATGATTTATAAAAAGCAAAAACCGTCCTGATTTGGATTTCCAAACGGGACGGTTTTTGATTTTTCACATTACAACCGCCTGTCCCGATGGATATACGCCAATCCAGGAGCAGGGGAAATACCCTTCTTTGTAAATATTCAATATTGTTGTATAAAAACGATTCACATTTAAAATCCTTTCAATACAAGCCCATGAAATATCCCGCTTCACCATATCTAATATCTCAGGAAGAACCCCGGCTTCTTCCCATAAGTTCCGCCTGGTCAAAAAATCTCCCAGCCTGTTCCAAACCACATCGCCGATAGCAGAAGAAACAGCGGCAAATATTTCGTCTATTTCATCGTCGCCAATTTTCTCTGCTGCTTCATCTTCCAGTTCATAAGCATGAGGCTCCCATATTGACAGCGTTTGTTGTCCCCAAGTATCGTATGCTTCAAAAAGTGAAAAAATCATATGGTATTTTTCATTTGGGACACCGCAGTTTTTAAACCAGTCTATCTGCGCCAATTCATCTAAAAAGTCTGTTATGTCGATCATTTGTCTTTACCTCTAATCCCTTCCATAATCCATCTTTGATGGAAAGCGGTTAATTCTTTCAGCCATCATACAACCATCACATAAATTTGATAGACTGGATGAAAGGCATAGTTCAATCAAAATCCATTAAACGGGGGAAGTCCATGAAAAAAATACGCCGTTTTTTCGCGAAGCCTTTCCGATGGGGGTGTTTTTATGGCTGCATCCTAACGCTGGCGGCGGCCTGGGTGCTGCTGGATGGTTTTGTCATCCCCAGGCAGGTACAGGTAATTGAACCGCCCGCCCAGGCATCTGCTGAATCGAAGATATCATCTATCTCGTTATTGCCTGATAGGGCAGAAATGCCTTCATCATCTTCATCCAATTTGTCTGCGTCTGAGTACAACGAACCCTCTGCACTGCCGGAACCCGCTCCTGCCGGTTTTACCGAAAATGGATATCAAGATGAAAACCTCCAGCTTACCATCACCACTGCGGAGTATTACGATACCACGGTCTATCTTGCGGAGATTCAACTGAAAGATGCAAGCCTTTTGAAAACCGCATTTGCCCAAAACGCCTACGGGCAAAATCTGAGAGAAACAACCTCCGAAATGGCGGAAGCCCATAATGCCATTTTTGCCATCAACGGCGATTATTATGGGTTCCGCAAAGAGGGCTTTGTTCTGCGCGGCGGGACGCTGTATCGGGACATTCCCAGGCAATCCGGCGAAATCCTCATTTTTTATTCTGATGGGAACCTTGAAATTGTGGAGGAAGCAGGGACAACAGGGGAGCAGCTTATTGGAGCGGGAGCGAAAGAGGTATTTTCTTTTGGGCCATCGCTATTGGTTGATGGGGAAATTACTGTCAGCCCCACTGATGAAGTAGGCATGGCAAAGACGAGCAATCCCCGCACAGCCTTTGGCATGATTGAACCGCTCCATTATCTGGCGGTAGTTTCCGACGGGCGGACGGAGGAAAGCGCGGGGCTGTCCCTTTACCAGCTTGCCCAGGTAATGCAAGAGGCAGGATGTCGGCTGGCATATAACCTGGACGGCGGGGGTTCCTCAACAATGTGGTTCCATGGGGAAGTTGTCAACAACCCCACCAGCGGGCGGAAAATAGGGGAAAGGAGGGTAAGCGATATTGTCTACCTCGGATATGAATAAAAAAGGGCTTTTTCATGCTGTTTTATGGTTTATGGCAGTTTCTTTGCTGTGCCTTCTCCTGGGGATGGTATATACCATGTTTGGGCACGGGGTTTCTTCGCCGTACATGAGCCGGTTTTACCTTGTGCCGCTGCTGGGAGGGGCGGCGGTTTCGCTCCTGCTTTATCTGCTGCCCAAAGCCCCTATGCCCGGCAGGGTGGTTTATAACCTCTACTGTTCCGGCTTGGCGTCCCTGGCTGTGGGAATGGTGTTGAGAGGGATCTTTGAGATTGCGGGAACTTCATCCGGCTATCCGATATGGTTTATGGATGTCGGGGCGGTGATGTGCCTGTGTTCCGCAGGCGTGTATATTGCGGCTTGGGGCGGTTTTCGTCGTTGATGAAGCTTCAAACAATATAAAATCTTCCAAGTGTAGAACCCTTCAGCCTTGCATATACCCCAGCAGGTATTTTTTACAAAATTCTTTTGCAGTCACGATTTATCAGGAATTCGTATGAACCCTTTCCTCAAAAACAAAATCCGCTTTTCAATATTTTTGATTACCGTTTGGGTATTTAAGGCCACATCATACCCGTGAATGGTTCCCTTGGTCTCGTTTATCTCAACATTTGCCCCTGCTCTCCGCAGTTTCTTTCCATATAGAATACCTTCATCGTGCAGACAGTCAAATTCAGCGGTTTCGATATAGGTGTCAGGGATGATTTTGGGCAGGACGCTGTCCATCGGGGAAGCGCTGTGTATATCCTCTGTATTTTTGCAATAATAAGACCACATTAGCCTGTTGTTTTCTGCGTTCCACAATGGGGTATCCAAAAACCTTTTCATGAAATCCGTCTGCATTGCCGCATCTGTGACAGGGTATACGAGCATTTGTACACATGGGCGGTTTAAGCCTTCGAGTTTATAACGGTTGCAGATCAATGCGGCGAGCGCCGCGCCGGCGCTGTCTCCGGCAATGCCAATTCTTGTATGGTCAATTCTCAATTCCTCCGAATGTTCCACAATGTATCGGTACAGCGCCAGAACATCTTTATATGCCGCCGGATAGGGATATTCAGGCGTCAGATGATAATTCGGAAAATAAACCCTGCATCCTGCCTTCATCGCATATATACACGCGAGCTTTTTGTGGTGGGCGGAGGCCTTATAGCTAAAAGCTCCTCCATGGACATCAATCAGGCAGGGGAGCCTTTCCGTTACATTTGACGGTTCAAATATCTCTGTCTTAAACGGCAGCCCCTGATATCCTTTTATCAAAATGCTCCTGTTAGTAACCCCTTTGGGAATTTTTGTGAAGTGAAAGGAAACCGCCTGAAAGACGTTGGCCCACTGAATCATCGCCTTATTATAGGGAATTTTTATTGCTATCAGCCGTAATTCGGGGTGAATCAGTTTTTTGTATTTCATAGATAGATGTTGTCCTTCTTTTACATGATACGACTATTTATGGCTGCCCCATTCCGGTTTTAAAGGCTGACATGAATTTAGCCATATTTTTCCTGGCAATCTTCATCGCCTCAACAGAATCCTCTGCTTCCTTTATTTTAGCCTTGAGTTTCTTTTTTTCATTGCTGTCGGCTACATCTGCCTGGAGCCTTAACTCTACCAAACCTTTTTCAATTTCTGCAATGTTTTGAACATATTTTTCGTAGACTGTATTTGAATAGTCAAAATCATGTTCATCATTGAGAAAAATTTCCCTCACAGAAACAAGAAGCTTAGCAGATTGTAAGATGGTATTCTTTTTTCCGGCTAACCCGATCGCGCTGACCGTTCCTCCGGCACCGGCACCGATTCCAATACCAAGGACAGCGCCGCCGCCAACAATGGCGATTGTACCGCCTGCCATTCCCATGCCGCCAACGGCAATCGCACCGCCGCCGAGGTATGCAAGACAGGCGCTGGTCAAAGCAGCCCCGCTGAGCCCCGCGAAATTGGAGCCAACCAATGCAACGGCGATTGCAGGCGCAAATGCCCCGGCTGTCGCAATGGTGGCAATGGCAACGGCTGCCGTGACAGACAGGGAAACGATAACCGTTTTGAGAACCTCGTTCAGTTCGCGGAGTACCTTTTCGTAACACTTCCGAAGCCGTTTGATGTATCCCTTGGAATAGTAATTTCCAGTAAAGAGCTCATCCAGATAGCGGTCTCCGTCATTCTTGTTATATCCCCAAATAGCGTTTTGAAGGTCCTTATATTTTCGGCTTGGTATGTCGTTGCCCTTTTTATCTTTTTCCAGTCCTAAGGGATAATAAGGCTCAAACAACATTGCTTCCAGCAAAACTAAGCGGAACCATGTGCCGGACGGTTCATTTTCTTCCATTTTTTGAATCATCTGTTCTTGGGAATACCAATGCAACTCGGCATCAGTTACTTGCAGAAAACTGGAAAAACCTGCTGTAATATACTCTTTCCATTCCTCAAGCCATTGCTGCTTTAGCTGCTTTATCCCATCGCTGCCGATTGGCAATTTGGTACACTGGATATCATTGACCGTCTTATAGTATTCAAGGTTATACAATAGTTCGGTTTGTTCAACCGTCAGACCAAATTTCCCTGTGTCCATCATATCACTTCCAATTTTTTCGTATATTCTTTGATCCTCCTGTGTATATGCGGCCCGTTTTATGTTTTCATACATCTGCTTGATTTTTTTGATATTCCGTGATTTTAAACACCAGGCGACATCCTGACCGACGGCTACAGCAAACCGTCCGACGCCGACATAGTTGACTGTCAACAAATATTTTTGGGAGATAATTGCTTCACCAACATCAACCGTTGTAAAGACACCTGTTGCTATTGTAAGCATCCGGGCGAGGGTGGGGTTATTTTTGGGCAGAATCCTTTCCCAGTCGAGCTCTTTTATTTCGTCAAGCGAATGAATATTACTTTGACGAATTTCCGTTGCAAGGCGGCGAATGAAGTAGAATTCCCTTACAATACATTCATTTGCAATGACAGGAATTGCCTGTTTTCCCAGTTCAGCCCCTATGCCAAGTTCAGCCCGTAAATCGAACTTTAAAATACTTTCTTTGATAATCGCACCTGTTTCATCGTGCTTGGCAAGCAATGTGCCGTTAAACAGCTTTGAAAGGAATACAGACAGAGAATTATCGCCGATATTTATGTCTTTGAAAATAGGAAGAACGGATAGTTCTTTTGCCATTGCCAGAATAGGGCCTGGTATACCGGTTCCGCCGCTTTTACCAACTGAGCTATTTGAGCCAGCAACATCACTCACAAGGTGAAAAAACCAAGTAATGGTTCCATAAAGTATTTTGGCAGGGATATCTTTACCAATGAATGTCTTACCTGCCTCTGATATCTCGACGATAAGAAAATTGCCATGTACATCTGTCCCGTATGCTTTATATGTAAACTGCGTGAGGAGCGAAAATGCCAAACCAACAAAAGTGGGATGGTGGGCAAAGTCACGCAGATGATGCTGTAAGCCACCGCCAAAATCCGGCGTATTTCCGTCGCTGGGAATTGGAAATTTTTTCTCCAGAAACCTAACAGCGGACTTCAGATCATCGTCCTTACAGCCAAGCATTTTGGCAGTATTTTTTACAAATCCATTTACTTCATTATCCGCCCGGGCTCTGCCTTCTTCAAGGTTAAAGCTGCCAGTCCAAAAAATATCAAGTCCGCCGCATAGCAAGCCGGAAGCGATTGACACCAAATAATCAAGTTTATCTGCCTGACTTGATAAAATTTTTATTTGACTGTCCAAATCAAATATGATTTCATTTAGGTCATATCTATGCCTTGTTTCCATTCCTTTTTCTTTGTATGGTTCAAAACTAATTTGCAGCTGCTCCATTCGGCTTCTCTACCTCTCAAAGTTAAATTACACCACATAAAAATTGGTCTCCCACGCCGGGACATATGGGTGATGCCTCAAATAAAACCGGTAATCCGGGTTCAGGCTGTGGAGATACAACGGAAGCCTGAACAAATCATCACTGCGGTGGTAGGCGCTGAGGATTATTTTGGGGCGGCAGCGGAGAATGGTTTCCCGGCTGCCTTGAAGTGCTTCCTGCTCCGCGCCTTCCACATCCAGTTTTAACAGGGTAGGGGAAAGGCTTTCCTGCTGCAAAAGATGGTCGAGGGAATCCATCCCCACTGGGATTTCCTTAACCTTTCTATGCTCCAAACCCGGCGCGGCAAATTGGGCGAGGGTGGAGTTCCTCCCGGCTTGGCGTTGGAACATAAGCTGTTCCTGTCGATTCCATGCCCCAACGTTTTCACATCGGATGTCAATTCCATATTCTTCCCGCAGGCTTTGGGCATAAAGGGACAGCTTCCGAAAGCTGCGGCTGTCCGGCTCCAAGGCAAGTATTTTTCTGCATTGGAATTTGGCCTGTTCCAGAAACTCTTTTATGGTATCTCCGGTATAGGCTCCCATGTCCACCAGGAATTCATCTTCTCGAAGAGAAAGCAGTTCCCAAATATCCCGCCGGGGGGATTCGCACCGGAAAAGGTGCTCTATCCTGCCTGTAAGCTTGAATTGGAGCACCTCCCGAAAGACAAACCGCGACCAGTTGTCTGCCAGCAGGGAATAGGCCGCCTCCCATTCCGGGCGGCGGCTTTTTATCAGTTCGGGGGTAAAGAGAATTTCCCCAGCAACAGGGACGTCGGGGGCGACGGTTTCAAACCGTTCCGATACCCGTTTCATCTGCTCCAGCACCTCCGGCCGCTGGCTGGCAAAGGAGATTACCACCACGCAGTCGGAAAATTTCTCACAGAGGGTTTCATAATCCAAGACGGGAAATCCATGAAAGGAATGTCCCCTTACAAAACCGTCGCTGGCAAAGACGGCGGAGGGATGAACCCCATAAATTTCAAAGGTTTGGAGGATTTTCTCCGCTCCAAGCCCCATTCCATACAGTGCAATGGGCTTTCCGCAGGTCTTTAGCCTGTCCCATACCGAGGTATCCCATTGATATCCCTCCCATAGTGAGCTATCCATCATTCCGCTGTAACAGAAAGGGCGGCTTCCAGGGCGATTTCCATCATCTGGGTAAAGCTGTTCTGGCGCTCCTCTGCGCTGGTGGAAACACCTTTAAAGGGCAGGTCGGAGATGGTTGCGATGCAAAGGGCGTTTTTCCCGCTCTGGGCGGCGTTGCAGTAGAGGGCAGCGGATTCCATTTCCACCGCTAGGACGCCCATATCCTTCCACTTGGCCAAGGTACCGCTCTCGTCGTAGAAGCAGTCGGAGCAGAAAAGGTTGCCCACATGATAGGAGGCTTTCTTCTCCTCCGCCGCCCTGACCGCCGCCGCCAAAAGGGGATAGCTGGCGATAGGGGCAAAGGTTCCGGGGAGCTGATACTGGCGGGCGTAGTTGGAATCGGTGCAGCTTCCCATACCGATGACGATATCCCTAAGCTGTACTTTATCGGCCAACCCGCCGGCGGAACCGATGCGGATGATATTATCTACACCGTAAAAGTGGAACAGCTCATAAGAGTAGATTCCGATAGAAGGGCATCCCATGCCGCTGCCCTGGACAGAAAGTCGGCGGCCCTTATAGGTTCCGGTATAGCCCAGCATCCCGCGGACAGTGTTGTAGCAGACCGGGCCGGTGAGAAAGGTTTCCGCGATGAACTTCGCCCGCAGGGGGTCGCCGGGCATGAGGACGGTTTGGGCGATTTCGCCGGAAACAGCCTTGTTGTGGGGGGTTGGGGTCAATTTTTTGGTTTCAGACATGAGGGACGCTCCTTTCTGACGATTAAAGTTTTTATGGATTGTGGACTTTAACATATCAAATGCCTATTTATGCAGTAATACTAACCCCTGATTCCAATATGCTGAATGAAGCGCGTTCGCAGTTGATTTCCGCCGTTGCCCCTATCGGAATAACGGTCATAGGGGTTCTGTGAACAAAATCAACGTTGGAGAGCACCGGGATATCTTCCCGGCGGGCTTCATATTTTAAAAACCTAATTAGAACTTTTTCTTCTTCTTCATTTAACGGGCCGGTCAAAATTCCCGCCGCATTCTGGAACATCCCAGCTGCATCCAGTGCGCGCAGCTCATGTAAACCGGCAAGAGGACTCCCATACGGTGAACCGTTTTCCAGCATGATGATACAATCCCGGAAAAAGTCTCTGTTCGGGAAAAATTCTGTTCCCATAATCTGCCGCAACGGTCCCGCGCACCCGCCGAAAATGCTTCCCTTTGTTGTACCGCGGCCCTGTATCAATTTGTAACCTGAATTGGGTGTCCAAGCGATCTCATTTTGATTGATCTTTTTCCACTCAATCTTCGTATATTCCGCGCAGGCTGGGACCTCACCAATGATTTCGGCGGAGAACAGACACCTGGTTATCGCGTCTTTTGTATAACAATCCAATGCCCCAGGCTGGGCGATAGGGGTCAATAAATTGGGGCCATAATAAGCCCTGACGCCCGCTTTTGCAAAAACCGCCATCCAGGAGGTAATGTCCGAATAGCCCATAAACACCTTTGGATTCTCCTGTATCACCTTTATATCAACGTAGGGGAACACACGGTAGGAATCGTCACCGCCCATCATGCAGATGATTCCGTTTATCTCCGGGTTCTGCAGGGCCCACATCAAATCCCCGGCCCGCGCTTCTGGGTGTTCATATAGAAATTGACTGCCTGCCAAGGTGTTTGGAGCGGTGATAACATGAACGCCCCATATCTCCTCCAGGCGTTTTTTACCTGTCTTATATCTATCAAGCATATCCTCGTCGCCCGCTCTACCCCCAGAGATTGATATTAAGGCGATGGTATCGCCCTTTTTCAGCATTTTTGGAACTTTTAACCGGTCCATAGCTTCTCCTTTCCCAAGTTTAATTCTTATATATTATACACCATCGGAAGAAATTTGAAAATACCGGGAAATCGATTGCATAATTAAGCCAAATCTGATAAAATGGATTTGTATAAAACGATGGTATGACTATCTATGGACCTTTTTTTGAAGGTTAAGGTATCGGCCGCTGAATCCCTTGCGCTGCAGCGGCTTTGGGAGTTCAAACGGTAATTGGCACATAAAAAATGCACAAGATTTGTTTGCTTTGCAGTGCCATGCTTTTTTGCGCACAGCTCGACAAATCAGAATTTGGGGGTATTAGAATATGAGAAAAGAACCTATAATTGAGACAGACAGGCTGATTTTACGTCCACTCACGCTTGATGACGCAGAAGCCTGTTACAGTTGGAACAGTGATGATAGAGTTACAAAGTATATGTCATATTCTACATATACTGATATCAGCCAAACTATTAATTGGATAAAATCGACTTTCATTGACGAAGATGAGTGGATTTGGGCATTTGTTCTGAAAGAAGAGAATAAAGTAATCGGGACAGGGAGTATAGGGCCAAATGCCCGAATGAAAGACTATTGGGGTATCGGATATAATCTTCATTATGATTATTGGCACAAGGGATATTGCACTGAAGCAATGAAAGCCATTATTGATTTTGTGCACAAAGAACTTGGTGTAAATAAGATTTGCTCAGATCATGCTGTGGATAATCCGCGTTCGGGCAAAGTTATGGAAAAATGTGGTCTAAAATTCGACCATTATGGAGAATATACAAAGCTTGATGGCAGCCAAACGTTTAAGGCAAAGTTTTATAAAATAGAATTGGAATAAATTCCGATTTGAGGAGGAATACGATGGAGAAGATATTTTCTAAATGTGGTATGCGATGTGATTTATGTTTGATATATCGTCCTAATGTCGAAAAAGAAGATAGGCGTACTGAAATTTGTGATGTATGGAAAAAAATATTCAAAGGCTTTGAACCTGACCCAAACATAACTATATGTGATGGTTGTTGTTGTGAAAAAGAAGAGGCAGTTTTATTTAGTCCGTTGTGTGAAGCCCGAAAGTGTGTAATAGAAAAAGGGATTATACATTGTGGATACTGTGAGCAATATCCGTGTAGTATTTTTCCAGCAGAGCCAACACAAGAAGAAACGATTCAAAAGATAGAAGTTGAAAAGCAATGGACTTGGGAAGATGAAAAATTAATGGAAGCATATGCTTGTAAAAAGAATATGGATGAATTCAAAAGAAATAGATAAATTCCGGTTCGTTGAGGAGTTTGCAAAATCAACATTAAATGCAGCAGAAAGCTGAAAATACTTGAAACTTCACGACATTGATTAAGACTGAACCAGCGTCCCTATCATTGAAAGAAAAAGGAGCATACAAGCCATGAAAGTCCTGATCGGCACTACAAACCCCTCAAAGGTAAAACGCTTCGAGGAGCTTTTAAGGGGATATGATATAGAGTTTTTCACCCTCAAAGACTTGGGGATTGACCGCGAACCCGGTGAAACCGGCAGCAATCCCGAAGAAAACGCCGCCATCAAGGCGAGGTTTTACGGCCAGTTCTTTGATAAGGTTATCTGCAACGATTCGGGACTGTATTTTGATTCCCTGCCCTTGGAGGACAGCAGGCAGCCTGGGCTAAACATCCGGACGCCCCAAGGCGGCAGACGGCTGGACGACGAGGAAATGATTACATATTATGCCCAGCTGGTCCACTCCCTGGGCGGGAAGGTGCTGGCCTATTACCTGGACGGCATCGCAGTGTACAACCGCGGGCGCGTTTTCACCTTTATGGAAAACAGCGAGGCCACAAAGGGGAGCGCCTTTTATATGGTTGATAAACCGTCAGAAAAAAGGCATATCGGGTGGCCGTTGGACTCCCTTTCGCTGAACCAAAACACCCTGACCTATTTTGTGGACAAGGGGAACAACAAATATGATACCACCGAGGAAAACATCATGCTGGGGGAATACCGGAAACGGCTGATTCAGTTTTTGACGGGCGCTTTAGGAATCCGTTAAGCGCAGAAAAGAGAGGAAAGATATGAAGTCTGTAAAGAGAAAATCAGCAGGAACTCATTTTTCAATGTGCGTTCAGCCGGCTTTTATCATCGGTACAAATAACGAAGACGGGACGTACAACTTTGCCCCCATTACCTGGGTCAGCATTACAAACGAGAAGGACGATGATTATCTGCTGGTTATCAGTATGTTCGGCACGAAAAAGACAAAACAGAACGTACTCAGAACAGGAATATTAAGCGTTAATCTTGTCAGTACGGATATGCTTGAACTGATGGACTATTTCGGCACACGCCATGCAAAGGACGGAAGAAAGGACGCAATTCCATACAAAGTCGGCAAAGGCGAAGCAATAGATGTTCCCGTCTTGGATGCAAGCCGGTGGGTATATGAATGTGAAGTGGTTCGATCTGTTGAAACGGGGGAGTCCACTACTTTTTTCTGCCGGGTTTTAAAC
>Ga0224737_10100_pt1 | contig 12435 bp, 10 predicted proteins | sample LIM_B_Water_Pos_FD_161632 | JGI IMG/M metagenome (GOLD analysis project Ga0224737, IMG submission 161632) | Enriched cells from gastrointestinal tract of the lab mouse from Pacific Northwest National Laboratory (PNNL), Richland, Washington... | ecosystem: Host-associated > Mammals > Digestive... | reverse complement strand
CAGATGCATGGCGTTAGACAACGTAAGTCCCCGGATTCCCTCCGTCCCCTCCGCCACCAGCGGGGTTCCGTGCAGAATTCTGGCGGCAAAGGCCTTCAATACACCTACATGCTGCTCGTTGCATCCGTCGGTCTCCACCTCCTCCAGGGTACACTCCGGCTTTGCGAAGCCCTCCTTCGACGTCCGGCAGAAGGTTCGCTCGTTCTCCCCCAGCCTGTACAGCAGAAGCCTGCCCCCTTCGCACACCAGCTTCCCCATCTCCATGGTAATCTCCAGCCGGTTTGTGCCCGGAGCGTCCGCCGTGGTGGTGACGAAAACCCCGGTTGCGCCGTTTGGATACTCCAGATAGGCCGTCACGTCATCCTCCACCTCGATATCATGCCATTTTCCCTCATGGCAGAAGGCCCTGACTCTGGCGGGCATCCCGCAAAGCCACTGGATCAGATCCAGTTGGTGAGGGCACTGATTCAGCAGTACGCCTCCCCCCTCTCCGTCCCAGGTGGCCTTCCAGTCCGCCGCGTCATAATAACTCTGGGTCCGATACCAGTCCGTGATAATCCAGTTTACCCGCTTCATCTCTCCCAGCTCCCCGCCGGCAATCAGCTCATGCATTTTTCGGTAGACACAGTTGGTTCTCTGATTCAGCATGATGGCAAACACTCTGTCCGATCTCTCTGCAGCCTCGTTCATCTTTCGCACCTGCTTCGTGTAAACACCCGCCGGCTTTTCACTGATGACGTGAAGCCCATGCTCCAGGGCATAGACCACCAGCTCCGGGTGCAGATAATGGGGTGTGGCGATCAGCACCGCGTCGCAGGCGCCGCTGTCCATCAGCTCCCTGCCCTCCCCGAAGACCGCCACCGTCTCCGGAAGCTCCTTCTGCGCCCATTCCCTGCGGCACTGACGGATATCCGCAACCGCTGTCAGCACAAGCTCCGGCACCTGCCCCTCCAAAATACTTCTGGCATGATTGCTCCCCATGCCGCCGATGCCGATGATTCCCAATCTCACCTGTTCCATCCTGATTTCCTCCTGCTCGCTCAAAATTGGTATGTTCCACTTCTTCTCACATCATGCAATCGAAAAAACTGTCTGCCAAACCTCAGCCACAGACACTGCCGTCACAGCCCTTCGTCACGCCCCGTCATGCCGCCGGCGGCAGCGCAGGTATCCCCACGGCAGACGGCAGCACGGTAGATCCGTCTCATGACCCGAAAGGTATTTGCCGTGGAAGCAAGATCGTTTTGATACGCCGTTCCTTCCACAAGACAACGGTAAAAATCACTGATACAGGCGGCATGCCCGCTTCCCCAGTATGCCTTGCCAAGCACCCTGGCCTTCTTACCCCAGAAGACGGTTTGCTCTCCCTCCCGGGGCTTTACCGTCACCTCTTCTCCCTCCAGCCGGATCCGGCCTCTCTCGCACTCCAGCTCGATCAGAGGCGGCACATCCGCACAGTAGGCCGTGGTGGCATAAAAGCACGCACGCTGCCCGCCGGGAAAACCCAAAAATGCCTCCACAGTGTCCTCCACTTCCATGACTCCGCTCAGATGATGGTTTGCCATGGATGCCTCCGCCACTTCCGGCTCTCCCATCCAGCGCAGCAGAAGATCCAGGGTGTGAACGGACTGGTTGATCAACACGCCACCTCCCTCGGTGGCCCAGGCTCCGCGCCAGCCGCTGCCGCTGTAATATTGTGCCTCCCTGTTCCATGTGACAAAAGCCCTGGCTCCTCTGATCCCGCCAAGCGCACCCTCCCGCAGCAGCTCGTCTATCTTCCCGGTAGATTCATTGTAACGGTTCTGGAAACATATCCCCAGCCTGGCCCTGCTCTTCGCCGCTGCCCGCTCCAACTGCACAAACTGTTCCTCCGAGATCGCCGGGGGCTTTTCCATAAATACGGAAATGTTCCGTCCAAGTGCCTCCGCCGCCATAGGCACATGAAGGTAATGAGGCGTACAGATATGTAACACGTCCGGGCTCTCTGCGTCCAGCATTTCCTCCAGACTCGAATAAGCCCCTGCCCTTCCCCCGCAATATGCGGCGGAGAATTCTTCCGCCCGCTCCCTTTTGAGTCACCGTGTATCCCTCCCGCAGCAGCTGCCTGGCCCGGGCGATCTTGCGCAGCGTCACATAACTGCCCACCGTTGTCCCCGTGTGCTGTTTAAAAATCCGGGAAATATAGTCGGGATTCAGGTAAAACTGTCCTGACAGCTCCGCAAGCGTCACACATCTCTCACTGTGTTCATTCAGATAACAGATCATGTCATTTACCGTCTGCTGTACGCCGGAAATCCTTGCTCCTTTCTTCCTCTCCTCCTTCGTCAGCACAATGCGGTCGATCTGCTCCATGCACCCGAAAAAGCAGGCCATGGCCTCAAAGGAAAAATCATCCCCGAAGGCAAGCAGCTCCTCCAGACTCTGCCGGAGGGCTTCCAGCGCCACAGAAGAAAGGGACAGCAATAAAGGCCGCCCCCCGCTTTTCAAATATTCATATTTTGTATTTCCCTGTGGGAAGACATGCTCCAGCCACTCTGCGCTCACAGAGAGAATGTAACGCTCATAGACTTCATCCGTCCTGTCAAAAAGCTGATGCACCTGAAAGGGCGGAATGAGAATCAGCGTTCCCGGCTCCGCCGCCATCACCTGATTTCCCAGAAAAACATTCGGCAGGAAAGACAGATTCAGATAAATCTCGGTTGCGTCATGAACGTGCGGAACAACACAGGAGATATGCTTCCCTTTTCTGTGAACAATGTCATATGCCCGGTTCTGTTCCGGAAAAAAAGCAGGTTCTTCCATAACACTTTACTCCCATACCGGCGCAAAACTGATGTTCAGATCCACATCCGTCTTGATTCCCTGAATCTTTCCCTTATCCGAATACTGCCAGATCTTATACTCATAGGGATAGAACATCTTGTCGCTGTAGGAGGCGTACCACTTGTCATAATCATCCAGCTGCGCCACATCGATCATCAGCGCCCCCATCTCCGTGTTGTGATAGATCATGGGCTCATAGCCCGCGCTCTCAATGGTCTGGCAGAACAGCTTCGTCAGATTCGTCCGCTCCTCCACCGAGATCTTATTCATACGGCCGTCGCTGCTGGTCCGCTCCACGTCGTAGACCACCGGGCAGTCCAGCTTATAGGGCCTGATCTGCTCCAGCACCAGATTTGCCTCCTCCAGAAGCTCCGTCTCGTTGATGGCCTGGCTGAAAAAGTACACGCCCACCTTGATCCCTGCAGCCGTCGCCCCCTTGATGTTGTTCTCAAACTGCTCGTCTACCTTCAGCGTTCCCTCGCTGCCATAGCCCCGGAAGCCCACCCGGATAATGGCAAACTCCACCCCGTCCTGCGCCACCAGGTTCCAGTCTATCTTGCCCTGATGGCTGGATACGTCGATACCCTTGTGGGAAGTCACCTGGCCGTCCGTCAGATACTGATACTCTCCGCTCTCCAGAATATTCAGGTTTGCCGCATCCAGCTGATTCTGTTTCAGCTCCCTGTTGATGGGAACGAAGTGGAACCTGCCGCCGCTCACCACCACAATCTCATTCGGATAGTAGGGCCGCAGCGTCTCCACGGTGGTTGTGCCCTCGGACAAAGCCGCCTTGATACCCTGCAGCACCCGGTCGGCTTCCTCGTCCTGCGCCGCCAGCACCGCCTCCGCAATCTTCGCGTCCAGCTCCTCCTGGGAATAGACGATGGCCGGAGATATCACCTCCACGGCGTCATCCGGATTATCCGCCGGCTGGTCGGAAGCCGCCTGATTCTCTTCTCCTCCGTGTACTGCCCTGTCGATCAGGGTAAGTCCTCCGTACATAAGCCCAACCAGCAGTACCAGACAGCCCAGCATGGCCAAAATGACCATCGCCGTAGAGCTGCGTCGTCTGCTTTTTCTGGCTGCCGCCCTGAGCTTTTCTTCTCTGTCTTTATTGGTATTTGTCTTGTCTTTACTGGTATTTGTCTTCATCTGTATCCTCATCTCCCGTTTTGCAATCAACCTCGGTTTCTAACATTATATTAAACGAATTTGCAAAATAGGAAAAGCGGAAAATATTACTTTTTAGAAAAATTTAAACAATCAGGTTCCTGCGCGCTCTCTCAGACGCAGCAGAATCTTCTTTTCCAGCCGGCTGACCTGAACCTGACTGATTCCCAAAATGCCTGCAATTTCCATCTGAGTCTTATTCTGGAAGTAGCGCATGGAGATCAGCTTCCGCTCCGAGGGCTCCAGCGTTTCCAGCAGCTGCTTCAGCAGCATGTGGTTCAACAGCTGTTCCTTTTCCGTATCCTCGCTGTCAAAAACCCCCACCATGCTGCTCCCCACGCTGCTGTTTGCCCCGCGCACCACCTTATCCACCAGATAGACCTCGCTGCCGTCATCCTGGTAGACCGCGCTGTAGATGGACTCCACCTCGATAGATGCCTCCATGGCCATAACCGCATCCTCCGAAGAAAGTCCCGTCTCCGCCATGATCTCCTGCAGGGTGGGCTCTCTTCCCTCCCTGGCCTGCAGCTTCTGTCTTGCCAGCTTCACCTTCAGCCCGTTTTCCTTGATGGTTCTGGATATTTTTACCGGCCCGTCGTCCCGCAGAAACCGCTTGATCTCCCCCGTAATCATGGGCACCGCATAAGTGGAAAACTGCAGTCCCAGCTTCAGGTCAAATTTGTCGATGGCTTTCATCAGCCCTATGGTTCCGATCTGAAACAGATCCTCCGGGTCGTAACCCCTCCCCGAAAAGCGTCGGACAATGTGGTGTACCAGCCCCAGATTTTTCTCTATCAGTACCTCTCTTGCATCCTTTTCTCCTGCCTGTGACCTTGCAATCAGTACTGACGTTTCCTCCATGCCTCAGTCCTCTCCGTCTATCCAGGCGCCTGCTTCCATCTTCTTTTTCATCCGCACCGTAGTCCCTTTTCCCGGCTCGCTCTCCACCTCCAGATCATCCATGAAGGCCTCCATAAAGGCAAAACCCATCCCGGAACGCTCCAGCTCCGGCTTTGTGGTAAAGAGGGGTTCCATGGCCTGTTCAATATTTCCGATGCCCTTTCCGGTGTCCGTGACCTGGATATGTAGCATGTCCCCCTCCAAAAGACAGCGGACCTTCACCTTCCCCGGATTGATCTGCGCCCTGTCAGCCGGCCTTCCCCCTGCCCCGCCATAGCCGTACAGATTTTCATAGCCATGGATAATGGAGTTTGTCACCGCCTCGGAGACCGCCGTCTTGATGTCTGCCAGTTCCTCCAGCGTTGGATTCAGATTGGCCACAAAAGCCGACACCGCCACCCGGGCAAACCCCTCGTTATCCGAAATTGCGTCAAAGATAATTTCCATCTCGTTCCTCATGCTTCCAGTACCTCCACTATTCTCTCCAAACCGGATATTCTAAGCACCCTTCTGATCTGTCTGTCCGCGTGGATCGCGTAGATCCGCCCGCCGAAGCAGGATATTTTCCGATATCGTCCCATAATGATCCCGATTCCCGAGGAATCCATAAAGCGGGTATTCTCAAAGTCGAAGACAATATTTTTTACCTCCTCCCTGCACAGCAGCCTGTCCGCATTCTCACAGATAAAACCTGCGCCGTGATGGTCAATCTCCTCCGGGAGCCTTATCATCAGGCAATTGTCAATAATCTGAAAATCATCCGTGGTGATCTGTTCCATATGATCGTTTCCTTTCCAAATGTTATTCACACAGGCACGCCCGGGGCTGCCATTCCCTCCGGCGCCGCTGATGCGCGCACAAGAAAAGAACCCATAGAGACTACAGGTTCTTTCTTTCGTATCTTGTCTGTTCCTTTGCTTTTTATTCCACCGTGACACCCAACTCACGCAGATATCGCTTGGTATCCCGCACTCTGTCGGAACCCGGGAAGAGCTCCAGTACCTTTTGGAAGGTTTCCACCGCCTTCTCCGCATCACCGTTTTTCTGATAGGAGCGGCCCAGAAAATAAAGCGCATCCTTATTTCCGGCATCGTAGTACACCGCTCTCTCGAAGAACTCAATAGCCAGTGCCAGATCCTCCTGGCGGAAGTAGGTCTGAGCCTCCTCATAATAGATCCCGGACAACTCCGGCCCTATGGCCCCCAGCAGAGTATTGTACAGGGTTCGGAAGCCCTCCGAGGCTTCTTCTACATTTACCGCCTGCGCAATGTTCTCCAGATCCGCCGCGGTGGCGGCGTTATCCTGATTCACAAGGTATCCTGCCGCAGCCGTCAGCAGCCTGTCGAAGGCCTCCATGGTGCCGCCTGCCCCCACAAAGCCCTCCAGCTGTCCTTCCAGGCCTTCAGCCCGTTGTGTCAGCTTTTCCAACTCGCTCTCCAGCTCCTGGATGCGCACTGTCTTTGCGTCGGATTGATTGCTGATCTCGGTGATGGTCTTCTGGGCTTCCGTCTTGGCGTTTGTCCTTGCCGCAGGCACCATGAGAAAGTAGGTGGCGGCAAGTCCGATGGCAAGTCCGATCCCCAGATTGACCAGGGTGGAGACGCCGTTGTTTTTCGGCTCCTTCACGTTCAGCGGCTGAATGATCATCTCATTGTCGCTGACATAACGCACGGTTTCCTCTTTTTTGCGCCTTCCGCCGCTCTGCTTTACATTCTCGTCGGGAACCAGCATCAGTTCCACTTCTTTCAGATAACGTAAGGTCTGTGTGTTGTTTCTGTCAATGTCCGTACACTTGCGCAGCTCTCTCTCCGCCCGGTCCCACTGCTCGCTGTCCATATAGAGCAGGGCCAGCAGCTGATGCGCCCGGATAAACCGCGGGTTCAATGAAAGTACTTTCTTCAGCTGTATGACTGCCAGATCCTTACTGTCCTGCCCGCAGTAAGTCAATGCCTGATTGTATTTTTTGATGGTCTGGTTGATGGAGTCCAGCCTTGCCGAATTGGACTGCAGCTTATCAATGTAATCGTCCGCGATATTTTTCTCAGGACGCAGATTCTTGCTGATGACCCATTCGCTCAGGGCCGCCACCACCTCCCCGGACTCAAAATACACAAGTCCCAGCAGGTTTCTGGCATCTATATTATTTTTATTAAACTTCAAACTCTGCCGCAAACTGGTGATCGCACCGGTCAAATCCCTGACTCCGGCCTTCTCCAGGCCGTCGTTGTAATACATGTTGGATACATGCATTATTCTTTTATATAGGGAAACATCCGCCCCGCAGGCGGTGCAAAAATCATGCTCCGACAGAAGACATCCGCAGTGATAACAATACATGTGTTACTCCTCTTCCGGCTTCTCCTCTGACTCTTTTATCATCTTCACAAGCAGATCTGCCATATCGGTCAGATCCTGATTATAGATCGCGTCCTCCGCATCCTCCACCTCAAGGCTGGGATGAAATTTTTTCAGTTCTTCTTCAAAATTTATCATTTTCCAGCATCTCCTTTATCTCGCCCGCCAGATACAGGCTGCCCGCTATATAGAGACGTTCTCCCGGCCCCCGGCTGCCAAGCAGCTCCCGGAAGGCCTTGCTTACATTTTCATAAACGCAGTATTCGCATCCCGGATATCCGGCAAGCAGCTCCCCAAGCTTTTCCGGTGCTGCCGCACGGCCCGTCTGCATCTGTGCCACGGCAATCCTGTGAAACAGCCCGGAGCCCGCCAGCTCCTCCGTCATACGCACATAGTCCTTATCCTGCACCACGCCGAACAAAAGCGTCCGGTTTCCCCGAACCTGATCCGCCTCCACCGTCTCCAGAAACGCCCGAATACCGTCTTCATTGTGAGCGCCGTCCACATAGACCTCCGGCAGCACTTCTTCCATTCTGCCTGCCCAGAAGGCATCCCTGATCCCCCGCCTGATCTGCTCCGGGGTGACGGCCTGTCCGCCGTCCAGAAGCTCCGCCGCCCGAACGGCCAGCGCGGCATTTTCCATCTGATAGGCTGCGATGGTGTGCAAAGTAAGGCTAATATTATTATAATACCGAGTGCGCACGGAAAAATCAATGCTTTTATTCGTAAAACTTAAGAACCTGTAGTCACTTTTCGACACGGACCAAGCAGGTATGCCAAGTTCCGCCGCCCGCTGCTCCAACACCCTGTCCGTTTCCGGGCAGGTGTCCCAATACAGTAACGGCGCGCCTGCGCACAGAATACCTGCCTTCTCACCCGCTATTTTCTCCACCGTATCCCCCAGATATTCCACATGATCCAGGCTGATGTGCGTGATCACGGCAAGCTCCTTCCCCCACACGGCGTTGGTGGCGTCAAGCCTGCCTCCCAAACCGGTCTCCAGAATACAGTAATCCGGCGACTGCTCCGGAAAAAGAACCATTGCCATAAAGAAAAGATATTCAAAGAAAGTGGGATGATACGCTCCCGTTCCCCGATCCAGAGCCTCCCAGTCCAGCATGTGGTATATGTGCAGAAAAGCCCTCAGGAAGTCCTCCCTGGAGACCATTTTTCCGTCTGTCACAAATCTCTCCCGGATATCCACCAGATGAGGGGAGGTGAAGACGCTGACCCTGTACCCGGCCGCCTCCAGAACAGAACGCAGGTAGGCGCACACCGAGCCCTTGCCGTTGGTGCCCGCCACATGAATGATGCGAAGCCTCCTGTCCGGGTCGCCCAACCGGTGCAGAAAAGCCCTGGTATCCTCCATGGTATTTTTTGTCGTAAACCGCGGCGTCTCGTTCAGATAACGCTCCGCTTCCTCAAAGGAAGCAATGGACTGCTTTTTCAACCTGTGAATCCCCCTAAGCTGCCGCTTTCATCCCGCACTTCTCTATCCTGGCCCTCAGCCGGTACAGAAAAATATAGCGGAAGACCTGCACCGCCACAAATCCCATGGTGCCGCCCACCAGCACGTCGCTGAAGAAATGTGCCCCCGCCGCAATCCTGAAAAAGGCCACAAAGCCCGTATAGGCCACCGGAATCACATAGGAGAGCACCTTTCTTCTGCCGGTCTTCCAGTTCCGAAACAAATCCGGAAACAGGATCAGCAGATAGGACATGGAGGCCGCGTATGTGTGTCCCGAGGGAAAGGATTTGAAATAGTCCCCCGGAAGCCCCTGGCCCGCCAGCAGTTGCCTTGCGCTTCCGGGCCGATACCAGGGAGTAAACCAGGAATAATCGTCAATCAGATGCATGGCCCGAAACCGCATCCTTCCCATGGGATTCTTGATCACCTCAATCCACAGATGACAGCAGCAGGCGCACACAATAGCCAGGGCAAAGGGCAGCAGCAGCCCCATATTTTGCCTGATCCTTTCTCCTGCCAGTTTCAGGATCAGGCTGCTGACCGTCAGTCCGAAGGCCAGCAGAACGGCAATCATCCAGGGCGCATTCAAAAGCTCCTCCCTGCCTCCGATCATCAGGGAATATTTCAACATATCCCGCAGCAGAAGCGCCGACACCGCCACTGTCAGCACAAAGAAAAATCCTCTCAGATGGCGGAGTCCGCCCTTCTTACAGTGAAAGTAAACCGTGAGCACCGAGGCCGCAAAGGTGGCCGCCACCCAGATGGGCGCCATCCCTGCAATCTCCACCAGATTACACAGTATACTGGTGGAAAAATACCTGGATGCAACTAAATTCCTGTCCGCCAGCATATGGCTCACGTCCAGGTCAAAGCGGGTTGCCAGCGCCAGCAGGACTCCGAAAACCGCCAGAAACCCCGCCGCCGACACCGCCTGTCTCTTCTTATCTGACATACTACTCTCCATTCCGCCGCCGGACGGCGGCACAAACAGCAATGAAAGACCCTCTATGACTGTCCTCTGTCTTCTTTCACACTGACCTTCATGCCGCCTCCGGGCAGGCAATCAGCCGGACCCGTACCGGGGTATCAGCACCCCGCAAGCTGCTCCAGCCTGGCCTTCACCTGCTCCATCATCCGGGTATACTTTTCCAGCTTCTCCTTCTCCTGGGCGATCTTAGCCTCGGGCGCCTTGGATACAAACCTTTCGTTGGAAAGCATACCGTTGACCCTGGCTAGCTCTCCCTCCAGCCGCTTCTCCTCCTTCTTCAGACGCTCCGTCTCCTGGGCAATATCCACCAGCTCCGCAAAGGGAAGGTACAGGGTCGCCCCCGGAATCACCACGGAAACCGCATCCGCCGGAATGCCCGCCTGCTCCTTCTGTCCGGATGCCTCGTCCACCACCGTCACCTCGCTTGCATAAGCCAGGGAGGCGAAGAACAACCTGCCCTCCGTAAAGGTCCGCAGGATATCCGGCTCACCGCTGACCACAAACACGCTGGCCTTTCGTCCGGGAGCCACGTTCATCTCGCTGCGCACATTGCGGATTCCCCGCACAGCCGCCTTGATGGTTTCGATGTCCTTCTCCTCCCGGGCAAAGCACCACTCTTTACGGTACACGGGCCAGGAGCTGATCATGATGGATTCTTCCCCGCTCTGCAGCGTGCAGAAAATCTCTTCTGTGATAAAGGGCATATAAGGGTGCAGCAGCTTCAGCGCGTCGATGAGCACATTCTGTAACGTCCACAGGGCCGCGTTCTGGCTGACCTGATCGTCCGTATTGTAAAGTCTGGGTTTCACCATCTCAATGTACCAGTCGCAGAATTCCTCCCAGATAAAGTCATAAACCTTCTGCACTGCGATGCCAAGCTCAAAGCTCTCCATGTTTTCGGTGACATCCTTCACCAGGGTGTTCAGCCTGGAAAGAATCCACTTATCCACGGGCTGCAGTTCCTCTGCCTTCGGCGCCGTCACCTCCTTGCCCTCCATGTTCATCAGGATAAAGCGGGAGGCATTCCACACCTTATTTGCAAAATTACGGCTGTTTTCCACCCGCTCATAGTAGAAGCGCATGTCGTTTCCGGGCGCGTTTCCGGTGATCAGGGTCAGGCGCAGCGCGTCCGCCCCGTACTTTTCAATAATCTCCAGCGGATCAATGCCGTTGCCCAGGGATTTAGACATCTTGCGTCCCTGGCTGTCCCTGACCAGCCCGTGAAACAGCACGGTGTGGAAGGGCTTCTCCCCCATCTGTGCGTAACCGGAAAAGATCATCCGGATAACCCAGAAGAAAATAATATCATAGCCCGTCACCAGCACATCCGTGGGGTAAAAGTACTTCAGCTCCTCGGTCTCCTCCGGCCAGCCCAGCGTCTCAAAGGGCCAGAGGGCGGAGGAAAACCAGGTATCCAGGGTATCGGGATCCTGAGTAAAATGCCTGCCGCCGCACTTGGGACATACCTGGGGAGTCTCCTCTGCCACAATCACTTCCCTGCAATCGTCGCAGTTGTAAGCGGGGATCCGGTGGCCCCACCAGAGCTGACGGCTGATACACCAGTCTCTGATATTGTCGGTCCAGTTGAAATAGGTCTTCTCCATGCGCTGGGGAAGCAGCCGAATCTCGCCCTTTTTCACAGCCTCCGCGGCAGGACGGATCAGCTCATCCATTTTTACGAACCACTGCTCCTTCACCAGAGGCTCAATGGTGGTCTTGCAGCGGTCATGGGTTCCCACGTTGTGGCTGTAGTCCTCAACCTTCACCAGAAGTCCCTGTCTGTCAAGCTCCTCCACAATGGCCTTTCTGGCCGCATAACGATCCATACCCGCATAGCTTCCGCCGTTCTCGTTGACGGTGGCATCGTCGTTCATGATATTGACAATGGGCAGATCATGACGCTTTCCCACCTCAAAGTCGTTGGGGTCGTGGGCCGGGGTGATCTTCACCACACCCGTGCCGAACTCTCTGTCCACATAGGTATCCGTCACAACGGGAATCACACGGTTTACAATGGGCAGCAAAACGCTCTTCCCGATCAGATGCCCGTATCTTTCATCCTCCGGATGAATGGCAACCGCCGTATCTCCCAGCATGGTCTCCGGGCGGGTGGTGGCAAAGGTCAGAAACTCCGTATCGCTGGGCGTTCCGTCCTCCTTCATCACAGGATATTTGATATGCCACAGATGTCCGGCCTGCTCCTGGTACTCCACCTCTGCGTCGGAAATGGAGGTGTTGCACACAGGACACCAGTTGATCATGCGGGCCCCCTTGTAAATGTAACCCTTCTCATGCATTTTGACAAAGACCTTGGTAACTGCCCTGTTACAGCCCTCGTCCATGGTAAAGCGCTCTCTGTCCCAGTCACAGGAAGAGCCCATCTTCTTCAGCTGGGAAACGATGCGTCCGCCGTACTCCTTCTTCCATTCCCAGGCTCTCTCCAGAAAGCCCTCCCGTCCCAGATCCTGCTTGTCAATCCCCTGCTCCTTCAGCTTTTCAATAATTTTTACCTCGGTGGCAATGGAGGCATGATCCGTGCCGGGCTGCCACAGGGCATTGTAGCCCTGCATTCTCTTAAACCGGATCAGGATGTCCTGCATGGTATTGTCAAGGGCATGTCCCATGTGAAGCTGGCCCGTGATATTCGGGGGCGGAATCACAATGGTAAAGGGCTTCCTGGTGTGATCCACCTCCGCGTGAAAATATCTTTTCTCCATCCACTTCTGATACA
>Ga0224737_10098_pt1 | contig 12538 bp, 11 predicted proteins | sample LIM_B_Water_Pos_FD_161632 | JGI IMG/M metagenome (GOLD analysis project Ga0224737, IMG submission 161632) | Enriched cells from gastrointestinal tract of the lab mouse from Pacific Northwest National Laboratory (PNNL), Richland, Washington... | ecosystem: Host-associated > Mammals > Digestive... | reverse complement strand
AATAAGCGGGACAGACATATATTTGGTATGAAAGAACGACGGCGAAAGGAAGTGTCCGGTGGCAAAGGGAAATTACACCGTGAGACGTTTGGCAGGAAAAGCTTTGCCTGTCGCGCTGGCGATTATAACAGCATTCGTTTTTTGGAAGACTCGGGGAATGGGGAAGGCGGAGGAAGCAGGGGATACCGCAGACGATTCCATGCGGTATTTTATGCTGCGGGAGCTGGTATCTGCGGTGACACAACAGGTCTCGGAGTCCTTTGCCCCCTTTGTTTCCTTTGCGGAGGAGGATAGCGGAATAAGCTTCTGGCTCCTGAAGGAACAGATCGGGTGCCTGATCCCGTTTTACGGATACACGGATCATATTCTTCCGGAGGAAGAGGACAGTGAGGAGTCTGTCCGGGAGATCCTTCTTGCGGAGGCAGAGGAAGGCATTTCGGAGGCCGGGAGAGAAGAGGCGGAGGGACTGCAGCCGGAAGGGGTGGATCGTTCTCTGGCGGAGCTTTTGCGGGAGGAGAATGAGGCTGTGCTGCAGCAGCGGGAAGAAGGAACTGCCTTTGTGCCCCACGAGAGAATGGAACAGGTGGATCTTGCGGCGCTGGCGGACTTTGAGACATTGCTGGGACGTTTTTACACCGTGGATTCCAATACCATGGCGGGGAGTGATCAGCTGAATGTAGCCCGGTTTCTGGAAAAGGATATGAGGGTGTCAAAGGAGGAACCCGGACCGCAGATCCTGATTTACCACACCCATTCTCAGGAAAGCTTTGCGGATTCTGTTCCGGGAGATTCCGCTACCTCCATCGTGGGAGTGGGCGACAGGCTGACACAGATTCTGACGGAGGAGTACGGCTATCAGGTACTGCACCATACTGAAGCGTATGATGCGGATACCAGAAACGACGCGTATTCCAGAGCGCTTCCGGGAGTGGAGCAGGTGCTGCGGGACAACCCGACGATTCAGGTGGTAATCGACTTACATAGGGACGAGATGCCGGAAGGAACCAGGCTGGTTACGGAGCTGGACGGAAGGCCGACTGCCCGGTTCATGTTTTTCAACGGGCTCTCCCGAACCAAGAAGACGGGAAATATCGCTTATCTGTACAATGAGAATCTGGAGAGCAATCTGGCCTTTTCCTTTCAGATGCAGCTGAAGGCGGCGGAATATTATCCGGGCCTCACCAGAAAAATCTATCTGAAGGGATATCGTTATAACATGCATCTGAGGGATCGGTATCTTCTGGTGGAGCTTGGGGCACAGAACAATACGGTGGAGGAGGCCATGAATGCCTGCGACCCTCTGGCCCACATTTTGGATATGGTGCTGAGCGGCGGGGAATAAAGCCGTGTGCGGAATGATCCTGCATGTCGCTTGAACCAGTGCGTTATCTGGCAGAAAATCGTCTGCGACAGGGCGGTTTTCTGTAAACCCCATTTTGGGGAAAGTATAATTCTCTGCTGCCCTTTACAGCACATGCCAATCATTTTTGAAAAGGCCATAAAGATAGAGGTCTGCCCAATTTCCGTCATCATCTTTTGTATGGCTTCGCTGGACTCCTTCCAACTGCATACCGAGTTTTTTCATCAAGCCGACGGACTTTATGCTATCGATGGATTCAGCAAATATTTTGTATGTAAGTCCTTCACGTCATCCATTGTGTAGTCCCGGATCAGCAATCTTTGAGTTTCAATACGCATCTGCATTACTCCTCCAAATCTTAATCTATCATTGATTATAAAGTAGTTATCTGTCGGCTGCAATGTATATGATTGCCTCCTTTTCCGTCGGAAAACAATTCCGAAAAAGAGGGGGTATCTTTTTCGGAGGTACATGGTATTTTTCAAAGGCAGATTTTTCGGGGAAGGTTCGGAGTCTGCGCCGGGCCTGAAACGGAAGTGAGGAAGCTTCGTGGATATAGACAAGCCATGGGATTTCTGCTACAATAACGGGGAAAACACAGGGAATGAGGAACAATCGATGGATTTGACAGAACAGAGCAAAATTCGAAATTTTTGTATTGTAGCACATATCGACCACGGTAAATCGACTCTTGCCGACCGTATTATAGAGCATACCGGGCTATTGACCAGCAGAGAGATGCAGAATCAGGTGCTGGATAACATGGAGCTGGAGCGGGAGAGGGGCATAACGATCAAGGCCCAGTCCGTGCGTACGGTTTACCGGGCAAAAGACGGGGAGGAGTATATCTTCAACCTGATCGATACGCCGGGACATGTGGATTTTAACTATGAAGTGAGCAGATCTCTGGCCGCCTGCGACGGCGCGATTCTGGTGGTGGACGCGGCCCAGGGAATCGAGGCCCAGACGTTGGCCAACGTCTATCTGGCGCTGGATCATGATCTGGACGTCTTTCCGGTGATCAATAAGATTGACCTGCCCAGCGCCGAGCCCCAGCGGGTGATAGAGGAGATTGAGGATGTTATCGGTATCGAGGCTCAGGATGCCCCGCTGATTTCCGCAAAGAACGGAATCGGCATTGAGGATGTGCTGGAGCAGGTGGTAAAGAAGATTCCTGCGCCCAAGGGGGATCCCGATGCTCCGCTGAAGGCGTTGATCTTTGATTCCGTGTATGATTCCTACAAGGGAGTCATCATTTTCTGCCGTATTATGGAGGGGACAGTGAAGCGGGGAACTACCATCCGCATGATGGCTACCGGAGCCAGAGAAGAGGTAGTGGAGGTTGGGTGTTTCGGCGCAGGACAGTTTATTCCCTGTGAGGAGCTCTCCGCGGGGATGGTGGGATATATCACGGCCTCCATCAAAAATGTGAAGGACACCGCGGTAGGGGACACGGTGACGGATGCGAACAATCCCTGTGCGGAGGCGCTTCCCGGCTATAAGAAGGTGCTTTCCATGGTGTACTGCGGCATGTATCCTGCCGACGGGCAAAATATCCCGACCTGCGGGACGCGCTGGAAAAGCTGCAGTTAAACGACGCTTCCCTGAATTATGAGCCGGAGACCTCCATGGCGCTCGGTTTTGGCTTTCGCTGCGGTTTTCTGGGGCTTTTGCATCTGGAGATCATTCAGGAACGCCTGGAGAGAGAATATAATCTGGATCTGGTGACTACGGCGCCGGGGGTGGTCTATAAAGTGTTTAAGACCAACGGCGGAGTGATCGAGCTGACGAATCCTTCCAATCTGCCTGACCCTTCCGAGATTGAGCACATGGAAGAGCCCATTGTCACCGCGGAAATTATGGTTACCAGCGAATATATTGGCTCCATTATGGAGCTGTGCCAGGAGAGACGGGGACGCTATCTGGGAATGGAGTATATTGAGGGAACCAGAGCGCTGTTAAAATATGAGCTTCCCCTCAATGAGATTATCTATGACTTTTTTGACGCGCTGAAGTCCCGTTCCAGGGGGTATGCGTCTTTTGATTATGACATCAAGGGTTATGAGCCGGCCAGGCTGGTGAAGCTGGATATTCTGATCAACCGTGAGGAGGTGGACGCCCTGTCCTTCATCGTGCACGCGGACTCCGCCTATGAGAGGGGAAGAAGAATGTGCGAGAAGCTGAAAGAAGAGATTCCGCGTCATCTGTTTGAGATTCCCATACAGGCGGCTGTGGGCGGAAAGGTCATAGCCCGTGAGACGGTGAAGGCCATGCGCAAGGATGTGCTGGCAAAATGCTATGGCGGCGATATCACTCGTAAGAAGAAGCTTTTGGAGAAGCAGAAGGAAGGAAAGAAGCGCATGCGCCAGGTGGGAAATGTGGAGATTCCCCAGAAGGCGTTTATGAGCGTGCTGAAGCTGGATGACAAATAAGGGCAAGTGTCTGGAGCTGTATTTTCATATTCCTTTTTGTATAAAAAAGTGCCTGTACTGCGACTTTCTGTCTGCTCCTGCGGAGGAAGGTGTCCGCAGGGCCTACATGGAGGCGCTGGAGCAGGAGACATGGACGCGGGCCAGGGAATACGGGGACTATACGGTAGATTCTGTGTTTGTGGGGGGAGGTACGCCCTCCGTGGCAGAGACCGGGCAGCTGACGGGACTGCTTGCAGCCGTGAGAGAGGGTTACCGCCTGGCGGAGGATGCGGAAATCACCGTGGAGGTGAATCCGGGCACTGCTGACCTGGGAAAGCTGGCGGCATATCGGGCAGCAGGGGTGAACCGTCTGAGCATCGGCCTGCAGACGGCGGACGAAGAGGAGCTTGGGCGGATCGGGCGGATTCATACCATGGAGCAGTTTCGGACGACTTATGCCGCTGCGGTAACGGCGGGATTTATCAACATCAATGTGGATGTGATGAGCGCATTGCCCGGGCAGTCCCCGGAGAGCTGGAAAAGGACGCTGCACGCGCTTCTTGAACTTGAGCCCCGGCCAGTTCACATTTCGGCCTACAGCCTGATTCCCGAGGAGGGGACGCGTCTCTGGGAAATGCTGGAGAAGGGAGAGCTTACGCTTCCGGATGAGGATACGGACCGGCTGATGTATGCGGAGACAAAGAGAATTCTGGGTGAGGCCGGTTTTCGACGGTACGAGATTTCCAATTACGCCAGGCCGGGATTTTGCTGCCGCCATAACTGCGGCTACTGGACAAGGCAAAATTACCTGGGACTTGGTATAGGGGCGGCATCCCTGATTGAAAATGTACGGTTTCGGAATGGGGACGATCTTTCGTCCTATCTGGAACATCCGCTGGACTGTCGGGAGGAGATACATGCCCTGAGCCTGGAGGAACAGATGGAGGAGTTTATGTTTCTGGGGCTTCGTCTGACAAAGGGGGTAGACGTGTCGGCTTTCAGGGAGAACTTCGGCAGAATGCCGGAGGAAGTCTACAGAGACGTGATAGAGAAAAATATACAGGATGGTTTGCTGGAATATGGAGATGGGACAGACAGACTGGCGCTGACGGACAGGGGGTTGGATCTTGCCAGCTATGTAATGGCACAGTTTTTGCTGACATGACAGGCACCGCGGATGAATCTGACACATAGACTATTGTTAAGAGTAATCCGCGGGGGGATATTTTGAAGACCTTTCAAAAACCATTGACCCAGGGAGAAGAGACGGAGTACATCCGGCTGCTGAGAGAGGGAACCCCGGAAGAGGCGAAGCAGGCGAAGGATATTTTGATAGAACGGAACATGCGGCTGGTGGCGCATGTGGCAAAAAAGTATCAGAATGCAGACGAGGATATGGAGGACTTGATCTCCATCGGCTGCATCGGACTGATCAAGGCGGTGGATACCTTTGATGACCGGAGAGGGCGTCTTGCAACCTACGCCTGCAGATGTATAGACAATGAACTTCTGATGCTGCTGCGGGGCAAGCGGAAAACCTCAAAGGAGGTTTCTCTCTTTGAACCCATTGGGCAGGATAAGGAAGGAAACGAAATACATCTGATGGATGTGATTGAGCAGCAGCAGCCCGATATTTTGGATGCAATGGAACTTACGGGGAATATCAGGAGGCTTTTCCGGCTGATGAAGGAAAGTCTGACGGAAAGAGAGCGGGAGATACTCTTGATGCGGTATGGGCTGAGCGGAAAAAAGGAATGTACGCAGAACGAGACGGGGGCGGCACTTGGGATCTCCCGCAGCTATGTGAGCCGGATCGAGAAGAAAGCACTGAATAAACTGCGGGAGAAGTTTGAGCAGGGGTAAACTTTTATTGAGCAAAAATTGCTGCGTACTTGGGATTGTTTCTGATGGCATCTGCACATTCTGCCGGGAAAGACTGCATATGCTCCTCAAACCATTCACGGTTCAGCAGAACAATACTCGGCCTGAAGTTTTTTGCTTTATCAACCAACGGCGCTGTGAACCGAGAGATTCCCTGTACTTGTTTCCATTCAAGAAAATGATCCAATGCAGTTTCGTAATAATTCAAAGCGCGTTCAGAATCGTTCAGATGAATAGCGATAGAAGAACAATACAAATAGAGCATACACATGTCGTTGTGAAAAATCCCGCAGTTTCCATCGTTTAATATACGCTCATATAACTGTACAACGGCAAGCAGCGCGTCAAGCCCTGTCTGTGAATGTGAGAGGGAATGTTTTATCATAACAGTGGTTCTGAGCACTTTGTATAACTCATGCATCAGGGCAAGAATTGCCTCTCCACGGTATTGTTCAGATTTTTCATCTTTCGTCGTATCTGCAAGAAGTACCTCTCTGCTGACACAGATGGGCGATTGGGAAAGCGCTGTTCTTTCCGCATTTTCCTGATTGCCCATCCAGGAATAAAGCCACATGAGGGAAAAGATTACGGATGTACGGCAGTCATCGTCTACTTCCTTTTTTAAAATTTCTTCCAATAAGGATATCGCTTCTTTCCAGCATTCATTTTGAGCATTATACTCTGTATTATATTGAAAATAGTAGCTTCCTTTGGTAACAATTGTTTACGCAATTCCCTGATTTTTTCTCCAAGTTTGATCTGCATGCTTTCTTCCTCCAGTTTCCGGCGCATCGGTGTGCCTAAAGTATAGCAAATGACTTGTGAACAGACAATGATCTATTTGTTGTTTGCCGGTCAAGCTGCCGTTGATATTTGCTGAAACAGGAGAAGGGGACGGCTTTGTGGCGAAAGCAGAATGCACCCGATCTCTAAATTGTCTTGTATGTTAACTGGAGAGCATATATAATAAGGGCAGATGAGGACAATCTGCGATCGTCTGGATTTGGATGGCAGCAGCCGAAAGATAAAAGGTAAAATTGTTGACGTATCGTTTCTTTTATGGTATCATGGACTGTACATACGGGAAAGCAGGAAGCTGGAATTTTGTATGGGTGAAATAGAATCTGAGGAATCTACTGTCCGGTCTGTCAAAAAAGCAAGGGATCGCATTTTTTCACAAAGATAACTTCATGAATATATAACGGCGAAGGGGGAATAATTATGCCTTTTTTTGGAGGAAATACTGTGTCAGGCCAGGGGAGCGGGAGCCAGCGATGTACATTTGACCGTGGGGGCGCCTCCCGGAATGCGGATAAACGGTGGGCTGGTCAGCATGGGCGGCGCACAGGTTCTGCCCAACGACACGGTGGATATCTTGATTCGCGTGATGTCGGAAGCTCAGCGGGAAAAGCTGGAGGAGAGGGGAGAATACGACTGCTCCTTTTCGCTGCCGGGCTGCGGACGATGCCGTCTGCACGCCTACAGCAGCAGCGGCAGCATGGCGCTTGCGATCCGCCTGGTGAGAGAGACAATTCCAACCCCGGAGAAGCTTGGGCTGCCGGAGGAAGCGGTTAGCCTGTGTCTGAAAAAGAGGGGACTGGTGCTTGTGGCCGGCCCGTCGGGGAGCGGGAAATCCACCACGCTGGCGGCCCTGGTGGAAAAGATAAACGCCAGTCAGGCGGCTCACATTGTCACACTGGAAAAACCCGTGGAGTATCTTCACCCGCATAAGCTGTCTCTGGTGAACCAGCGGGAGATAGGAACCGACTGTCAGGATTCTGCCGGCGGGGTTGCTGTGGCTCTTCGCCAGGATCCGGATGTGATTCTGGTGGGAGAATTGCAGGATCCGGAGACCACGGAAGGGGCTGTCCGCGCAGCGGAGACGGGGCATCTGGTGCTTGCGGGGGTTTCTGCGGCAGGGGCTGAGGATGTGCTGGAGAGGCTTCTGGAGGCATTTCCCAGCCAGCGGCAGCGGGGGATGCGGATCCGGCTGGCGGAAGTGTTGGAGGCAGTGATTTTTCAACGGCTTGTACCCGCCGAGGAAGGCGGAAGGAAAGCATTGTTTGAGATTCTGTATGGAGATCCCGGAGTGAGGGAACTGATACGAAAGGAAAAACTTCGTCAGCTTTCCGGAATGAAGAATACCAATTCATAAATTATGTTTCTGCGGATGCCGGTTCGTGGCTTTCGGCCCCGGCTTCCGCAGGACTTCGCATTTTCATTAAAATATCATTTTCTAAAAATTATAGTGAGCGGTTGTTCTGCGAAAGGAGGTACTAATGTACAGTACTGTTATTTCGGGAGCCCTGCAGGGAGTGTCGGCCTATCTGGTGTTTGTGGAGGTGGATGTGGCTTCCGGCCTGCCCTGTTTTTCTATGGTGGGATCCCTGAGCGGCGAGGTAAAGGAGTCCCGGGAGAGGGTGAGCGTTGCGCTGAAAAATGCAGGATTTGATCTGCCGCCGAAGAAGGTGACGGTAAATCTTTCCCCGGCGGACAGAAGAAAAGAGGGAAGTGCCTTTGACCTTCCCATAGCAGTGGGAATCCTGAATGCCCTGAATTGCTTCGGACAGTCGGCGGCAGAGGAAATCCTTTTTCTGGGGGAGCTGGGGCTGAACGGCTAGCTCAAAGGGGTTCGGGGTGTGCTGCCCATTGTGCGGGAGGCGGCGGCCAAAGGGATTCGGCAGTGCATTGTTCCGGCCGCAAACGCGGGGGAGGGAGCCGTGATTCCCGGGATTCGGGTGCGGGGAGCCGAAAACATCGGAGAGGTATTTGCCTTTCTCACACAGGGGCAGGAGGAAAAAGAGGAATTGCTGTCCGGCGGGATGGGGGATGTCTGGGGAGCTTCTGCACAGGAGTGGGAGGATATACCGGATTTTGAACAGGTAAACGGCCAGGACACAGCCAGGCGTGCTGCGGAGATTGCGGCGGCAGGATTCCATAATCTTCTGATGGTGGGACCGCCCGGGGCGGGAAAATCCATGATCGCCAGGCGCATTCCGGGCATTCTGCCCCCGCTGACACTGGAGGAGAGCCTGGAGGTGACCTCCGTTGTCAGCGTGGCAGGACTGATGGAAGAGGGGAAAGGGCTGGTGAAGACACGACCATTTCAAAGCCCGCATCACACCATATCATTGGCGGCTCTGACGGGAGGCGGGGTCAGCCCCAGGCCGGGAATGATCTCGCTGGCACATCGCGGAGTACTTTTCCTGGACGAGCTGCCGGAATTTCAGCAGACGGTTTTGGATTCCCTGCGCCAACCGCTGGAGGAGCGGAGGATTCATATTTCCAGGTCTGGAGGGAATGTGACCTATCCCAGCGATTTCATGCTGGTGTGTGCCATGAATCCCTGTCCCTGCGGCTATTATCCGGACAGAAACCGCTGTCGGTGTACGGATCCTCAGGTAAGGCGCTATATGAGAAGGGTATCCGGGCCCATTCTGGATCGGATCGATCTTTGCGTGGAGCTGCAGCCCGTAGATATCCGGGAGCTGAAGAGCAGGAAGAAACCGGAGAGCAGCGCCTCGATCCGGGAGCGGGTCCTGCGTGCGAGAAGGCGTCAGGAACAGCGGTTTCAGGGCACTTCCCGGCGCTTTAATGCGGACATGGAGGTATCGGATATAGAAAAGTATTGTGTTCTGGGAAAGGAGGAACAGGCGTTTATGGAGAAGCTTTATTGTTCTTTGCAGCTCAGTGCCAGATCCTATCACAGAATTTTAAAGGTTGCCCGGACCATTGCGGATCTGGAGGGACAGGAGACGCTTGGCGTGGAACAGCTGTTGGAGGCGTCCTGTTACAGGCCTTCTCTGGAGTACTGGATGATGTAGGGAGCCGCTGCGTTGGATGAGCAGAGAAAATCCGGAAGGCAAAAAGCAAAAAGGGAGAAGTGAACCGATGAAAGAGATCAGAGTAGTGCGAAGAGGGGACGGGGAGTATCCGCGAAGGCTTCAGGAGATACCGGGGCCGCCGGGAGAGCTGTATATCATGGGAGATTTGCCCGGGGAGGAGAGAGCGTCCGTTGCGGTGATCGGGGCGAGGGACTGCTCGGAATACGGGAGACATGTGGCGAACCGGCTGGGAAGGATTTTGGGAAAAAACGGAATACAGGTCATCAGCGGTATGGCCCGGGGAATCGACGGAATCGCCCAACAGGCTGCGGTGGAGGCCGGGGGAAGCTCCTTTGCCGTCCTGGGAAGCGGTGTGGATATCTGCTATCCTGCACAGAACAGAAGGCTGTATGAAAAATTAAAGACGGCGGGAGGACTTCTTTCGGAATATCCGCCGGGAACACCGGTGAGGGCATGGCATTTTCCGCCCAGAAACCGCATTGTCAGCGGTCTGTCCGATGCGGTGATCGTGGTGGAGGCAAGGGAGCGGAGCGGGACGCTGATCACGGTGGATATGGCCCTGGAGCAGGGAAAGGAGGTCTATGCGGTGCCCGGCAGGCTGACGGACGGCCTGAGCGCAGGCTGTAACAGACTGTTGAAGCTGGGGGCCGGAATTCTTCTGGATCCCGGTGAATTTCTGGAAGAGCTTGGGGAAATCGCGGCGAAGCGCGGAATTCTGCTTTCGGCAGGAGCTTCCGGGGAGAAGGAGAAAGTCCCCCGGGATGCGCTGCCGCAGACGGCTTACAGGCTGCTTACAGAGGAGCCGCACCTTCGGCAGCTCTATGACGCGCTGGATTTTTTGCCTCGTTCTTCCGAGCAGATAAAAGAAAGACTTTCCGGGGAGTGGGGAGAAGGGCAGACTGCCGCCGGACTCATGCGTCTATGCATGGAACGGCTTGCCGTTCAGGTCAGTCCGGGACGGTTCTGCCTCCGGGGCGAAGAATGATTTGGTCTATTTGTGTCTTGCGCATTTGGGGAGAAAAGGCTATGATGGTCTGTAGAATAAACGTCGAAGAAGGAGATGCTTATGTACAGAGATCACACGCGGGCAGTAAAAATCGGAGACAGGGAGATCGGAGGCGGCAGGCCCATTCTGATCCAGTCCATGACCAACACCAGGACGGAGGACGTGGGGGCTACCGTGGCCCAGATACTGGAACTGGAGCAGGCTGGCTGTGAGATTGTCCGCTGTACCGTGCCCACGGAGGAGGCGGCAAAGGCCGTGGGAGAGATCAAAAAGCAAATCCATATTCCGCTGGTTGCGGATATTCATTTTGATTATAAGATGGCGATTGCAGCCATGAAACACGGTGCGGATAAAATTCGGATCAATCCCGGAAACATCGGCGGCGCGGACAGGGTGCGGGCCGTGGTGGAGGCTGCGAAGGAAAGAGACATTCCCATTCGGGTGGGGGTCAACAGCGGCTCTCTGGAGAAAAATCTGCTGGAAAAGTACGGCGGTGTCACGGCGGATGGGATTGTGGAGAGCGCAATGGATAAGGTGCGCATGATAGAGGAATATGACTATCAGAATCTGGTGATCAGCATCAAATCTTCGGATGTGCTGATGTGTGTAAGGGCTCATGAGCTTCTGGCAGGCAGGACCGACTATCCGCTGCATGTGGGGATTACGGAGTCCGGCACAGTGCAGAGCGGAAACATCAAATCGGCAATCGGTCTGGGACTGATTCTGCATCAGGGAATCGGGGACACGATCCGCGTCTCTCTGACGGGAAGTCCGGTGGAGGAGGTGCGGTCGGCAAGGCTGATTCTTCGGACGCTGGGACTCAGGAAGGGCGGCATAGAGGTGGTATCCTGTCCCACCTGCGGCAGAACCAGGATCGACCTGATCGGGCTGGCTGCCAGGGTGGAGAAGCTGGTGGAGGACTATCCGCTGGATATCAAAGTGGCCGTGATGGGCTGTGCGGTGAACGGGCCGGGGGAAGCGAAAGAAGCGGATCTTGGCATTGCGGGAGGCGACGGGGAAGGTCTTCTGATAAAAAAAGGGGAGATTATCCGAAAGGTGCCGGAAGGGGAGCTGCTTGAGGCGCTGAGGCAGGAACTGGAGCATTGGCAGGGCGTCCGCTGAGACGGGCAGGAGGGATTTTGATGACAAAGCCGTTTTTTGAGGTTTTTCCTACGCTGAAAATAGAGAATCCGCTGCATGACAGGCTGGAACAGGCCTCCGTGGAAAGGGTTTCGGCATCCAAAAGAAGAGATTCTCTTCATATTTATCTGTTCAGTACCCGGCTTATTCTGAAGGAAGATATCAGAAAGGCGGAGGAGGAAATCCGTAAGCAGCTGTTTCCCGGAATCGTGATCTCCGTGAAAATACAGGAACGCTTTGAGCTTTCCTCCCAATATACCCCGGAAAATCTGATGCAGCTCTATCGGGAGAGTATTCTGGAGGAGCTGAAGGACTACAGTTATGTGGAGTATAACGCCTTCCGGACGGCACAGATCGAATACCCTGATTCGGGCTGCATTGAACTGACTGTGGATGATACGGTTCCCAACCGCAGCAAGGAGGCGGAGCTTGTCCGTGTGCTGGAAAAGATTCTGGTGGAACGCTGCGGGCTGTCCTGCGGCATCCGTATTCTGTACAGAGAGGCACAGTCGGGCAAATTTGCCGAGGACGATGAGCTGCGTATCCGGCTGAGGGTCAGGGAGATCTCCAGGCGTGCCGGAAAGAGCCGGGAGGAAGAAGGCGGCATGACCCGGGAAGCGGGAGAGACAGGAGAAGGGGCAAAAGCCGCAAAGGCAGCCTCCGGGGGGCGGCAGCCGGTGAAGCCGGGAGTGCTGCAGAAGGAGCAGAGCATTCGGGCCGCGGGCGGCGCAGGAGCCTCCGGCGGTTATGGGGGCGGCGGTTATCAGTCCGGTGAATTCCGAAAGAGCAGGGGAGAATTCCGAAGAGGCGGAGGCGACTATACCAAAACCCTGAAGCAATCCGAAAATGAGGATGTCATTTACGGAAAAGATTTTGATGAGGAAGCTCTGTCTAT
>Ga0224737_10097_pt1 | contig 12548 bp, 12 predicted proteins | sample LIM_B_Water_Pos_FD_161632 | JGI IMG/M metagenome (GOLD analysis project Ga0224737, IMG submission 161632) | Enriched cells from gastrointestinal tract of the lab mouse from Pacific Northwest National Laboratory (PNNL), Richland, Washington... | ecosystem: Host-associated > Mammals > Digestive... | reverse complement strand
CAATGCCGGGACTTCCCAGGATTCCTGCAGCAGAGGGGATCGATGTGAATGAGGCCGGACAGATTACCGGTTTGTTCTAGAAAGGACATTGCATGAATAAATATATTGTAACCTTGTTAATAGCGCTCACCTGTCTTCTGACAGCTTGCGGCTACCGGGACTACATTTACCGGAATGTGGCAGATGTCTCCGGGCAGGCGGTGAGCGGCGGAGGAACCGAGATGAACAGTCACTCTGCTGCGGGTGGTGGAGATACAGCAATATCCGGCAGCGTTGTCCATTCCTCAGATAATGTTACAGCAGATATGCAGACGGCGGATTACTGGATCGGTAAAACAGTCTCACCGGATAAGATCCTGATGACACCAACAGAGATTGCAGAATATAATAAATTACTAATGACCAGGCTGTCTCCAGCGACGGAATATTATGATCTTCTTAATTATGGAGAAACTATCGATAAAGCGTCGCTGGACAAATTGATCCGCCGGGAACACGATCCGTCAAAAACATATTTTATAGGAGAAGCTGAGATTGCAGAAGAGAGCTGGGATGCCTACCGGGAGTCATGTGATCTGGAGAGCTTAGACAATCTCAATCCTGTGGAGTATGGTATCGTCTGTTCCCGGGCAGATGTAAGAGTGCTCCCTACAACAGACAATATTACAAACGATTGGGGCGACACAGGACACGATGTTATGCAGAGCACGGCGCTGGCAGTCAATGAACCTGTTCTCGTTTTACACAGGAGCCTGGATGAAAAATGGCTTTTTGTCATTGCCAATGAGCATGCCGGCTGGGTCCTTCAGGACAAAGTAGGACTCTGCCCTGACAAGGAACGCTGGCTCGATGCACAGAAAATAAAAGATTTTATAGTTGTTACCGGGGATGAGGTGACAGTCCGGACCATATCGGCCGACACCCCGTCGGAACCCCTTCTCTTTACCATGGGGACGAAGCTTGCCCTGGCGGAGAAATCCGAATACAGCGCTGCCATCGGAAATCGCAATATATTGGATAACTATATTGTTAAGGTGCCCGTAAGGGAACAGAACGGACAGCTTGGGTATCAGTATGCCGTCGTCCCTCTGGGAAAAGATGTCTCCCACGGTTTCTTGGATTATACAAGAGGAAACGTGATCCGTCAGGCGTTTAAACTCCTGGGAAATCCCTATGGATGGGGCGGCATGAACGGAGGCCGGGATTGCTCTTCCATGACAAGGGACATCTATCTGTGTTTCGGTTTCCGACTGCCGCGAGATGCCTCTGTACAGGCAAAGATACCAGGCAGGGGAAGGATTTCGCTGAAAGACCTGTCAGAGAGGGAGAGGACTGCGAAGCTTCGTTCCATGCAGCCGGGAACGATACTCCAGATGCCCGGTCATGTGATGATCTATCTTGGCTGTCAGGATCGGCGGTATTATGTAATAAGTGCCAACGGAACTTTTATTCCCGACCACGATACGGCCTCTCCTGCCTCCGGCAGTAAAAATTATCAGACAAGACTTGTCACGGTAAATGATCTGGAAGTAAGAAGCCCCTCCAACGGAAAAACATGGAAAGAACAGCTTGCCGTTATCGTGGGGATACCATAGAATGGGAGAATCAGACACAAAAAGAGCGTCCATGACGAGACATGGATGCTCTTTTTAGAAATTTAATCTCAATGCCTTTCGCAATAATCGTTGTACCGTTCATCCATCAGCTCATCCGCATAGGCTCTGCTGAACAGTGGAAATTGTTCGATCAGCATATTGCACAGCTTCTCATGTGCTGAAAAATAATTATCCTCTTCCGAAAGGCTGGCATCGATCAATGTACCAATGAGTTCATCATTGATATTTGCATCAATCCAGGTCATAACATCCTTCGTCACTTTTTCCTCCTCGGATACGATATTTTTCAATTTCCCTGCTCGGATCAGTGATGCGATCCCTATTCCGATAAAAAGGACGAACACCACCGCCATGATGATCATGGAAAATTCATTAAAGAAACTGATGAACTTTAACTGGTTGGCGGCGACAACGCCGATTCCGACAATACCGAAAAGGAGAAATGAGATTCCACTGAATTTTAAATCGGAATATTTATCCTTTTTCTTTACATAAACACTGCTTGCCTCTGTCCTGAGTTCGGAAAACATATGGCTTGCTTCTTCTGACTGAAGTTCTTCCAGCTGTTTTTCCACATCCGGCATTAGTTCATTGGGATCCATATCGGTTATTTCATCAATGGAATGGAATTGTGCAAACATATTTTCGGCAGATTCCCTTTCAAATTCTGCTGCCACCAGATCAAATCCGGCTTTTTCATTGTCAGCAGGGATTGCTGCCGCTGTTTTCAGGCCGCCGTAACAGAGATAAGATACAAACTTGTCGGCGGTCTCCTTATCATTAACGTGACATAATATAACAGGAGCACCGGGATCCGTTTCTGCCGGAAGCTCCTCCACCAGTTCCACTCCGCAGTCAGCACAGGTAGTAATTCCCTCTATATATTCGTTTTTACATTTTGGGCACCATGGCATGGCATTTTCCTCCTTTTCAACAGTCTGGCGGTAATTTGTTCTGCCAGCTGTATTTTCTCATTTCAATATAACATAATCAGGGTGGGGTGGCAAGATTTTTTGGCTGCAGGAACATACGGTCATGCTATCCCCTACTTGTCACCTTTCCGATAGTATGGTAAAATGGGAGACCAGATGTCTGAGAGGAGTATGTTCATGGTTAAATTAGCTTTAAGTGATGAGATTCTGATGAGCGTGGAAAAACCAGCGCGCTATATTGGAAATGAAATAAACAGCATCAAGAAAGATCCGGCAGAGACGGAAATCCGGTTTTGTATGTGTTTTCCAGATGTATATGAGATCGGGATGTCCCATCTTGGCATCCAGATACTCTATGATATGCTAAATCAGTGGGCGGATACATGGTGTGAACGGGTATATTCTCCATGGCCGGATCTCCACCGGATCATGAGGGAAAGGCAGATTCCGCTTTTCGCCCTGGAATCCCAGGACCCGGTAAAGAATTTCGATTTTCTAGGAATCACTCTTCAGTACGAAATGTGTTACACGAATATCCTGCAGATTTTGGATCTCTCTCAAATTCCTCTGCATTCATCACAACGAACCTGGGAAGATCCCATTGTGATAGGCGGAGGCCCATGTACCTATAATCCGGAGCCGGTGGCGGACTTTTTTGATATCGTGTATATTGGAGAGGGAGAGACTGTATATCGGGAATTACTGGATCTGTATAAGGCAGCCGGGAAAAATCATTGGGACCGGCTTTCTTTTCTCAAACAGGCGGCACAGATAGAAGGCCTGTACGTTCCACAGTTGTATGAGATATATTATAAAGAAGACGGTACGATTGACGAGATGAGACCGGTGTGTCCGGAAGCACCAGCCACGGTGCGTAAACAGGTGGTAACAGACCTTACGGATACCTATTATCCGTCGAAACCGTTGGTGCCCTATATCCGCGCCACACAGGACCGGATCGTGCTGGAGATCCAGAGGGGCTGTATACGGGGATGCCGGTTCTGTCAGGCAGGAATGATCTACCGGCCGATCCGTCCAAGAGATTTGGAATTTCTGAAAAAACGTGCCATTGAAATGTTGGACAACACAGGTTATGAGGAAATCACACTGAGTTCTTTAAGCTCCAGCGATTATGAAGCGCTGCCAGAGCTTGTATATTTCCTTATTGAAGAATGCCGGCAGAGAAAATTGAATATCGCCCTTCCGTCACTCCGCATTGACGCATTTTCACTGGATGTTATGAGCAAGGTGCAGGATGTGCGCAAGAGCAGCCTTACTTTTGCACCGGAGGCAGGCTCCCAGAGGATGCGTGACGTGATCAATAAAGGACTTACCGAAGAGGCGATCCTGGACGGGGCGTGGAAGGCCTTTCAGGGAGGCTGGAACCGGGTAAAGTTATATTTTATGCTGGGACTGCCGGGGGAGACGGAGGAAGATATTGCCGCCATTGCGGAACTGGCTGATAAAATTGCCGCTGTCTATTTCCAGCTGCCAAAGGAAGCTCGTCATGGCAGACCAGATATCACGGCCAGCACGTCATTTTTTGTTCCCAAGCCCTTTACCCCGTTTCAGTGGGCGCCTATGGGAACAGCAGAATATTTTGAAGAAAAGAGGAAATATTTGAAAGGAAAAGTCAAGGAACAGACCAATCAGCGTTCTATCCGCTATAACTGTCATGATGCGGTAACGTCCGAGCTGGAGGGAATCTTTGCCCGGGGAGACCGCCGTCTCGCTCCTGTAATTGAAGAAGCTTATAAACGCGGCTGCTTTTTTGACGCGTGGACAGATTATTTTCAGCCGGACGTCTGGAATACGATTTTGGACGAATGGGAGATTGACAGGGATTTCTATAATTACCGGGAGAGGGGAGAGGAGGAAATCTTTCCCTGGGACTTTATCGACATCGGAGTCAGCAGAGAATTTATGCGGCGGGAATATGAAAGGGCGAAGAGAGGCGAAGTAACTCCGAACTGCCGTGAAGGCTGCAGCGGCTGTGGCGCGGCACAGTTCGGCACGGGGGTCTGTGTAGAGGGAAGAGGAGGAAATCAGGGATGAAGACAAGGATGAGATTTACTAAAACCGGATCAGTAAAATTTATCGGACATCTGGACTGTATGCGCTTCTTTCAGAAGGCGCTTCGTCGGGCACAGCTGGATGTGGCTTATTCACAGGGCTTCAGTCCCCATCAGCTCATGAGCTTCGCCTCCCCGCTTGGCGTTGGGATCACAAGCGATGGTGAATATATCGATATCGAATTTCACTCCCTGCCGGATCTGTCTCTGCCGGATCTAATCCATTATCTCAACCAGTTTATGACGGAAGAGCTCTTTGTAACGGAAATACAGATTATGCCGGATCATTTCAAAAATTCCATGGCCCTCCTGAATGCCGCAGACTATATGATCGTAGAAAAGGAGCCGGGAGTTTTTCCCGAGGATTGGAGAGGGCGGTGGGCGGATTTTATCTCACAACCGGAGATCCGGGTCCTAAAAAAGACAAAAAAATCAGAGAAAGAAATGGATATCCGTCCGTTTATTCTGGTACATGCTTTCCAGATGGATGCCTTTACCGAGAGGACCGGAGAGGAATTTCATGAGATCCACTGCCCCTATCAGGGGGATTCCTTGTTCCTTCAGCTCACCAGCGGCAGCGAAATCAATATTAAGCCGGAGCTGGTTATGGATGCATTTTATAATTTCTGCCATACAGAGATAAAACCATATTCTTACCAGATCCACCGTCTGCAGATGCATTTTAATCCGACTCCAGAAAAGAAGGTGCTCCCATGAATAACCGCAGGCAGATTGTCATCACCCATCTGCAGGAAAAAACTGTTATGCTGTATATGGAGAGTGAAAAAATATATGATGTACTGGTGGGGGAAAAGGAAGGGGCCGAAAGCATTGAGGTGGGGGATATTTATATTGGTAAGGTTCAGAATATCATACAAAACATCAATGCGGCCTTTGTGGAAATTCAGAAGGGGATAGTCTGCTATCTTCCACTGTCTGAGTGTGATGACCGGAACATACAATGTGGAAATGAGCTGGTGGTACAGATAAAAAAATCTGCTGTTAAGACTAAGCAGCCTGTCGTGACACGATATCCCGAAATAGCCGGAAGGTATTGCGTCATTCAGACCAAGACGTCACGGAACGGCATTTCGAAGAAAATAAGAGACCAGGCAAGGATCCTTGCGTTACGGCAGCTGCTGGAGGAATATGAATCGGAGGAGTATGGGATCCTTCTTCGGACAAATGCGGCAGATGCTCCTCTGGATGAGATCCGTTCCGAGTGTCAGGAACTAACTGCCGAGATGCATGAGAAGATGGAACACAGCCAGTATCGGACATGCTTTTCTCTGCTGCGAAAAGAAACGCCATTCTACATGAAATATATTAACAGCTGCCGTCTGGAGGATCTGGACCGGGTGATCACCGATGACCAGGAGATCTTCCGGCAGATATCCCCTGTCTGTGGGAGCCGCGCGGAGTGGTATCAGGACACATCCTATCCTCTGGACAAGCTCATGGGAATCTCTTCTAAACTTGCCAAAGCCTTTGATAAATACGTCTGGTTGAAAAGCGGCGGGAGCCTTGTGATCGAACCGACAGAGGCATTGACTGTAATCGATGTAAATACCGGAAAGGCCATTGACGGAAAAAGAAATAAGGAAACTACTTTTTTCCGGATCAACTGCGAGGCAGCAAGAGAAGCGGCAAGACAGATCCGCATGCGGAATTTGTCCGGAATCATTCTAATTGATTTTATAGATATGAAGAACAGGAAGAATCAGAGGGATCTGATGGTGCTTCTTGGCGAAGAACTGGCACGGGATAAAACCCGTACTGCCCTGGTGGACATAACAAAGCTGGGACTGGTAGAAATCACCCGGATGAAAAAGAACCGGCCGTTGCGGGAGGCACTGGAAAGACCAGAGCAACCGGCATAGAGATAGTACGCATAGTATGGCAGGGTGGGTCATTCCCTTGTTCTTCTATTGATAAATTCGGTCTTATACTTGGAGTAAACAATGGTCTGGTCATGGTACAGACCATAATAACCGGACATCAGATAGCTGATGCTGATACCTAGAAGAAAATATGGCACCGCTTCATAGCCAAACAGTTCAAAAGAAATCAGAAGAGAGGTTATAGGGCAGTTTGTGACACCGCAAAAAATAGACATCATACCCACTGCGGCGCAGAGAGAGGGTGAGATACCACAGATCTGACCAAACAGACATCCAAACGTGGCGCCGACAAAAAATGACGGCACGATCTCTCCTCCCTTAAATCCTGCTTCTAGTGTCAGTGCGGTAAAAATAATCTTCAGAATGAAAGCCGGCGGGGATACCGATCCATCTATTGCCCGTTCGATCACCGGAACCCCGGCCCCCATATAATCGTCGGTTTGCAGGACCGCTGTGAGCAAAAGGATCACAGCACTGGAAAGCAGGATCCGAATATAAGGGTTTTTCAGATGTTTGCGGTAAACATCACCAAGGGAGTGAAGAGAGATACAAAACAGGGCGCTCAATGCTGCACAGCACAGTGCCAGCCCGATGATCTTTATGGATGGAAACAGCTGAAAGGATGGTATTTCTGTTAGATGAAATACATCCGGGCCGATTCCCATATGGACGGCAAATTTTGAGGCTACCAGTGCGGAAAAGACACAGGGGACAAGAGCGGCATAGTACATAATACCGATGCTTCCTACCTCCAAAGAGAAAATGGCGGCGGCGACAGGCGTGCCAAAGATAGCGGAGAAGGCGGCGCTCATACCGCACATCACCACGATCCTCTGATCCTTTTCGTCAAATCGGAAAAATCTCCCCAACTGCTGACCGATACTGCCCCCCAGCTGGAGGGCAGCTCCCTCGCGGCCGGCACTTCCCCCAAATAAATGAGTCAGGATCGTCGTAATAAAGATGAGCGGCGCCGTCTTAAAGGGGATCTCAGATTTGGCATGGAGGGTGGAGAGAACCAGGTTCGTCCCCTTGTCGTTTTTGTAATTGAATACCCGGTACAGGAATACGATCACGACACCTGCAGCCGGAAGAAAAAGGATCAGCCATGGGCATTCCACACGCAAGTCTGTTACCTGCCTCAGACAGAAAGCAAATAGGGTGCTGAAAGCGCCGACAAACAGGCCGATAAAGACAGAACAGAGACCCCACCTCACAAAAACCTGCAGGTTCTTTAACATTCTTCCTATGTATATACGAAGCAGCACTAACTTTTTCATTTTCCGTCATCCTCTCTGATCGCTCAACGGCGCCATTCTGCATTATAGTTTGCTTTTATTATATCAGATTCCCCAACTGCCTGCCACAGGAATCGGGCGGATTGTTTCAAAAAGAGACATTTTGGGGACAACAGTTGCAGTTTTAAAGAATTGAAGGTATAATAAAAATGGAAATGCAAAACAGGGCGTGTGTAAAGGAGAGTGCGAGATGGCAAAAAATACATATGACCTTTCTTCTGAACAGCGGAGGAAACTGCAGGAGGAGATCATCTATTTCTTTCAGGAGGAGAGAGACGAAGAGCTGGGTATCATTGGAGCGGAGACGGTGTTGGATTTTTTCCTGGATGTACTGGGAGAGATAATTTATAATAAGGCGCTGGATGATGCGAAGAGATGGTTGAACAGGACCGTGGAGAATGCGGAAAGCGATTTTTATGCGCTCTATAAGAGCAGCAGATAGGAATTACAAGGGGGGGAACGTAATATGCGGGGATATGCCAGAGTATTATCCGTTCTTTTCACCGCAGTGCTCTTAAGCAGCTGTGGAACGGCGGGTCTAGGGAACGAAATAAAATCGGTCAGCGGAACAGCTGCCATGGAGACACCGGTTTCAGAAGAGGGATGGAAGACTGCCTGCCGGGAATTTTTAAGAGAGCGGTATAGGAAAGACAGTGACCCGGATTATCTGTATTATTTTCTGAAAAATATTGATCAGACAGAAGAACCCGAGTTATTTGTAATAGATCGCGCAGAAGAGGATGAGGATAATCTGAAAGTCTATTCACTTCATGATGACGTGAGGGAGACGGGAAGATGGCAGCTGACAGGGAGTACCCGGCTGATGTATTCCACTGATTCCTCATATCCTGGCATTTTTACCTTTTCTGTCGGAGGAGGCCAGGAACACTATGGATATATGACGGTCCGGGACGGCAGACTAACCGTACAGAAGCTGTGGCAGAATGACTATTCCGGAATATCCAGGGAACCGGAAAAGGACTGGCAGCCAATCAAAGAGCTTTCTTCGGATAAGACCATGATCCGTGAATCCGAGAGAGCTTATAAGAACGATCAGGATATCGACTTTTTGAAACTGACCCCTAACCCCATGACAGACGATTATCCGGCTTATGACCTGGATAAATTTAAGACGATCTCCCTAAAGGATGCCCGGCGGATACGAACGGACAAAAAAACACGGGACAGAATCCATGCAGGAGAGGATGTGCCCGATATACAGAAAAACAATAACCGGATCAACGGATCCTTTGTTGTGGCAAGGGAAGAGGGGGACTTTACTGACGAAGCACCCCTGTACAGGAAAGATGGCTATTCATATTTTTATGACGATAGGGAAAATGAACTGAAGCGCACAGGAGGGAATGGGACGGAGACCATTATCAATTTCCATTATTCCCAGTGGAATCCCGTGTTTTTTGCCGAGGATGCCATTTACTACACAGATATCGCACAGAGCAATAAGACCTTTCTCTGCAGGATTGACTATAGCGGCAGAAAAAGACAGGAGCTGTATAAGATTGACACCGAGATTGAGCAGATTTATAAATATAGAGAAGATCTTTGGTTTATATATTGTGACCTGTCGGAGGACATGATCACTGGGCTTGGAAGGATCCGTCTTTCCGATGGCAGTGTTGCTATTTACAAAGACATCTGTCAAGAGGGAGACAGCGATGCCGGCAGCCAGTTATCCTTTTACAACGGATTTGTTTATTATAATTCGGAGGATGGTCTGAGCCGGCTCAATATACAGGAGGATTGTGTGGAGCAGTTATTTCATGCGAAAGCTGACGCAGTAAATTTTTTCGATGACAGTCTTTTGTTTTGCCGCAGAAGAAATCTATACCGGATGGGGCCGGAGGGTGTGAAAAGGATCAAAACACTGAAAAGAGCTGTCGATGGCTTCGACGGGATCCGGGTGGAGGAGGATAGAATTTATGTTAGATCATACAGCGGAGGACAGTATATGAAGATAAACCAGATTGACATAGATGGCAGGACAGTCAAAATGATATATGAGGGGCCCAACAAATCAGAATGAAAAAAATATAAAATTATCCTTATTTCTGGAATCTTCTTTGGTAATATATTTCTGAAAATATCTTGACATTCCCGGGATACTGATGTTATACTACAACAGTATGCCGCACAACGAGGTTGAGTTCTGCGCATTTTTATATACGCAGGCACCATAGTTGGCGAGTAATTTAAGTAGGAGGTGCTATATGTACGCGATTATAGCAACCGGTGGTAAACAGTATAAGGTTCAGGAGGGCGATGTCATCAGAGTGGAAAAGCTTGGTGCGGAAGCCGGATCTGAGGTGACTTTTGACCAGGTTCTTCTGGTGGGCGACAAAGAAGTCAAGGTTGGTACTCCGACTGTGGAGGGCGCTTCTGTCAAAGCAACTGTAGTGGCTGAGGGCAAAAGCAAGAAGGTTATTGTTTACAGATACAAGAGAAAGACCGGATACCACAAAAAGAATGGTCACAGACAGCCATATACGCAGGTAAAGATCGATCAGATCATCGCCTAAGCCTGGCAGGTCTATGATTCAGGTAATTGTAAAAAAGCAGAAAGATAGCATTACAGGCTTTCATATAGAGGGACATTCCGGGTATGCGGAGCGGGGCAGTGATATCATCTGTTCTGCCGTGTCCGCACTGGCCATCAATTGTGTCAATTCCATTGAAGAATTCACACAGGATGAATTTTCAGTCGGCACAGATGAGGAGCGTGGAATGATTGATTTTGATCTGGCGGATCTGCCGTCATCCAAATCGGATTTATTATTGCATTCCATGCTGCTTGGCATCCAGGAGATAGGGAAATCATATGGCAGCCAATATGTTACGATCATTAATCGTTAGGAGGAAAAGACCATGATGAATATGAACCTTCAGTTATTCGCTCATAAAAAGGGAATGGGATCGACAAAGAACGGCAGAGATTCCGAATCCAAGAGATTAGGCGCAAAAAGAGCTGACGGACAGTTTGTTCTGGCTGGTAATATCCTTTACAGACAGCGCGGGACCAGGATTCACCCAGGTGTAAATGTCGGTAAAGGGGGAGACGATACATTGTATGCTTTGGTAGACGGTGTTCTTCGTTTCGAGAGAAAGGGAAGAGATAAGAAACAGGCTTCCGTATATCCAGTAGAGAGCAAATAAGTTGAGATGAAACGTTCAGGGGCTGCCGAATAAGCAGCCCTTGTTTTTCCGTAGGGCATTTGTCAGATATAGAAATGGAGAGTAAAATGTTTGCAGACAGAGCAAAGATACAGATACGTTCCGGCAGAGGCGGTGACGGCCACGTCAGTTTCCGAAGAGAAAAGTATGTGGCCAACGGCGGACCGGACGGCGGTGATGGCGGCAGGGGCGGCGACCTGATTTTTGAAGTGGATCCAGGTCTGAATACCCTGACCGATTTTCGTTATAAGAGGAAGTACGCAGCCGGAGACGGAGAACCGGGAGGAAAACGGCGCTGTCATGGCGCAGATGGTGAGGATATGGTGATTCGTGTTCCCGCTGGAACCATTATAAAGGAAGCATCCACCGGACAGGTCATCACGGATATGTCCTACGAGAACCGCAGAGAGATTCTACTAAAGGGCGGCAATGGCGGCAAAGGCAATATGAATTACGCCACCCCTACCATGCAGGTGCCGAAGTATGCCCAGCCGGGAAAGCCTGGGATTGAACTGGAGGTTCTGCTTGAATTAAAGGTTATCGCGGATGTGGGTCTGGTGGGATTTCCCAACGTAGGTAAATCCACTCTCTTGTCCAGAGTGACCAATGCCCAGCCCAAGATTGCGAATTATCATTTTACTACATTAAATCCCAATCTCGGTGTGGTGGATCTGGAGGGTGCAGATGGTTTTGTGATGGCAGATATACCAGGGCTGATTCAGGGAGCTTCCGAGGGGGTTGGTCTCGGCCATGAATTCCTGCGTCATATTGAGAGAACCCGGGTTATGATTCATCTGGTTGACGCTGCTTCTACCGAGGGCAGGGATCCGGTGGAGGATATTCAGGTGATCAATCAGGAGCTTCAGGCATACGATCCACAAATTGCAAAGCGGCCACAGGTTATCGCAGCAAATAAGATGGACTGCCTTTACGGAGAGGACAGGGATAACGTTCTGGCGCAGTTAAAAGAGGAATTTGAACCGATGGGAATCCAGGTATACCCGATTTCTGCCGCAACAGGAGAGGGCGTGCGGGAGCTTTTGTACCACGTGAAAGAGATGCTGGACAAGATTCCGGAAAATCAAGTTGTATTTGAGAGAGAATACATGGTAAAGGAACCAGATTTTGCCAATGAACCATTTACGGTGGAAAAGAGCGAAGAAACAGACGGCCTCTTTATTGTTGAGGGCCCCCGTATCGAGCGGATGCTGGGATACACGAATCTCGATTCAGAAAAAGGCTTTGAATTCTTTCAGAAATTCTTAAAGAACAATGGCATTCTGGAAGAACTGGATAAGCTGGGAATTGAAGAGGGTGATACGGTAAAAATGTATGGCTGGCAGTTTGAATATTTCCGTTAATGGCACAGGAATGGAGGAAGAAAAAATGACAAGTAAACAGCGCGCCTATTTAAAGGGGCTTGCAATGAAGATAGAACCGGTAGTTCAGATTGGCAAGGCAACCGTGACGCCAGAGCTTACCAGATCAGTGGAGGAGGCTCTGGAGGCGAGGGAACTGATTAAAATCAACGTTCTGAAAAATT
>Ga0224737_10095_pt1 | contig 12662 bp, 10 predicted proteins | sample LIM_B_Water_Pos_FD_161632 | JGI IMG/M metagenome (GOLD analysis project Ga0224737, IMG submission 161632) | Enriched cells from gastrointestinal tract of the lab mouse from Pacific Northwest National Laboratory (PNNL), Richland, Washington... | ecosystem: Host-associated > Mammals > Digestive... | reverse complement strand
GGTAGATTTCTAAAACGACAACCGTTCTTTGTATCAATGTATCTTAATACGGTATAACAAGAACACACCAGTGACATAACAGTTTCTGGTGTGTTCTTTGCAATAGGTATAGATCAAAGCTCATTTTTTTCGTAAAGCAGATGTCAGTTTTCCTTTTTTATTTCTCAGAGTGAGCCCCAGCGGTCCGCACATACTGTCAATTTTCCCCAGTATCCGTGCCCTTGCTTTTCCTTTGGCTGGGGCCGGCTGGTAATTATTTATGTTGGATACAGAAGAAATTGAACAAGGGATGATCTTCACTCTGCTTTTGTTCTTTTTTAGCTTATTTCCCTGGAATAGAAATGTCTGCTGAAAGATCATCGTATCCTTATCAGAGGGATTGGTATTCCCTCCAAAGCAGAAATTCCCAAGACTGTATACAATATAAACTCCCTTGTATCGCTCAATTCCCTGCAGGACATGGGGATGATGTCCCAGCACAAGATCGGCTCCCTGATCCACCGCATACCTGGCAATACTCTTCTGTATACCAGATACAGAATAATTGTGCTCTACCCCGGCATGTATGCTAACAATGCAGATCTGTGCCCTCTTTTTCTTTAAGGTCTTCATCCCGCCTGCAATGAGCTGTCTGGCAGAATACATGCCCTCCAGCCCATTTACCGATATCATCCCGATCCTCTTTCCCTTTACTTTAAATATACTGGTTTTTGCATAGGAAGAATAAGTAATACCTGCTTTCCGAAAGGCATTTATCGTATCGGAATAACTTCCATTCCCAAAGTCGCGGCAGTGATTATTGGCAAATCCAACTGCCTCGATGGAACCCCTTTTCAACATATTTACATACCCTGGATTGCCTTTGAAGGCAAATTTTTTCGGTGCCCTGGTTGTGCGTTTCGTCAGGGTGCCCTCAAAATTTGCCAGTGTCATATCGTCTTCCATAAATATTTTTTTGACCCTTTTGAAAAAGTAGGCGGGATCCTTTTTTCTGTTATACACAGAATAGAAATTCACTGAGGCAGGAGAACTCCGATCCGAGCCAAGGGTACAGTCCCCTACGGCGCTGATAGTGATCTCCATTTTCTTCTTCCCCCTGTCTGTTTCGTCTGACGCATATTCTCCTGATTTCCCCGCTGCTCTTAATTCTGTCGGACCAAAATAAATGACCGAAAGAAAAAGAAGCATTGCCGTCAGAATCCAGGTAAAAAATTTTTTCATCATGTTTAAAATCTCACATTCATAATTTATATTATCCAACCCTTATAAAACATTCCTTTTGTAAAATAATCCATAAGTTTGCTACTCGGTGAAACAATTTCAATCACCCAATCTGGAGCACCATTACACCCCTTTTCAGTAATTTTATCTTTTTCACAAATGACTGATATGTCAGGTTCTACATAGTTCCTATCATTTTCATTTAAGTATTTGATAAGATAAATCCATTACAAGCGTTTGATGTATAGTATTTTGGTGGAGCCATATAATAAATTTTCCCATCAATCAATTCTGCTCTCTCACCGTCTGGCAAAGCATAGATATCATTTATTGTATAGGATTCTTCTTTTCTCAATGCATCATCTTTGTACCTCCATTCTGCTATATATATTTGTTTTATTTCCATTACCTGTAAACACTTCTATAAGAGTATTTCCCGATATAGACCACTTTGCATTTAAATCATAAACTGTTGTTGAAGTGGATGTTGGTATGTCAATAGTTCCTGTTATATTGCTACTTCCTATGCCCGTTGGACTTTTCATATCTCTCTCAAAGTATAATTCAATTTCTCCATACCTATATACCGGATATATTTTCAGTGTAATATCCATATCATTGCAAGAATTTACTCTGCCACAATGCCATGTACCAATGAATAAACTGTCTTTTTCTTGAGTTTTCCCACACCCTGTTACCAAAAAGCAAAGCATAACTAATAAGTAGAATAATTTTTTCATAATTTTCCTTCACATCTTTCAAAATATTTTTGGTCTTTGCAATTGTGCCAAAAATAATATTTTCGAGCAAGTGTAGAAATAATGTAGGAGTGACCTACATATAGTCACTCCTAATCACTTTTTAACCATATTAACTCAATGTTTTTAGAACTTACCAGCGTCTGCTGCCTCCTGGATGGCAACTGCCACAGCAACGGTCATACCTACCATTGGGTTGTTTCCTGCACCGATCAGACCCATCATTTCTACATGAGCCGGAACGGAAGAAGAACCGGCAAACTGTGCATCACTGTGCATACGTCCCAATGTATCGGTCATACCATATGAAGCAGGTCCTGCCGCCATATTATCTGGATGAAGGGTACGTCCTGTACCACCGCCGGAAGCTACCGAGAAGTACTTCTTACCCTGCTCGTTGCACTCCTTCTTGTATGTACCTGCTACTGGGTGCTGGAAACGTGTGGGGTTAGTAGAGTTACCAGTAATGGAAACATCTACCCCTTCCTTGTGCATTATGGCAACCCCTTCACTGACTGAATTCGCACCATAACAATTTACTTTCGCACGAAGTCCCTCCGAATAAGATTTTTTGAATACTTCTTTTACTTCATTTGTATATGGATCATATTCTGTCTCAACAAATGTAAACCCATTGATACGGGAAATAATCTGCGCCGCATCCTTGCCAAGTCCGTTCAGGATAACACGAAGCGGTTTTTTGCGGACCTTATTTGCTTTTTCTGCAATACCAATGGCTCCCTCTGCCGCTGCAAAGGATTCATGTCCGGCAAGAAAACAGAAACACTCTGTCTCTTCCTCCAAAAGCATTTTGCCAAGATTTCCATGGCCCAGACCAACCTTACGGGTGTCGGCTACAGAACCAGGAATACAAAATGCCTGAAGGCCCTCGCCAATTGCCGCTGCTGCATCTGCTGCTCTCCGGCAGTCCTTCTTGATGGCGATAGCAGCCCCTACTATGTATGCCCAGCAGGCGTTTTCGAAACAGATCGGCTGAATGCCTTTGACCTGATCATATACATTCAGACCTGCATCCTTAGTGATCTTCTCTGCTTCTTCAATAGAGGAGATACCATACTCAGCTAAAACGCCATTGATCTTATCAATTCTTCTTTCATATGATTCAAATAATGCCATTATTGTTTTCCTCCTCTATTTATTTGCTTTCCAATACTTCGTCTGTTCTTGGGTCAATGATCTTCACAGCATCATCTACACGGCCGTACTGTCCACAGGCTTTCTCATAAGCAGTGTTGGGATCGTCGCCTTTTTTGATGAAGTCCGTCATTTTGCCAAGGCTTACAAACTTATAGCCAATGATAAGATCATCCGCATCCAGTGCGATGCCTGTTACATAGCCCTCAGCCATCTCCAGATAACGGGGACCCTTTTTCAGAGTTCCATACATTGTTCCAACCTGAGAGCGGAGACCTTTTCCAAGATCCTCCAGTCCCGCACCGACTGCCAGGCCATCCTCAGAGAATGCGCTCTGGCTGCGTCCATATACGATCTGCAGGAAAAGCTCTCTCATAGCTGTATTGATGGCATCGCACACAAGGTCCGTATTCAATGCCTCCATCACTGTCAGGCCAGGAAGAATTTCGGACGCCATAGCAGCGGAATGTGTCATGCCGGAGCAGCCGATGGTCTCCACCAGAGCCTCCTGGATGATCCCCTCCTTGACATTCAGCGACAGTTTGCAGGCACCCTGCTGTGGGGCACACCAGCCCACACCATGTGTAAAACCGGAAATATCTTTAACTTCTTTTGCCTGTACCCATTTTGCCTCTTCTGGAATCGGTGCACAGCCGTGATGAACACCCTGAGCAACCGGGCACATGTTTTCTACTTCTTGTGAATAAATCATGTCGTAACTCCTTTCAGATTATTGTTCAAACTAACCAAAATGATACAATATTTTGACATATTTGTCAATGTTTGACGACGGCCAAGTTACTGTTTTCACTGCTTTTCTGCGATCTCTCCCCGGGTCTTATAAATACTTCCTCCCGGGACATAGCCACGCACACTGGACAGGGGATAGATATTGGTATTTGCACCAATGACAGAGCCTGGATTCAAAATGCTTCCGCATCCCACCTCCACCTGATCTCCCAGTATGGCACCTACTTTCTTTAGTCCTGTCTGTATGGGCGTTCCGTGCACCTTTACCTCCACCAGTGTCTTATCGGATTTTACATTGGAAGTGATGGAGCCTGCCCCCATATGGGATTTATAGCCAAGAATGGAATCCCCTACATAATTATAATGGGGCACCTGAACGTTATCAAAAAGGATCACATTCTTTAATTCCGTGGAATTTCCCACTACCGCATGCTTTCCCACAATGGCACTGCCCCGGATAAACGCGCAGTGGCGGATCTCCGCCTCCTCATCAATAATCACCGGACCGTTGATATAAGCAGTCGGTGCCACAATGGCGCTTTTGGCGATCCACACATTGTCACCCCGCCTTTCATACCTGTCTTCTGGAAGCGTCCTGCCCAGTTCCTCGATAAAACCGCTTATTTCCGGAAGAACTTCGAAGGGATAGGTCTTTCCCTCAAAGAGCCCTGCCGCAATTGTTTTCGTCATATCAAATAAATTTTGTATCTCGATCTCCCTCATTTTCAACCTCCATTCACTGAATATTTGTACCAGGCTGTGCCAGTCAATTGTTCCATCGCTGCCATCCGCGCTCTTTTACCAGCTTCCGCCGCCTCCTCCCCCGCTTCCGCCGCCAGAGAAGCCGCCTCCGCTTCCACCGCTGGAATTGGGCGATGAGACCATGGCGGATGAAGCCGATGTCATAGTCGACCTCATAAAGCTGTGAAACATAATGACATTGAAAGTGGAATGACTGCTGCTCTCATACCATGTGGGGGGCTCCACAGCAATGGATTCAAATTTCTTCATCCATTTATCAGAAATCCCCAGCACATAAGTATAGGGCAGGATTTCATAGAAATACTGGGGATTTTCAGCCACCATCGCTTCCAGGCGCTCCTTCTCCGCCATCTCCAGAAAGTTTTTAAAGCCCTGGATCCGTCCCAGCATTACACTGCCATATTCTGTCCGTTTGGACATGTAAGCACCAAAAAACATAATTACCCCGCTGGCAGCTATGGCGAGAACATAAGAAACCGGATACCAGACTCCGGCAAACAGAAGCGGTTCATAGAGAAACATTACACCCGTTATGATCCCCGGCACAAAGAGTATCACAAAAAGTGCAATCCGCCCCACCATTTTCCCCGGTGTAAACAGAGCGGAAAAGGCAAGGGTAAAAAGAAACCCAATTCCACCTGAAGCAGCAATGCCATAAAGAAAGCTGTATTCGTACCGATATACCGGCAGGAAGCCAGCAAGCAGAAAACCAGCAAGGGCGAGGATCCATAAAATCCAGCCCTTATTGATGGAATTGGCGTAAAAAATCTTCTGCCGGTTCTTCTTATTGTCCACCATAGATACAATTTGATTTACCGTCTTATAAAATTTATTTTCCAGGTCTTTTCTGCCCACGGTATTTCCAGAACGGAATAATCCCTCCATAAAGACGCGTTCCACCGGATCTGTGCCATCGTATGGTTTTTTCCGGACCAGCGTAAATTCTTTCTTTCTCCTGTCCGTCCCCTCCTGAATCTCAATATATCCCTTCTGTGCCAGATATACGATCAGGGAAGTCACATCCGTGGTGCTCAGCATGCCGTGATAGGTAAAAGCAAGATCTACACTGTTCAGGCCATCCGGCGCGTGAAATTCCACTGTCTCCACCACAGGATCATCCCGTCCGTACAGATACCAGAGAAGCAGTGCCAGGCCCATTGCCAGAAAGCTGTAGAAAATCGCACCAAACGCTGCCCACGGTACTGTCTCTGCCCGTTCAAAATACCCCTCCGGCAGAAGAATACGGACTGTCACACCCTGTCCTGCTCTGAGAATAATGTCATGGGAAAGCTGCCCGTGAATCGTGTTTCCCTCCAAGGTATAAAACAATCCCTCATACTGGTCAGAACCATATCTGCCCCAAGACATACCGAGCTGCCCCACATCAAACTCCTTTGGCATCTCAATGGAGAAGGTCACATTTTTTATGATCGTCTCCCAATTCATCCCAATCACATTAAAATAAAATTCATCCTTCTCCTTCAGCACATCATTCCCCATAACATAGTCGTAGGAAATGCGATATTCCTTATCTCCTGTGATCCTGACATCCTTGTCTCCAATCTGAATCCGGCAGCTGTCCCCCTCCCGGGAGATGGAATATTTTTCCTCACACCGGATATTCTCAATCCTGGCAACGATCCTGTCACTGCTCCCATCCTTGCGCTGGACTGTATTCACCAGTGGGATATCTCGGTAGATACCATGTCTCTGTCCAGGAAAATTCACTTTAATCGTCTCCTGAATCCGGTAGGTGTTCTGCGCCGTCACCTTTATATCCACATGATAGCCTTCAATGGTAAAATCACCCACACCAGCATTGACGGAAGGGGCTGTTGAAAAAGCAATCAAAAGTGAGAATACAAAAATCTGAATTAATCTTTTCATTAAAATTTCACCTGCACATTGTTCCTTTCCTGCTCACTGTCCACTTGAAACATTGGTTTATTCTGAAAATGAAACAGCCCTGCAACAATATTAGCAGGAATAGTCTGCACTGTCGTATTATATTTCTTTACCGCACCGTTATAATATTTTCTCGCATTCGCTATATCATTTTCTACTTTTTCCAGCTGTGCACCCAGCTCCATAAAATTATGGTTTGCCTTCAGATCAGGGTAACTCTCCGCCAGCGCCATAACTTTAGGAACAACCTGAGAGATCGCCTCACTATTAGCAAGCTTCTCCTCCGCAGACATATTACTGTAACTCCGGTTTCTAAGGGAAGTTATTTGAGATAATGCGGCCTCTTCGTGTCTCGCGTACTCCTTCACGGTCTCCACCAGATTAGGAATCAGATCAAATCTCTTTCGAAGATATACATCCATAGTAGAAAAAGCTTCTTCAACCATTATTTTTTGTCGTACAAGTTTATTGTAACAGACAATAAAAATCAAGATAAGGATCATAGCAGCAGCCATAATAATAATTGCCAATAGCATATTCCCGCATCCCTCCTTCACATAGTCTTTATAATTGCCCGGATCTCATCCTCCGGCACCTCTCTTGCATACACTTCCTCACCAAATGTCATTACGTCTCCTATTCCCTTTTGGAATACAAAACGCAGTTTCCCATCCCTTACCTTCTTGTCAGTATACAGCTTCCGCACAAGACTCTCCCTGTCAATATACTCTGGAACTGCCACAGGAAGACCTGTCTTTTCCATCAGACTTATAACCCGGTGGCATTCCTCTTTTGTCAGATAACCGCATTTGCACCCCAATAGGGTCTGTGCCGCCATACCGATGGCGACTGCCTCACCATGCAGAAGCCTGTACTGACTAACGGTCTCGATGGCACGCCCTACGGTATGTCCCAGATTCAGAATCTCCCGCAGATTTTTTTCCTTTTCATCCTTCATCACAACTTTATATTTAACCTCACAGTTATGTTCTGATATATACGTACATGCCGCCGGGTCACAGGCAAGGATGTCCTGACTGTGTTCCTCCAGATACTGAAATAATTCCCGATCGGCAAGACAGGCATGTTTTATTGTCTCCGCCAGGCCGTTCACCAATTGCTTCTCCGGCAGCGTCTTCCATGTATCAATATCCACATACACCTTGAGCGGCTGATAGATCAGTCCGATCAGATTGGTGGCAAGCTCTGTGTCCACCGCTGTTTTACCACCAATCGAAGCATCTGCCGCAGAAAGAAGGGTTGTGGCATAATTGATAAACGGCACGCCGCGCCCGAATGTGCCGGCAAGGAACCCTGCAAGATCGGTTACCACGCCCCCTCCCACCGCGATGACACAGCAGTCCCGGCGGTATTCCTTCGCCAGCATGGCATCCTCCAGCATCTCCTTAGTAGCACGGACTTTACTCTTCTCCCCCGCTGGAAATACAAAAAGATCTGCAGCATAGCCCGCCTCCCGCAGGGCCGTATGCACCGGGATACCATAGAGCGGTTCCACTGTGGAATCTGTGATAACGGCAAATTTACTAATTCCTCCTGCCAGACCATTTTTTAAATCCGCCACAAGGTCGGAAATTAAATCCCTGCCAATCTGTACATCATAAGAATCATCTACTACCTTTTTGAGTTCTACCCGAAAATTGCTCATCTCCATTTTCCTCTCTATTTCTGCTATTTTCCAATGGCATCCAATTCCTAAGCATCTCACTGCTCCTCACCTGATTATAGCATGACAATGGAAAGATGAAAAGATAAAAACTCCCATATCCGCATTCAATATACGATGCAGATATGGGAGAGTCCTAACAATGTACCTATGGCGTGTTTAAATTCGTGCCGTTGAAGGAATCTACAGTTTAAATTTATCCACGATCCCCTGTAAGGTATCAGCCATCTCACCATTTAACTTCACCTGATTATACGTATTGTCAGATAAATTCACAACCTCACCTGACCTGTTGGCAATGGTCACAATGCCATCCGAAGATTCATTGATGGTTTCTGTCATTCCCGTAATCGCCATGGCAATATCATTTGTCGCCAGCTCCAGACTCTTAAGGGAATGCGTGATCTCCTCCAGAGTGGACTGGAAGGATCTGGCATCCTCATGATAAGTATTGCTGATCTCGGTGAAGCTGTCATAATCTTTCATAACCGATACATCCATAAATTCAAGGGTCTTTGTCAGACAGGAATCAATATTATTTACAGCCGCAGTCACTTCCGTAATAATAGTACTGATATTGTTTGCCGTATCGGATGATTGTTCGGCAAGCTTACTGATCTCTTTTGCCACAACGGCAAAGCCCTTTCCATATTTACCGGATTTTGCCGCCTCTATATTGGCATTTAGTGCAAGAAGGGAGGTCTGTTCGGCAATATCAAGAATATTTTTCGTCAGATCATTGATCTTTGATACCGCCTTAGACTGCTCTAACGCAGCACGAGCTTCTACGCTCACCATGCTGTACATATTGCGCGTCGTATCGGCAGAATGTGCTGCCGACTGTCTGGCGCTGGTGGCACGTTCCATGATCGCATCCGAAAGCTGAATGGTATCATTTGACTGTCTGTTGATTTCCACCGTTCGGCTCTTAATGGTATCAACCTCACCCTTAATGGCGTTCACCGTATTTGTAGTCTGTTCTACACCGGCTGCCAGCTCCTCCGATACCGCAGAATTTTCAGATGAGCAATCGGTAAGGCTGGCGGCGATCTCACCAAGCGCAGTACTTCCCGAACTGATTTTTTCTGTGACCTCATCCAGATCGCTGATTACGTTCTTGATGTTACCATGCATCTTTTTGATCTCTCTTGCCATCGTGCCGATCTCCGTCTGCTCCCTGGTGAGCTTATCAATGGCTTTTGTCGATCGGAAGTCCAGAGAGGAAATGCTCGTGATCTCCTTCGTCATCTGGGCAATCGGACGCAGGAACACGTATATGGCAAGATACGCAAAGATCGACACAACTATGGCAATAAGTATGCAGATAACTATGGATTTTACCGCGGTATCATTGACAGGTTCCAGAAGCTCGCTCTTGTCCGCCTGTATGATCAAGGTCCAGCCGTTTGTTGTGGAGGTTGCCAGACCCGCTATTTTCTCTCCCTCATAATCAAAGTGAACCACTGCCGATACTACATTGCCCTGGGTGATCTGATCACGTATGATCTCTTCTCCCGTAATCTGACCAATATATTCCATGTCTGGATGATATATAATGTACCCCAGCGGAGTGATCAGGTAGGCAAAGCTAGATTCCGTATTCTGCAGTTTAACAGAAGCAAGCTCAGAGGTAAAGCTCTCCACGGGAACCGTGATGGCGACACAGCCAAATAGAGTGTTCGCATTGATCAATGGCACGGCACAAACAATGCAGTGCTCATCACCCGCCTTAAGATAGTCACTCTGCATCGGCTGGCGCATGGATAAAGCAGCATTTACATAATATGGATTGCTGTCCTGGGAATAACCATCCTCCGAAGCCGTGACAAATTTGCCATCCTTATCATACACAGCAGCTGACAGATAGCTTGGATTATCTTTGATAAAGGATTTCAGATTCGCCGTGATCAGGGAGGGCTCACCACCCTGTATCAAACAGCTGTAGAAATCACCATCTGTGTTCATATATTCTGCTGTATTGTTGATGGCACTGATCCTGGCTTCCAAAATCTTTATGTATGACTGGGACAGATCCAGCATATTATTTTCCGCCTGGTCTGACAGGGAGCTCCTTGCACCAGGAATCGTAGTCAGATAAGAGGCGATCAGTATAACAATAATAGACAGCAGTGCCGTATAATACCCCCGGGCAATTACACTTTTTACAGGATTCAGGAACGTAAAAGATATTTTTCCGGCCTTCCTTTCAGAATCCGCGATATTCTTTTTATTTCGCAATCAATACACCTACTTTCATGTCTGGTGATGCCTGCTCCCGCAGGCATTTTCTGTTTAATACTGACGGTTTGGAAGCTCCTTTGCCGCCATATCTGCCGTAAATACACCCTCGTCTACAAAATTCGTTTTGTCTATTTTCTCACCGGCAACCATTTTTGCAACTAATTTTTCAGTAGCCGGACCAAGAAGAGGATTACATTCCACACACAGATCGACTTTTGCATTATCCACCATCAGCTTAAATACCTCTGCCTCTCCGTCAAAAGAAATGATTATGTATTTGTTCGGATCGATATTTTTTTCCTTCAAAGTCTCTATTACTCCATAACACATCGTATCATTGTGGGTCACGATCACATCGATTTTATTTCCATATTTTTTCAGATACTTTGCCATCAGGGTCTTCGCCTTTGCTTTATCAAAATCTGCTATCTCCTCAGCAAGGATCTTGAAATTCTTGTTCTTCTTAATAATTCTGTTGAACCCGTCATGGCGCCCAATCTGGGCAGAAGCTCCCTTCCCGCCCTGAAGTACCACAATATTCATCTTCTTTCCCTTTGCCTGTTTTACCAGCCATTTTCCTGCATTTTCACCTTCAAGGTCAAAGTTGGAACCGAGCCAGCCCTCGTAAAGGCTCTCATCTGCTGACACCTTTCGGTCTACAAGAAATACCTTACAGCCGGCTTCCTTTGCCGCCTTTAAGACATCGTCAAAGCCATCCTCCTGGATCGGGTCAAGACAGATCACATCGGCCTTATCTGCAATGGCATTGTTCATCGCTTCAATCTGAACCTCAAATTTCCCCTGCCCGTCCACAAAGGTATAATCATAAGCATCCGTATCAAAGGTTGCATTCATACTCGTAGTCAGAGCCGCCGACCATCCAATACCGTTAGCATTATTAATAAACCATACATTCGGAGCCTCTCCTGAAGCATCCGGGGCAGCATTGGAATCCGTATCCTTTTTCTCCTTATCATCTTTTGATGCTCCTCCAACATCCTTCACTACGTCTCCTGAACTAAACTGTGTGGACGAAAGAATCTGCTCCTCGCTAGTCTTTACTTTTGTTGAATAGGAATCCTTCGTTCCAGCCGTACAGCCGCTTAAGGCCAAGGCTGCGATTAACAGTAGAGGTAAAAATTTCTTTTTCATATCCACATAAGCTTTTCTGACACCAGATTGCTACATAAAATAGCCTTAACTTCCCGCCAGCTTCGCGGTACACAACCAGTTTACAGTTACTAAAAATGCTCTATATGATCCACAAAGTATTGTTTACAGTATAGCACATTTTTTCGAAACAAGCTATATTATTTGAATGATTTTGCACTTTTTTCCCAATAATCATTTTAACTTGACTTTAATCACAGGAAATGCTACGATTTCATAGGATATAGAAAGGAATACTGGATATACGGTCAGCAGAAATGCTTTCACAATAGATTGTGATAAAATTAGCGCCAGACCGCGGAGTCCCCCCAGCGGTTAACGAGGTGGAGAGAATGTGAATATATCCTTCACATCATATCCCTTGAGATATGGATCGAAAATTCGGCGGATGCTCTCCCGCATATTGAAATGCGCAGGTCAGATACAAAGCCTTCGGCAACGGAGATACAAAAGTCTGACCATCAAAGTATTTTAATATCATATATAAAGGAGATTTCATTATGTGCGGAATTATTGGATGTGTTGGACAGGGGAACGCAAAGAAAACCCTGATCAATGGATTGCAGACTTTGGAATACCGGGGCTATGACAGTGCCGGCATTTCTTTCTTTGCCGATCATGAAATAAGAACGATCAAAACGGTCGGAAAGGTTTCCTGTCTGAGGGATAAAGTTTTGGCATCCGGCAGCGATGAAGCGACCTGTGGCATAGGCCATACCCGATGGGCTACCCATGGTGGTGTTTCCGATACCAATTCCCATCCTCATACGGCAGGGCGGGTTACACTGATCCACAATGGTATTATCGAAAACTATAAAGAACTTCAGGATGAACTGGAAGATAAAGGAAAGAAACCGGTTTCCCAGACTGACTCCGAGATCGCTGCCATGGTGATCGACGACTGCTATAAAGGCGATCCGGAGGCAGCCATCCGCATGGCAGCCTCAAAGCTGGAGGGCGCTTATGGCTTCTGCATTATGTTCTCAGATATTCCTGAAACAATCTATGCAGTACGC